>Ga0255778_10004460_pt1 | contig 11520 bp, 11 predicted proteins | sample 071ome_31_FD_179976 | JGI IMG/M metagenome (GOLD analysis project Ga0255778, IMG submission 179976) | Coastal salt marsh microbial communities from the Groves Creek Marsh, Skidaway Island, Georgia - 071405CT metaG (version 2) | ecosystem: Environmental > Aquatic > Marine > Intertidal zone >...
CGTTCTTATGGCTGATGGAGTATTCATTAATTCAATCCCAATGCTCAGTTTTTTTTGAATTTCTTTGATGGACTGTAAAAGTTTTGTATCAGCTTGATTTCCAGTTCCTATCACGATAATCTCTGGGTCTTGCTCGATATTTTCTAATATTTGAGAAATAGCATTAATCTCAAAAATTTTGTCATCCACCTCATGAATCTTATGATCTGCAGTTATGCATAATGAAGAGGAAAATATATTATTATTAATGATGATCTTTGTTTCATCGTAATAAGAAATCAATAATTCATTACTTGTCTCTTTATGAAGATCCATAATTTAAATGAGAAAAATTAAATATAAGTCGAGGGGTGTTCATCCTGATATTGTAGGCATGTTTCCTGATGAATGGCCAGAATTTGTCAAGTCAATTCTTATGGCCCGGTCTATTGAAAATTATGAACAGGTAGATTTAAAACTTAATCAAATATTAAGTATTGGCTCATTCCATGAGGTGATAACTGCTACTCAAAAAATTTTAGATTATTTTGATAAGAAAATTGTGATCTATGGAGACTACGATGCCGATGGTGTAACCAGTACTTCGCTTTTCATCCTCTCCCTTAAAGCAATGGGATTTAAGCAGGTGGAATATTTTATACCTGATCGGTTTTCTCAGGGGTATGGCCTGAGTAAATTAGGTATAGATGAAGTTAGGATAGCCCATGACCCAGACCTGATCATCACTGTTGATAATGGGATTACTGCTCATGAGGCTGTGCTTTATGCAAAAAAACAAGGTATCGAAACCATTATTATTGATCACCATCTGTCAGCTGATACTCTTCCTGATGCGCTTGCCATAGTAAATCCAAATTCTAAATATTCTTCCTTTAAAGGTAAAGATTTGGCTGCTGTTGGAGTTTCATTCTATTTGCTTGCCAATTTAAGTCTTGAGCTGGGATATAAAGATATCCCAAAAAAATTCATAGATATCGTTGCTTTGGGGACCATGGCAGATCTGGTTAATTTAGATTTTACAAACAGAACACTTATCAAGTATGGACTAAAACTTCTCTCTCAGAGAAAAGGCAGGCCGGGCATCATGATGCTAGCTGAAAGGATGGGGATTGACCTTGAAAACATTGACGAAGAGGATCTTTCCTATAAAATCGCGCCAAAAATTAATGCAGCAGGCAGGCTTAATCAGATTCAATTAGGTATAGACTGCCTCATTGAGCAGGATCCAAAAAAATTATCAAATATTTGTGATCAGCTCATGAGTGTGAATAGCAAAAGACAGGCTCTTCAGGCCGAGATGCAGAGTCAAGCGTTTGATATCGCAAGCAGATCAGTCGGAGAGGATGCTAAGATTATCGTGCTACAATCCGATCAATGGCATGAGGGCATCATTGGATTAATTGCATCAAAAATTAAAGAAAAATACCTCTTACCCACCTTCATCTTCTCTGGAGGCAATCATCTAATAAAGGGATCTGGAAGATCAATACAGGGATTCCACCTAAGGGATTTCCTTCAGGAAGTATCCAAGCAGGATAAAAATTTGATGAAAAATTTCGGAGGGCATGCCATGGCCGCTGGCTTAACCATTGAGCGTAATTCACTCGATGATTTAAAAGTTTCTATGCTTAAGGTAATCGATCAATGGAATCTGCACATAGATCCAGTCATCCATCATGACGGAATCCTCACGGATGATGATCTAACCATCGAGAATTTAGAGCTAATCAATCAACTAGGGCCATGGGGAAAGGGATTTGAATATCCAAGATTCTACCAATCATTCTATATTGAGTCTTTTTCGTGGGTTAAGGACAAGCATTTAAAAATGACCTTAAGGATGGCGGATGCAAAAAAAATATTTAGTGCAATATTTTTTAATGCAAAAGGGGTCAATATTTCCCAAGACAATCTATATAATATTGACTACTCACCAAAGATTAATGAATTTAATGGCCAAAGAAACATTCAACTAAATATTTTTAATCTAAACGAATATGGAAATTACAAGTCTTGAGCAATGTTTAAAAGATTTTCAAAAGAGGGCTGAGGCCCTCAGGGGGTATCTTTGACATTGATGCTCTGCAAGAAAGACTGCAGGAAATAAACATAGAGCTACAAAATCCTGAGGTATGGAAGGATGTTGATAAAGCTACCTCTCTAAATCAAGAAAAGAATAAGCTAGATAACATAGTGACACCCTTTCAAAGTCTCACTGACAAGCTTAATGAGACTAAAGAATTATTTGAATTTGCGATAGATGAAAAAGAGCACTCAATCTTAGAGGAAATCATTGATCTCGTTGAAAGCCAAAGAACAGTACTTGAAAATTTTGAATTTAGAAAAATGTTCTCTGGCGACATGGATTCTAGCAATGCGTACCTTGATATCCAGTCTGGCTCAGGGGGGACTGAAGCACAAGACTGGGCTGAAATGCTATTTAGAATGTACCTAAAATGGTGTGACTCGATGCATTATAAGGTAGAGATTTTAGATTTTATGCCAGGTGAGGTTGCAGGATTAAAGCATGCCTCAATTCACATCGTAGGTGATTATGCCTATGGCTGGCTTAGAACAGAAACCGGGGTTCATAGGCTCGTTAGAAAATCCCCCTTTGATTCAAATAATAAGCGACATACCTCATTTGCCTCAGCCTATGTATCACCTGAGATAGATAATGATATCGAAGTTGATATCAACCCTTCAGATCTCAAGATTGACGTCTATAGAGCAAGCGGTGCAGGTGGGCAACACGTGAATAAAACCGAGTCTGCTGTTCGCATTACACATTTGCCGACTAATATTGTTGTTCAATGTCAAAATGATCGCTCACAGCATAAAAATAAAGCAAGCGCTATGAATCAGTTGAAAGCAAAACTATACGAGCGAGAAAGGCAAATCAAGGCCAATGAAGCAGAGGCGCTAGAAGATGAAAAATCTGATATCGGCTGGGGTAGTCAGATAAGATCCTATGTTCTTGATCAATCTAGGGTCAAAGATTTAAGAACTAATGTAGAAAGTGGTAACCCAACTGCGATATTAAACGGTGACTTGAGGACTTTTCTTGAGGCAAGCCTTAAAATGGGTATATAAACTATGAATGAAGAAGTAACCAAAAGCGAAAATCAATTAATCGAGGAGAGGAAGAGTAAGCTCGAGCAATTAAGACAAATGGGCATAGCCTATCCCAATGATCTTAAGCCAGATAGTTTAGCTTCGGTGCTGCATGAAAAATTTGATAACTCTGATCCTGATCAGATAGCTGAACAGAGCGATATTTTTTGTATAGCGGGAAGGTTAATCGCAAAGCGAGTTATGGGAAAGCTTGCTTTCTTAAGAGTAAGAGATGCAAGTGGCGAATTCCAATTCTGCGTCCAAATAGATATTATTGGAGAGGAGGCGTTTGAGGGGATTAAGCTCATTGACCTGGGAGATATTATTCTTTCGCAGGGCCCATTATTTTTCACTAAAACTAAAGAGCTCACATTGCGATCAGAATTCGTAAAGATTGTCTCAAAATGCCTAAGACCTTTACCTGAAAAATTTCATGGTATTCAAGACCAAGAAATTAAGAACAGACAGCGCTATCTTGATTTAATTACCTCTGAAGAATCTTTGAGCGTTTTTAACCAGCGTTTTTTGATTATAAAAGCTATTCGCGAATGGTTTAATGAGCAGGAATACATTGAGGTGGAAACACCGATGATGCATCCAATAGCTGGGGGTGCGGTAGCACGACCATTTAAAACGCATCACAATGCCTTGGACATCGATTTATTCTTACGAATCGCTCCCGAGCTTTACCTTAAGAGACTTCTTGTGGGGGGTTACCGAAAGGTATTTGAGATTAACCGAAGCTTTAGAAACGAAGGGGTATCGGCTCAACATAATCCAGAATTTACAATGCTTGAGTCGTATGAAGCCTACGCTGATTATCATGATTATATGAATCTAGTAGAGAACTTATTATCTTTCGTTACTCATGAATTGCATGGCAAGGATGAATTAAGTTATCAAGGAAAAGTCATAAGCATGAAAAAGCCTTTCGCCAAAAAGTCGATAGAGGAATTGCTTATTGAGGAATTTAAGGAGCTCGATAGTAATAATGTCCGTCAAATGGATGCTCTTGAAAAAATACTAATAAACTTGGGCATTAAAAAGGATGAGTCATGGGGTATTGGGAAGGTTCAATTAGAGCTTTTTGAGCAAAAAATTGAGAGCAAGCTTTTGAATCCTACCTTTGTCATTGATTATCCTGTTGAGGTATCACCATTGTCTAGAAGGAAGGATTCAGATGAATTTTTAACGGATAGGTTCGAATTGTTTATCGCTGGTAAGGAGATTGCAAATGGGTTTTCTGAGCTCAATGATCCTATCGATCAGTCACAGAGGTTTAGGGAGCAGGTGGAACTAATGAATAGGGGTGATCAGGAAGCTATGCATTATGATCACGATTATATTAGGGCTTTAGAGTTTGCTATGCCTCCTGCTGCGGGTCTTGGGGTAGGAATTGATAGACTTACCATGCTATTGACTGACTCTGCCTCTATTCGCGATGTCATTTTATTTCCACATATGAGGCCCGAAGTATTTAAGAAGTAAATTCTAAAGCCTCTAGGTTTAACCCATTAACCACTTTTTGGCTTTTGTCGTCATGATCCAAAATCATAGCGGTGAGATAATTGTCACTAGTCACATTAACTACATGCCCTACAAAATGATTCTCCGAGATGATTTCATCTCCGGCTTTGATATTTTTATTCAGATCATTCTGTAACCAAAAAAGCTGAAATGACTGCTTCATATTTTTCTTGCGTGATAGCTTATTGACGATTTCTTGCCCTGGGTAGCATCCTTTTGAATTACTAATCGCGTTGTATTGAGCCAAATTAAGAAATACACCATTAAATTTTTCTTTGTTAGCCTCACCAATTATTGGAAGCCCCATTTTGATAAGTTGATCGGAATTAACTTTCCGAATATTCCTATATATTTCAAGTGTTTCTGAGTTATTTTTGAAAATAAGAGAGGTGATATTATGGTTTGAGAAAATTTTAAATGACGCCTCAGCCACTAACTGCTGAGCATCATTTTCACAATAACAGTGCAGATAAGCGTCATCACAATTGTTAATTTCAACTTTAGACCTAAGCTTATATTTGCTTAACTCCTGACTTAATAAAACTCGATCTGCGCTCTCAGTTGCTATTATTAGTGATTCATCAAGATGAAAAATTGAGAAGGTAAATTTCACTTTACCCTGATGATTGAGCCATGATCCATAACTGCCAGTTTTATCATGCATTTTTGTTAGATCCAGGGCAAATAGATTATTCAGAAATACCACATAATCTTCTCCCCTCACCTGCAAGAGAGATAAATTTTTTTCTCGGCTTTTCGTTAAATTGTCAAACACTCCAAAGTCCTATAATTTTCACTCATTTTGTTGGATATTCTAGTGATATCAGTAACCATTTCTGGCAGAATATATACACATTATGAATGCATCAGAAAGAGAAACCAAGTCAAGTAATAAGGCAAAAAGAGTGAACTCATTAAAGAAGGCGATTGAGAACTCTAAAACAAAAGAGCTTGGTGGTCCCTCTGGCCCTGAACCTACAAGGTATGGAGACTGGGAAAGAGCTGGAAGGTGCATTGATTTTTGAGTAAACAATGAACAAAGAAAGACCCTTATCACCTCACTTACAGATTTATAGATTGCCCTTATGCGCACTCCTATCAATCTTTCATCGACTAACTGGAGTTATTCTTACAGTTGGCTTTATAGTTTTTGTGATCTGGTTGTATCAACTTACAGATGCAAATTATCCCAAAGAGGCATCTGTAATCTTTAATGGGATATTTTTTAAGGTGTTATTGCTAGGATGGGCCTTTGCATTTTTTTATCATCTTGGCAATGGGATAAGGCATTTGGTGTGGGATGCTGGCAAAGGTTTTGAGAAATCTCAGATTGAACTTGGTGGAATGATCGTTATTTTTGCGGCATTAATACTGACTGCCGTTTATGCATTTTTGGTAATCTTTTAGCTATGTCATTAAGATCCCCCCTCAGCAAAGTTTCATATCTCGGTTCGGCTAAGGCAGGTTTCTCGCATTGGTGGTCACAAAGAGTTAGCGCCATCGCAATTGCATTATTAGGAGTTTGGTTACTTATAGAAATTATTGCCTGGCCAAATTTTTCATACGGTGAGCTGATGTCTTGGTTCCAGAGCCCAATTACCGCAGTCTTATTAATGCTTACCATTATTTCTGTTGCTTATCACTCAAAGCTCGGAATAGAGGTGATTGTTGAGGACTATGTGCATAATAAAGGAATAAAGACACTGGTACTGGTGTCAAGCACTCTGATGCATTTCTTTCTATTGGCGCTTGGAGTTTTTTCAGTTTTTATCCTTTTTTTTGGAATCTAAAAAATGTCAAAGGAATATACTTTTGTAGATCATAATTATGACGTTGTTATTGTCGGTGCAGGGGGTGCTGGACTTAGGGCGACCCTTGGAATGGCTGAGCAAGGCTTGACCACTGCCTGTTTGAGTAAAGTGTTTCCAACAAGAAGCCATACCGTTGCAGCTCAAGGCGGAATCAGTGCAGCCCTTGGTAATATGGGTGAAGATGATTGGCGATGGCATATGTATGACACCGTAAAGGGATCAGATTGGCTGGGCGATCAAGATGCTATAGAGTACATGTGTAAAGAGGCTCCAGAGGCAGTCATTGAGTTAGAGCACTACGGTGTGCCTTTCTCCAGAACCGAGGAGGGAAAGATTTATCAAAGACCATTCGGTGGGATGACTACACACTACGGTGAGGGAACAGCACAGAGAACTTGCGCAGCAGCCGACCGTACGGGTCATGCCATGCTGCATGCACTTTATCAGCAGTCACTAAAGAATCAGGCAGAATTTTTTATAGAGTATTTTGCGCTAGATCTCATCATGGAGGAAGGCGTGTGCCGTGGCATTACAGCGCTTGATATGTCTAATGGAACATTGCACCGATTTAACTCGCAAATGGTTGTTTTGGCAACCGGCGGATACGGCCGAGCATATTTTTCTGCTACCAGTGCACATATCTGTACCGGTGATGGTAACGGCATGGTCGTCAGAGCAGGACTCCCACTACAGGATATGGAATTTGTTCAATTTCATCCCACTGGCATCTATGGCGCAGGTTGTTTGATTACCGAAGGATCAAGAGGCGAGGGAGGATACCTAACCAATTCCGACGGCGAGAGATTTATGGAACGCTATGCACCTAATGCAAAAGACCTTGCCTCTCGAGATGTTGTCAGCCGAGCAATGACAATTGAAATTAGAGAGGGTAGAGGTGTTGGTAAGGACCAAGACCATGTTCATCTTCATCTAGAGCATCTAGGCAAAGAGGTAATTCAAGAGAGATTACCAGGCATTGCTGAAACCGCAAAAATTTTTGCAAACGTTGATGTTAATAAAGAGCCAATTCCTGTTCTTCCAACCGTGCATTACAACATGGGCGGGATACCAACTAACTACTACGGCGAGGTCATTAACATTACTGGCTCGGGCGAGGAAGCAGTTGTGCCGGGCCTAATGGCAGTGGGTGAGGCAGCATGTGTCTCTGTGCATGGTGCTAACCGATTAGGTTCAAACTCACTTATTGATCTTGTGGTTTTTGGTAGGGCAGCCTCAATTCGTTGCGGTCAGATTTTAAAAGCTAAGCAAAAACTTAAGCCCTTTGATGAAGGTCATGGCCAAGAATCAATCGCAAGACTGGATAAATTAAGAAATGCCAAAGGCAACACTAAGACTGCAGACATAAGGTTATCCATGCAAAAAATAATGCAGAGTAATGCTGCGGTATTTCGTTCAGGAGACTCACTTCAAGAGGGCATTGACCTCCTTCAACCGGTTTATGATTCTTTTTCAGATGTATCCGTGAGCGATAAGTCTCTTATATGGAATACAGATCTAATTGAAACTCTCGAACTTGATAACCTTCTACCGCAGTCGATGGCTACCATTAAGTCGGCGCTCTACAGAACCGAGAGTAGGGGTGCCCAGGCAAGAGAGGATTACCCTGATCGAGATGATGAGAATTGGATGAAACATACGATCTCCTGGATTGCTCCGAATGGAGAGGTAACTTTTGGTGATAGAAAGGTTCAACTCAATTCATTAACAGATGAAGTTAAGCCTATACCGCCTAAGGCAAGAACTTATTAATTGGTAAATAGATATGGCAAAATTTACGCTACCTAAAAACTCAAAAATTTCAAAAGGTAAAGAGCATAACTCATCTAGCTCCTCAACCAAGGTCTTTAAAATTTATCGATACGATCCTGATGACGAAAAAAACCCAAGAGTTGATACTTATCATGTTGACCTTAATGATTGCGGGCCTATGGTGCTTGATGCGCTTATAAAAATTAAAAATGAAATTGATACAACTTTGACATTTAGAAGATCATGCAGAGAGGGGATCTGTGGATCTTGTGCAATGAATATTGATGGAACCAACACCTTGGCTTGTCTAAAGTCTATATCAGACGTAAAGGGTGAGGTTAAAATCTATCCTTTACCTCATATGCCAGTTATAAAAGATTTGGTACCTGATTTAACCAATTTTTATGCGCAATATGCATCCATTAAGCCTTGGCTTCAGTCTGATACCCCGCCCCCACCTGATAGTGAAAGACTGCAATCCAAAGAAGATCAAGAAAAAATTGATGAACCTTCAGCGTGTATTCTTTGCGCTTGTTGCTCCTCATCATGCCCTAGTTATTGGTGGAATTCTGATCGATATCTAGGTCCAGCAGCATTATTGCAGGCTTACAGATGGATTGTTGATACACGTGATGAGTATACCGGGCAAAGGCTTGATGATCTTGAAGATCCATTCAGACTTTATCGATGTCATACAATTCTTAATTGCACACAAGCTTGTCCAAAAGATTTAAATCCTGGAAAATCCATAGCAAAAATTAAGAAGATGATGGCAGATAGGCAGCATTAAGCCTAAATGTCTATTAATAAGGGACTGCTCAAATGGCGTTGCAAGCGGGGTATGAGGGAGCTTGATTACATACTCAGGCCATATTTCGATAGTCATATAGATGAGTTAGACGACGCCTCACTGCAAAATCTAAAAGAAATATTAGATCTACCTGACCCGGATTTACATTACCTGCTGGTTACTGAGAATATTCAAATTCCCGAGCAATTTGAGAAAATTATACTTGATATACGTGCACAAGCAGGTAAATCATTAAAATGACACAAGCAATCATATACTCAAGGCAGGACTGTCATTTATGCGAAAAGCTCGAGGATGAGCTGAGGTCTGTCTACAAAGATTTGCTTAATATTTTAATGGTAGATATAGATGAGGATATCAATCTAAAGAAATTATATGGACTTGAAATTCCGGTGTTAATGATTAATAACGAGAGAATTACATTGCATCCTGTGGATCATGATCAGATAAAATCGTTAATAAGATGATGAGCAAGAATACTAGAAATTTCTCGATCATTGCTCATATCGATCATGGTAAATCAACCATAGCAGATAGGTTTATTCAGGTTTGTGGGGGGCTAACTGACAGAGAGATGGCCGATCAAGTGCTCGACTCGATGGATTTAGAGAGGGAGCGCGGTATTACCATCAAGGCTCAGTCTGTATCATTAAATTTTAAATCTAAAGACGGCCAAGTTTATAAGCTTAATTTCATTGATACGCCAGGGCACGTTGATTTTTCATACGAGGTTTCAAGATCACTGTCTGCCTGTGAGGGGGCACTGCTTGTTGTAGATGCAGCCCAAGGGGTAGAAGCTCAAAGCGTTGCAAATTGCTATACCGCTATTGAGCAGGGCCTAGAGGTAATACCAGTGCTTAATAAAATTGATCTCCCCTCGGCTGAGCCAGAGAGGGTTGCAAGGGAGATTGAGAATATCATCGGTATTGATGCCTCAAATGCTTTACAAGTTAGCGCTAAAACAGGTGAGAATATTGAATCATTGCTTGAGGAAATCATTCGTCATATTCCTCCACCAGAGCCAAATCTTAAAAAGGAGCTGCAGGCATTAATTATTGATTCTTGGTTTGACTCTTACCTAGGCATCGTCACACTTGTTCGAATTGTGTGTGGGTCAATACGTAAAGGCGACGAAATAGAAATATTTTCGACACAAAAGAAGTACACGGTAGATTATGTGGGCGTATTTACGCCAAAAATGATTAAGGTTGATGCTCTTCAAACTGGGGATGTTGGCTATATTATCTCTGGGATCAAAGAGATTGGGAGTGCCCCTGTTGGGGACACGATCAGAATGCATAAATCAACCGTAGAGGCGTTACCTGGATTCAAACAAATAAAACCCAGAGTGTTTGCCGGGTTATTTCCCGTAAGCTCCGATGATTTTGAGGACTTTAGGGAGGCATTAAGTAAATTATCCCTCAATGATGCTGCACTTCACTATGAGCCTGAGAGCAGCACCGCCTTGGGATTTGGATTCCGTTGTGGTTTTTTAGGTTTGCTCCACATGGAAATTATTCAGGAGCGCCTTGAGAGAGAATATGACCTGAATCTAATTTCAACTGCACCCACTGTCGTCTATCAGGTCATTAAAACAGATGGAGAGACCATCTCCGTAGAGAACCCATCCCAGCTTCCAGAACAAACCTACATTAGAGAAATTCAAGAACCAATCATTAGGGCTAACATACTTCTTCCGCAGAATTATTTAGGGCCAGTGATAGAGCTGTGCGAACAAAAGAGAGGCGCTCAGAAGAATCTTACCTATCATGGAGAGCAAGTCACTCTAGTCTATGAACTTCCTATGGCAGAGGTGGTGCTGGATTTTTTTGACAAGCTAAAGAGTGTTAGCCGTGGTTACGGTTCCTTTGACTATGAATTTATCAGATTTCAGACATCGGATCTCGTAAAGATGGATATTCTAATCAATAAGGATAAGGTTGATGCCCTATCCATGATTGTGCATCGATCATTTTCAGACAGAAGAGGAAGAGAGATCGTTGCAACCTTGAAGGATGTAATACCAAGACAGCAGTTTGAGGTTGCAATTCAGGCTGCGATCGGTGGTCATATTTTAGCCAGAAGCAATGTTAAGGCTTTAAGGAAGGATGTTACAGCAAAACTATACGGTGGCGATGTGACACGTAAAATGAAGTTACTCGAGAAACAAAAGGCCGGAAAAAGAAGAATGAAGCAGCTTGGCTCTGTAGAGATACCTCAAGAGGCCTTTTTAGCGGTGCTACAGAATAAGTCTAAATAGAGTTAGAATCTTAATAAATCAAAAGGAGTTAGATGATGTTATTTGAATGGGTGATTCTGGTTTTAACTGTTTCAACAGGTTTCTTTTGGTTTTATATTTTTTATGGAAAGAGAAAGCATTCAAATTACTCACCAAGTAAATTTGCTGACCATACAGCAGGCTTTTTTCCTGTCTTGCTTGTCGTCTTTATCCTAAGATCATTCATTATTGAGCCTTTTAGAATCCCA
>Ga0255778_10004480_pt1 | contig 11490 bp, 8 predicted proteins | sample 071ome_31_FD_179976 | JGI IMG/M metagenome (GOLD analysis project Ga0255778, IMG submission 179976) | Coastal salt marsh microbial communities from the Groves Creek Marsh, Skidaway Island, Georgia - 071405CT metaG (version 2) | ecosystem: Environmental > Aquatic > Marine > Intertidal zone > Salt...
TCCAAGCATAGCTCAGGCCCGTGTTATAGGCCTCTTCCATGTTGAGGTAGGAGCCGCCTAGGATGTGATACAGCGAAGATGGCTGGCTGCGCAAGCTGCGGTTGGTGGCCAAACGGCCCCATTCCTCTACCAAGGGCAGAGCGTTGCGGAATCCTCGGCCTGCGGCCAGGCGAAGGGTGTGCTTTTCCACGGGTTCCCAACGAAGGTGGATGCGGGGGGAGACTTGATGCGATACGATGGAATTCCAGTCGTAGCGGGCGCCTAGAACGGCGGTGAATTGGTCGGAAGGGGCATAGGTCCATTCGGTCGAAAGACCCAAATCCACCTCCATCCACCCCATTGTCCTTCCGAGGTCCGTTTGCACAAAGTCAAAGTCGTAGCGGTCTGCCGTCAGCAGCACACCGGACGTTTGGCTCCACGTGCCCCAGCCATGGCGGAAGAGCACTTGGGCCATGCCGCCGTTTTGTAGGCCGTAGAGGGAACTCGCATGATCCGGATCGACGGTTGAATTTCCCATGGCGCCATCCATTTCATTGGAGTAGAGCTGAAGAATGGTGCCCACAGATTGATCGGGGAGGTCGGGATTGACCCATCCGGTTTTGGCCGTGAAGGCCACGCGGCCCTGCTTCATGGTGGAAGACCAAAGATCCTCCGCTGAGGTGCCCGGGGCAAAGGCGGAGCGCATTTGGCCCCCTTGTTTGACATCTTCCAACGCGTGGAAGGTGTAGATGCCTTCCCATCCATTTTGGCCAAAATAGCGCGCACGCAGCATGCCATTTACTTGGTAGCCAAGGGGATTGTCCAAGAAGCCATCGCCGTTCATGTCGGTGCCTTGCTGGCGACCGCTAAAATGACCAAGGCTAGCCAGCATCCATTTGTCGTTGAGACGCACTCCATAGGCCTCGTTGAATTCAAAGCGGCCGCCTTGATTCACGTAGCCGTTGAGGAGGACGTCGCCACGACCTTCGGAGCCGGGGGCTTCCGCGGCGTCCACGAGGTCTTCGGGCTTGAGGAGCTCGACGTTGATTTGGCCGGTCATGCTTTCGGGACCGTTGTTGACGGCGCCAATTCCCTTGGTGAGCTGAATGCTTTGCACCCAGGTGCCCGGGATGAAACTCAGGCCCGAATTGGCCAATAAGCCACGCACCAGCGGCGTCATTTCCACTTGAATTTGTGCGTACTTTCCCGCCAAACCAAAAAGTTGAATCTGCTTGGTGCCCGTCACAGCATCTGTGAAAGAAACATCAATGCTGGGATTGGTCTCAAAGCTTTCCGACAAGTTGCAGCAGGCCGCCTTCTTGAGCTCCTTGCGAGAAATGTTCAGATCCAGGGTGGCGGATTTAGCGTCCAAGGAAAGCCCGGCAGCTTCCTCGCGAATGACCACTTCCTCAATCTGCAGGCTGTTGTAGAGCGACGTGTCAATTTGCCCTGCCGCACTCAGAGTGCTCAGGACAGCGACACCTAAAAAGAAGTGTTTCATCAGCCTCCGTGGTGCGCAGACGTAACCTCTTCGTCGCGGTACTTGCAGCAGGAATGCACCTTGGCGTAGTCTTCGTCCTTGGCCTTCACTTTGGGCGTGTCATGGCCCACGGCGGCAACGGCCTTGTGCAGGTCCATTTCGGATAGTTTTTTGGGATTGTAGACCACGTAGGTGGCATGCGTTTCTTGGTCCCAATCCGCGGTCCAAACACCATTCATGTCCAGCAAGGCAGTTTCAATACGCTTCTCGCACATGCCGCATACGCCGTCCGTTTGGAAGGTGATTTCTACTTTTTTCTGGGCCAGTGCAGCGAATGAGCTGCCGACAACCAAAAGGAGGAGAAGAATCTTTTTCATTTGAAAGGGTTTTGATAGAGGGTATCGGTTTCAACACGCGTGTCGGTCAGCGTGTTCAAGAAGGCCACGAGTGCCTGACGCTGGGTCAACGTAAGATTGAGTCCCATCGCACCGCCCGAATGCGTTTGTACAAAGCCCACCATACTTGGGTCTAAGTTGGGCGAATTGGGATGCACGCCGGAATTGTAAAATTCCACGACTTCTTCAAGCGTTTGGAAGCGACCATCGTGCATGTAGGGAGCTGTGTAGGCGATGTTGCGGAGGGAAGGCACTTTAAACTTTCCGTTGTCCGTTGCTAGCCCAGTTACTGCGCCCAGCCCTAGGTCAGTCAAGACACTGTCCAAGCCGTTGTTCATCAACTTGTGGTTAGTGAACAATGCGCCGCCGTGGCAGTGGAAACAATCCGCACCGGGAGTAGGGCTGTTGGGGTTGGATTCGCCATTGAAGAGCTGCATGCCAAGGGTTTCTTCGGCGGTGAGGCTTTCGGTGCCGGCGATAAATCGGTCAAACTTGCTTTCCCCTCCACTGAGGATGGTCAACATAAACTGCTCCATGGCCAAACCCATGCGCTCTGGCGTGACTTCCTCGTCTCCAAAGGCAGCGGTAAAGGCGTCTTGGTAGCGGGGCTGGCGCTGAAGCTTTTCCACGACATGCAGTACGTCCTCCTTCATCTCAATGGGATTGGAAATGGGGTCCAAGCTTTGCTCGCGAAGACTAGGGGAACGACCGTCCCAAAAGAAGCTTTGGTGCCACGCCAGGTTGTGCAAGGGCATGGAATTTCGATCCCCTTCGGAACCGTCTACGCCGACACTGTAGGTTAACCCATTGTCCGTAAATCCAAATGCCGTATTGTGGCAGGATCCACAACTTTGGCTGCTGTCCAAGGACAAAATGGGATCGTAAAAGAGCTGGCGGCCGAGCAAAATGCCTTCCACCGTCAAAGGGTTGTCTTCCGGGAGCGCTGGCTGGGGAAAGCCCGTGGGCACTTGCAAGACGTAGGGCGTGGTCACATGGGGTTTTTTGCCCCAGGTGTCGCCGCAGGAGACGGCGAAAAGGGCAAGAAATCCAAAGGTGAGTCCGCGAGAAAGGGTCATGGCGTTTGGTTTTCGAGCGAAGCAAATCGGAAGCTTTGGCTCAAATTTTCAGAGAGTTTGTGGGCGAGGCCATTGTCAAACGTACTGTGGCTAAAGTCCCCGTCTTCGTTGGGGCTGAGGGAGTGGACGGCTTTAAAGAAAGCTTCCAGGTCGAGGTTGAGGGTCAACGTTTTAAAATCGGTCAAATCCAAAGGCGTTTCCACCACGACTTCCATGCGGTTTTCCATCAAGGCGATGTGGTAAAGCCAGGGGGTTTCTGCGCCGTCTTTCTGGTAGTAGCCCTCCATGGCGGCGAAAATGTATCCGCCGGTCCAGCCCCAGTGCAGGTTGTTGACGGCGGGATTCAACGGATGGGTTCCGCCCCAGAGACTGGGATCTCCATGGTTGATGGTGCTGTCAAGGCCTACCGTGAAGGCAAAACCGCTGTAGTGCCCGGGCGTGAGGCTCGTGGGGAGGGTGAAGCTGTTTCGGTCCGGCAGGCTCAAAAAGGCGTACTCGTTCCGAATATCCACCCGCGCCCCCTGCTCATCCAGCAGCGCGAATTCCGAAATTATAAAGTCGTTTCGCGTAAACTTCACCGTGTCTGTGCCCATAGGGAACTGCTGGGAATTGTACGCAACGGGGGTATTGGCACTGCCAAAAACCGGCTGAACAACCACCTCTAGGTTGACGATTTCCGGTTTGCTTTCCGGGTCGCAGGATGCAAAAAGCAAACTGACGGCCAATAGGGGTAGGATTAATTTTTTCATGGCAGCGGACTTTAGTTCCTTTGTACCGTACTCAAAAATAGTACCATGGGCCTGAAAAAAGGGGAATTTTGGAAGATTGGCATCTTACTCGTCGTATTTGTGGCGGGGGTGATTTGGGCGATTCAGATCCAAACACCTGATCCACGCCTTCCCATTTTGAACCCTTCGGACCTCAATCCCGCTGTGGTTGCCGACTCCATGGAGGGCATTGGCATGAATCACGTGGTAGCTCCGTTCACGTTGCTCGATCAATCGGGCCGAACGCGCACCGAAGCCGACGTCGAAGGCAAAATCCGAGTCGTAAACTACTTTTTCACCACCTGCCCCAGCATCTGCAAGGACATGGCTGTGAACATGCGCACCGTCCAAGCCGCCTACCTGGACAACGACGCGGTGCAACTCCTGTCGCACAGTGCCATGCCGGACTACGACAAACCCGACGTCTTAGCCGCCTACGCCGCGGCCAACGACGTCAACCCCATGCGCTGGTGGCTCCTCACGGGCGAGCCTGCCGAACTCAACCGCCTCGCCCGAACTTCCTACTTCGCCGTCCTCGAAGAGGGCCAAGGTTGGGACGAGCACAGCTTCATCCACACGGAAAACCTTGTCCTCGTGGACCACAAAGGCCGCCTCCGAGGCTACTACGACGGCACCTCCGCCGAAGAAGCAGCCCTCCTGATCGAACACATTGGCTGGCTGTTGAAGGAGCGCTCTTCTGATTTCCGCAAATCTCAGCCGCAGCCATGAAGGATCTACGTGTAGCCGGTTGGCAAGGCGACCTTCGATGGGCCGATGTACCGGGCAACCTCTCCGATTGGGAAGGGCGCTGGGCGGATGCTCCAGGAGCTGACCTCTTTCTCTTGCCCGAAACTTTTGCCACCGGTTTTGCCACCCGCCCCAACGAGCTGGCGGCTGTTGCCGCTGGGCCCGACGGCGGCGCGCCAGCGGCCGCCCTGCGGCGCTGGGCGCGCGACGTGCAGGCTTGGGTGGGCGGAACGGTTTTCGTTCGGGAGGAGAACGGCCGCTACCGGAACCGCTTCTTTTTAGCGGGCCCTGCGGGGGAGCTAGTGACCTACGACAAGCGCCACCGCTTCAGCATTGCCGGGGAAGCGGAGTACTTCGATGGCGGGGAGGAACGCGTGGTGGTCACCGTGCAAGGTTGGCGCCTGCTCTTGGCCGTTTGCTACGATTTGCGTTTTCCGGTTTGGTTGCGTCAGACCCCCGGAGGCCCCGAATACGACGGCATCTTGGTCCCCGCCAATTGGCCGGAGGCGCGGCAATCGGCGTGGGATACGCTCTTGCGCGCTCGGGCCATGGAGAACCAGTGCTATGTCTTGGGCGTCAATCGGATAGGTGAAGATGGCTTTGGCGTACAGCACGCAGGAGGATCTGCAAGCATCGGGCCCTGGGGCGATGTGCTGGCCACAGGTGCGTCGGGGGAATCAGGCTGGATTTCGTCTACCTGGGAAGCGGTCCATTTGGCCGCGGTGCGCAAGCGCTACCCCTTCTTGGGGGACGCAGATGCGTTCACGCTGGGCTGAGGTCGCGGGCGCAGCGCCCCTAGTGAAATTCCCAAGAAATCGGATTGCTGCGGGGCAACTCCCAATGGGTTTCCACCTCCCAATTCGCTTTGATCTCGATTTTTTCCGTGGCGAAAATGCGGGTCTCCGGGGCCTCTCCAGTCCAATAGTCCCCCGCATCGAGCGTTCCATTCTCGTTGCGGTCGTACACGGCTTGAAGGGTGTACGTTCCTGGAGGCAAACCGCTTAGGACTACGGTATGGTCGGAACAGGGTTGGTCACTGGTCCATTGAGCGTAAATACCTGTTTTCCCCTTGAGTTGGAGGATGAAGGGCAGGCCTTCTGGATGGGACAGTTCCCCATCTACGGCTTGCCTAGGACCACAGCCATGGGTCCAGCTGAGTTTTAACGTGCCGGAACTGTCCGCTCCCCAAGGTTCCCAGGCGAGCACACTGTCCGGGATCGCTTTTTGGTCCATGAGTAGAACGGGAGGAAGGTAGTCCACGGGCCCCCAGTCGGCCTTCCAAGGGCTGTCCCATGGACGCCAGGTGCCCTCCAAATATCCAATGGGGGTCAATTCCCCAGGGCTGAGTTTGTTGTTTCCATCAGCATCGGCAAAGGCCCGAATGGCATAGGCCGTGTCGGTACGCAAGTAGGAAAAGGTGTAGTAGCCGCTGTCGTTGGTGCGGGTGGCGTAATTCGCCGACGAAAAGACGCAGGAATCGTTGAGGAGGGGGTCTCCATGCCAGTGGTTTCGGGTAGGATAGAGGCATACCGCCACATCCTTCACCCCTTCGCCGGTCCAAGGGTCGACGACGCGGCCTTGGATTTCGCCCGAGTCCAGTTGATTTCCCGTCGAGAACACCCACTGAACGCCCTTGAGGACATTGCCCTCGTGCAGGTCGCGAATGGTATTTCCCCATTGAAAAACGTAGGTACTGTTCTCTAAAAGGGGTTCGGGCCACGTGATTTTAAACGCTTTACCCCGCAATTCGAAGGTCGTTCCAGGGGGTAGTGGGGGGGAGCTTGTAAAGTTTTGTTGGGGCGAGCTTAGGACCACAAATTCGTCAAATTTCCAGGTGGCTTCACGGGCGCTTACCTGCACCGAACCGTTGGGAATACTGGCTTCCAGGATAACTGGGGCGTCTTTATCACGCGGCCCACCGTCGGGTGCCGCAGGGAGGGCGCAGCCCCAAATGATACCCATGAGTGTGATAAATGTCACCCATAGTGAGGGAACGGAGCACCAATTACCGGGTTTTTGCCTCATTTTTACTGCTTGAATCTTTTAACTGCCGCACGCATGAAACGAATGTACGCACTCTTGCTGCTCCTTTTGGGGGTTTCCTTTGGAGCACAAGCCCAGACGTATTGTACCACTAACCTCTACACCACTGGGTGTACGTTCGGTGACTACATTGACAATGCAACCCTGAACAATGTGAACCAATCCGCCACAGGATGTTCGACAAACGGGTATGCAGATTACACTTCTGATACCATCTTAGTACAGCAGACAGCTCAATTGTCCATCGGTTTGACGACGGGCTATTCAAGCCAGTGGTTTGCCATTTGGGTGGACGCCAACGACGACGGAGACTTTGACGATGCTGGTGAACACTTGTGGAGCTCTTCTGCAGCTGGACCCGCTGCCGGTGTTTTGTACTCCAACTCCATTGTTGTGCCCGGCACGTTGTCTACGGGTAACCACCGTTTGCGCTTGCGTTGTAAGTGGAGCGGTACGGCGCTTTTGGCGACAGAGTCTTGTTCTTCATTCACCTACGGAGAAGTGCACGACTACACGGTCAATGTAGCTCCCCCACCCGCATGTCCCCAGCCGTACTACCTAGTTGCAGGCGGCGCTACGTCTAGCCAAGCAACCTTCTCATACACCTCAACGGGTTCTACGTTTGAAGTGGAGTACGGTCCCACCGGATTTACGCAGGGAACGGGAACGACGGTAACGGTTTCTGGAACGACGGCTACTATTTCTGGTCTTTCGGCCAATACCTGCTACGATTTCTACGTGCGTCAAAACTGTACGGCAGCTGGCAATGGCTACTCCTACTGGAGTGGCCCCATCAACATTTGCACCCCTTGTGTTACGCAATCCTTGCCTTTCTCAGAGGACTTTACCAACTGGCCTCCCTCTTGTTTCTTCTTGACAGGAGGTACCGCTCAGTGGAACACGTCAGGAACAGGTGCGGCATTGGCCCAAATGGGAAGCTCTACCTGGGGGAATAACTCAACAGGGTATATGACCACCGCGCCCATCAACTTGAATGCTCTGGCGCGCGTTAAGTTCAAGTGGTCGCACTTGGCCAGCACATGGGCGACAGAAGGTTTGGCCGTTATGGCGCGCCTTTCAGGTTCTACGACTTGGGATACCATCTGGAGCAAGAGCGGTTCGGCTTTTGATTCGCAAGACGGCGCTACCTGGAATGCACCCGGAACCTACGTTCAAGAGACGATCAATCTGGACTCAGCCATGTACTACGGTCAAGTGGCGGAATTCCGTTGGGTTGGATTTGGCAACTGGGGCAATAATGCCTGGGTGGACGATATCAACATCGAACAACAACCGACTTGCCCCGAACCGACCGGACTTGGAATTGTGGGTGTGAGCGACACGAGTGCCACCTTGAACTGGTCTAGCGCTGGTAGCAACTTTGTCATTGAGTGGGGCCCTGCAGGCTTTACCCAAGGCACGGGCTTCTTGGATACGGCCAACGCTACCACGTACACCTTGCAAGGCTTGATTGGCAACACGAGCTACTCGTACTACGTGATGCGCAACTGTACGGGTGCAGGCAACGGCAACTCTATTTGGGTTGGTCCGTTCACGTTTACCACGTTGTGCTCCCCCTACTACTCAAACCCTGGGTACTCTGAGAACTGGGATTTGATGACGGCTGGCGATCCTCCTTCCTGCTGGACGCGCACAGCGACCGGTTCGGGCTCTTCGTGGGAGGTCTTGCTTCCGCAGACGTGGAACGTTCAGGCCTACTCAACGCCGAACTACTTGATGATGTCTACGGGCTCTGCCACCAACGTGACGGCGGTATCGCCCATGTTTGGCGATTTGCAGGGCAACGGAGCGCAGATTCGCTTCCGTGCGAACAAGTTGTACAACTGGAGCCCCATTCAATTGATTGTAGGCACCATGACAACGCCTAGCAATCCAGGTTCATTTACGGCCGTAGATACCTTGGCTTTGACTGAATTCTGGGATGAATACACGGTGGCCTTCCCTAACGTTCCAACGGGCCATAACCATGTAGGATTGCGGGTTATCGGTGGTACATGGTACGATTTGGGCATTGACGATTTCTACTACGAAGAGCAACCATCGTGTTTGCCTGCGCAGAACGTTTCGGCATCACCTGGCACCACCACGGCTTTGATTTCATGGGCGCATGGCGCACCCACGACAACGGGTTCCTATGTGGCCTGGGGTCCTGCCGGTTTCAACCCAGGCACGGGTACCATCCCCAACATGACCTTGGTAAACAGCAACACCTACACGATTACAGGCTTGACCCCAGCTACGACCTACACGGTATGGGTAGCAGATAGCTGTGGTTCCGGCAATATCGGTCCATGGCAGGGTCCAGTGACTTTCACAACGGCATGTTTGGCCGCTACGATGCCTTACTCGGAAAACTTTGACATCTACCCCTTGTCCTGCTGGGACGAGACGGGCGGCACTAAAGTCTTCCAATCCTACGCTCTTTCTGGAGGGGGCAACGCTATGCGCGGCTACTTCTGGGGTTGGACCTCAGGCAACTGGGCCGAATTGACGTCACGTCCTGTGACCATCTCTAGCAATGCGCAAGTGTCCTTCGATTGGAGCCACCAGTACATGACGTTCTACCCGAACGACCAGCTCTTGCTCTTGGCACGTCCCATAACGTCAAGCACATGGGATACGGTCATCAATTTGATTGGGTCCAACTTTAATAGTGCGGGCGCAGGCACAACAACTCCAGGCACCATGGTAAATGAGTTGGCCTACTTGCCTTCGAGCTACACCGGTTCGGACGTCATCTTCAAGTTTGTAGGTAATTCTGGATATGGACCGGATGTGTTCTTTGACAACTTCTTGGTGGAAGCTATTCCTACCTGCCCAGATCCAGTTCCCTCCGCAGGCACTGTGACCAACAGCAGCGCAGACGTTTCATGGACGAGCCCAGGTTCTCCTTTGGGTACCTGCGTCATGTGGGGTCCTGCTGGATTCTACACGGGCACGGGCGCTTTCACAGGTACGATTGCCCACAACGTGAGCTCTACCTACACGATTTCGGGTCTGAGCGCAGGCACGACCTACGATGTGTACGTGCGTGACTCCTGTGGTCCTACCGACTTCTCGGGTTGGGCAGGTCCTGTAACAGTTACAACGACTTTGTGTGCTCCTGCCAACACCTGTACGTTCACCATGTACGAGATTGACTCCTATGGCGATGGCTGGAACGGTGGTGAAATCACGGTAGAACAAAAATCTTCAACGGGTTGGACGCCGATCTTCACCTTCGGTTTGCCCTTCACAACGGGCTCTAGCTACACGGAAACGGCAAACCTCTGTGCGGGAGATAGTGCACGTGTCATTGTGACCAACCCAGGTTCATGGTCGACGGAGATTGGCTTTGATTTGGTCGGTCCGTTCGGCGATACGGTTTCTTCTTGGACGCCCGGTACTAGCTTGATGGCTTTCCAAGTCTTCAACACCTTCGTGGCGCAGTGTTCTGCATGTGGTGTGCCTTCGGGTGTTACGGCTACGGCCCCAGCATGTACGACGGCTACCGTTTCTTGGAGCTCAGGTAGCCAAGCAACTGGTTCTACCGTAGAGTACGGCCCTGCGGGCTTTGCTCAAGGCCAAGGCACGACGGTAAGCGCATCTGCTTCTGGTTCCGTAACCTTAACGGGTTTGCAGCCAGGCACGAGCTACGACGTGATCGTTCAGGACAACTGTAACGGAACGACGAGCGGCTGGAGCACAGCGGTGACCTTCACCACGGCTGCTGGTCCTCTGCCCACGTTGAACCCCAACTTCACGGTGATCAGCATGAACCCTGTGACGATTTCGTTCACGGCGAATGCGAGCGGTCAAGACACGGTAGGTTGGGCCTTCTCCAACGGCGCCATCCAGGGCGGTGATGCAGTAACGCAAGCCTTCAGCAGCAACGGTCCTGCCTTCGCAGTAGCCGTGGCCGCCAACGCCTGTGGAATTGTAGCCGACACGGTTTACTTCACGGTAGGCTTGGACGACCTCAACTTGACGTCACTCCGTCTCTTCCCCAACCCCACTGCGGGTCAGTTCACGGTGGAGTTCAGCCACTTGGATGCCGAAGATGTGGAGTTCCGAATTGTGTCCCTCACGGGTGCGGTGATCACGCAAGTGAGCCGTTACGCCGATGCGGGTACGGTTCGCGAGACCTTCGACCTCAGCAAGACGCCTGCGGGTGTTTACCTGGTCGAAGTGCAGACGACTTCAGGACGCAGCGTACGCCGCATCGTCCTCGAACGATAGACCTAAACGCCTAACGCAGGCTCACACCCCCGTCCGGTTTCCGGGCGGGGGTTTTTTGTTAGTCGGCTCGGGCCAGTGTGGCCCCATGGACTTCTTTTGCGCCGCCTTGATACAAAGTCTCTGCCATGGCCTGTAGAGTGGCCCCTGTGGTCAAAGTGTCGTCCCAGAGCTGCACGCGAGCACCGGGGGGAATGGGCCGCTTTAAATGGTAAGCGCCTTGTGCGCTTTTGCTTCGTGCGTCGAGCCCCAAAGTTGCCTGAGCTGCGCGATGGTCCTTGCGCAAGACGTCCCAAACGGGCAGTTCCCAAGTTTCAGAGAGTCCACGAACGAGCCATGCGCTTTGGTTGTAGCCGCGGGACCATTTTCTTCGCCAGGACAGAGGTGCTGGGATTAGGGCGTCAACGTCGGGCGCGTCGTGCATGGAAGCGTAGAGCTGGCCGAGCCTAAAGGCAATTTCTGGGCTTTGGCCAAACTTCAATTGGTGGAACAGGCGTTGGATGCTTGGAATGTCAAAATCCAACCAGCAGTCGAGTGATTGTAGGAGGGGCAGCGGGCCTTGCTTTGGCAGACGGGCCAAAAGGACCTCATCCAAACAGGTGCTGCATAGGGTGCATTCGGCCGAAACCAATTCACAAGCGCATGAAATACACACCCTTGGCCAGATTTTATCCCAAAATGAGCGCCAGAAAAAGTACATTTGCAGCTAAATACGCGTAAATCATGAGCCAAGAATCGTCCGCTAAACGCCAACGCACCATTATTTT
>Ga0255778_10004495_pt1 | contig 11471 bp, 9 predicted proteins | sample 071ome_31_FD_179976 | JGI IMG/M metagenome (GOLD analysis project Ga0255778, IMG submission 179976) | Coastal salt marsh microbial communities from the Groves Creek Marsh, Skidaway Island, Georgia - 071405CT metaG (version 2) | ecosystem: Environmental > Aquatic > Marine > Intertidal zone > Salt...
ATGTCGGGCGCGGCTACGGCGAGCACCCGGCAGTGAGGTTGGGTAGTTGGAAGTGATTGATTAGATTAATGTTACACGACAGACGGATCAGAGGCTATTTTCAAGGGCTCTCTTGAGCGCGGCTATCTCCGCCGCCATTTCAAGTTGGGTTTGTTGCATGTTGGCGAACATTCGCGCCGTCTCTTCTTGCTGTAGTTGATGCTGGCGCAAGAGTTCTAGGTGGACATCGCGAATGCGTGCCCCGAGGTTGCTCCCAAGCTTTTCCACGGCGTCGAGTAGGCTCGCGAGCTCTGGAGCGTCAATATTTGATATACCGTTGGATGAGTCTTTCGGTTTTGATAATCTCAACTCTTCGCGCGCAAAGGCAGCTGGACGAGGTGCAAGCTCGTCATCTTGAAGTAATCGAGACGACTTCTCCGCGATGGGCGTCATGGGAGAAGCGGGAATGTTGTCTCCACGCGTGGGCGTATTCTCAACCTGAAACGAATGTGGGACAGGTTGTTGCCAGCTGACGGAATGTACGCCCCAGTCGTGCGCCTGGACATCGTAAAGTCGACATTTGGCGACGTCAGCACCACCGCTGATCTTACGGGTGTCTAACCACGATACTCGACCGTCTGACGTCCCAACCGCGAGAGCGAATCCACTGTGATGCCAGGACATGCACGTAACTTGTGTGGACTTAAATGTCAACGCTCCCGACGGCGTGGGTGAAGCTACGTCTTGAAGAACCACCCGGCCATCACTCTTGACGTATCCGACCAAACCTGGTACGACGGGGGAAAATTCAACTTGGTAACACTCTGAGCCCCTCACCGTGAGCGTCGAGTGCAACTCCTCCGCCTCCGTATCCCAGAGTCTCACGGTACCATCCGTACACGCGGATACTAAGTGTTGCGGCGAGTACTTGGAGAAATCGATCGATGTCACCCCGCTCGGAGTGGGAGGCGCCAATTTGAGACGCGTCGCGCCGCTCTCGACGTCGTGCAGAAACACTCGACCAGACTCTCCCCCGCACGCGACGATTCGACCGAATCCACCGTACTTGACCGTCATAATCCCCCCTTCGTGGCCCATGAACACTCGGTGCTTTTTCTTACGCTTTAAATCCCAAACACACGCCTCCTCTTCCCCCGCCGCCCCCGCGCCGCTCGTCCCGCCCGCGGCGAGGTACCTCGACCCCGCGCTGAAATCCACCGCTCGCACCTCTCCCGACCCCACCGCCTCCTCCGGCACTCGTCCGAGAGTCTCTAAATCCGGTTTCATCAGCGCGCACCCCCCGGTCTTCGTCCCCACGCACAGCGCCCCGTTCGTCGGCGACCATCGCACGCACAGCGCCTCGCCCTCCTCGTCCCCCATCGCGCGCGACGCCCGAAGCGATGCCGACGCGCTCTCCGGCGCGTACACGCACACCGTCGACGAGGACACCGCCGACGAACCTCCTCCGCGCGCGCCGTCCCTCCCACAGCTCGCGAGGAGCATGACGTGCGACGACATCGCGCCGCGCTCTCCCGCACACGTCTTCATCCATCCAACGACCGGATGGGCGGATGGGACGGCGACCGACCTGACTGGGGAATGAATGAAAGAATGCGTGGCAGGTTGCGACGCGAGACGACACTTCGGGGTGCCGGGTCGAACGAGAGAGGACGCGAGTTAATCGACGAGCGCGTGCGATCGAGGCGTCGTTAGAGGACGAGGAGGACGCGGAGGAGGCGTCGGCGCGTCGGTGACGCGCCGTGGCGCGAGAGGTGTTGAGAGGGGCGCTCGGCACCATGAGGCGTGTGAAGGCGTTCTCGAGCGGTGATCGCACGTCGTGGATCGCGGTGGTGGTGTCCTTTGTGAATTTTACGTCGTTTCACGCCGTGCGAGAGGGGTACATGGCGTGTAAGTCGGTGCTGGCGGAGCAACTGCAGTATCCGACGGTGTTGTTGGGACACATTGATTTTTCTTTTTGTTTTGCGTACGCGGTTGGATTGTTTTTTTCGGGTCTTATAGGAAGACGGTTGGGAGTGGTTCGAGTCATAGCTTTCAGTTACGCGGGAACGGCGCTTCTGTCGATCGCGTTGGGCGTCGTCAATGGTTACGTTTTCTCGCCTCAAACGTCACAAGAGGCGTGGGAAGTGGCGCTCGCGACTCACTTGCCCCTTTGGATGGCGTCTGGGTTGGTGCAGTCGCTCGCGTATCCAAATTTCATCGCACTTCTCAGTGCGAATATAGAGCCTTGTTTCAGATCGACTGTTTTGTCCATTTGGGCGATAGCTTCACCGGTTGGTGATATTGTCGGTTTGCAAATTGCGAAAGCGGTGTTGCGCGTGGGCGATGAAAACTGGCCAGTGGTGATGTTTGCATCGGCTGGTTTTGTGTTTTTGAATTTGATCGCGTTTCTACTGTTCGTTGCACCGAGTAGTGGTGGTATTGTCGATGAGGAAGACCAAGAGAGAGCGGTGCTGATCCAAGGCCAAGAGGATACTGCGCCAGAACCGGGTTTCACAGACGTGATCACAAAGGTGTGGAAAATACCAGGGGTCGTTGACTACGCGGGCTCCTTGATGGCATTAAAAGTCGTCGTGACGTCTCTCCTCTTTTGGATTCCTTTTTACGTCGACGAACGCTTTGGGTCCCACAGTAATTCCATCATTTCCACTCAGTTCTTTGATCTGTCACTGATTATTGGAATCGGAGTCTCTGCGCTGCTGAATCGCTTACTTGGTAGATGGATACCGTTGTTCATGGTATCTTTGATTTTAGGAATTGTACCGTTGACTTGCATACCTTATGAGACAAATTTGGAAGGGACTGTGGTGTGTATCTTTGCGGCTGGATTTTTTGTAGGTCCAGCTGCCGCGCTCTTTGCAAGCGTGATAAGCGCAGAATTGGCGAGTAAGACGAAAGAATACCGCGGCCACGGTGGTATCGTCGGCGTGATTTCAGGTTTTATAGATTCTTCAGGCGCAGTTGGAAGCGGCGTCGGTCAAATACTCGTTGGTGTTGTCGCCTCGGCTTACGGGTGGCATGCTGTATTTATCATGTTGACTGGCTTTGTCATCTTAGGAATGTTTTGCCTCGTGAGAGTGCGCCGAATAGAAATTGAAGATATACAGTAGGTATATAGGTAGCCGACGTTGTCCTCGGCATCGAGTTCCATAGCTAATGTATTGAATATGAATTACTGTAATTTTGTGCTACGTGCTACTGTCGAGTGCTCACAAGTGTAAGCGTGTGATTAAACCCGCAAGAAACATCTTTGACCACCCCTGGAACGGAAACTTGCTGAGGTTCCCAAAAGTCAAAATCGTTTCCTAGACCTAATTGCCCACCGGAAGACATTTTCTCATCCATGTACGAACCTACAGACCCACCAAACCCCCACGTGAACAGCTTTCCTTGAGAAATGCCCGCTGAATGTTTCCAACCTGCGGCTACTTTCGACCAACCTTCGCCTCCTCGCTTGATTGCAGTCGGAACTGCTGACTTTCGATCGGAATGGTGCCCATAACCAAGCTCGCCATGTTGATTGGATCCCCATGACACAACACCGGCATTCGTACTGGCGACGCAGTGCAGTCCGCCACACGCAATATCATTCACAAATCGTAAAGAAGAGACGACTGAAGGTGAAGTTTGATGATCTATAAACTTGTTTCCTAGTCCAAGTTGATTAAAACGCCCTTGACCCCAAGTATACAAAGTTCCCTGGTCGTCCACGCACGCTGAGTGCACGTGGCCCGCCGCCACTGTTGATACTATTTTCTCTCTGAGCGATCTGATCAATCTCGGCGTCATCTCCGTTTTGGCGGTGCGATAAAACCAGCCCTTGTTCCATGTCTCAGAACCATGGCCGAGCACGCCGTCTATGCTCGAACCCCACGAATAAACTTGCCCGCCATCCGATAACGCTAGAGAGTGTTCCGCTCCGCAGGCTACCTCCGTGATGCGCACTTCTCCGGCTAAAGAATCAATTTTCCGTGGTAAAAATTCACCGTAGCGACCCGTTCCTAGTTGTCCACTATCGTTTTTACCGAAAGCCCACACCCCACCGTCTACATCGACGCAGAGTGTGTGATTATTTCCAGCTGCTATGTGCCTCACCTCGACGTCCAGAGGCACTAGCATCGCTTCACTGGCGAAGGGAATACTCGCTGGTTGCCCGAGCTGACCGCAGTCGTTCAGTCCACACGCGAACACGTGTCCACCGGCGGCCAGAAAGACTGAATGCGCTCCCCCGGCTGCGACCGTTCGGACGTCAACGTCTTCCAAACCTTGGACGGGATGGAAGTAGTTGGAACTGCGGAAGGACGCATCGCCTCCTTCGTCGAAGCGGGTGCCGTGACCGAGACGCCCGAAATCGCCGTTTCCCGCGCTGAGGGCGATATACTTTCGCGTACATCGCGTGAGCGCGCCGCGCCGCGACCGTCGGGCGATATTTCGGAGGGCCCCCAGCATGTTCAGTGCGCTGCTGGGAGACAGCGTCTGGCGTGTGGTTTGGGTTGGTTACTTCGTTTAGTTGTTTCATCTCTACGAGTCGAGTCGATTTAATCACTGGATTTGGGCTTGAGACGGGTGACTTTGCCAATAGCGATTGTTTTACCTTCATCGCGCAAGGTGAAACGACCGAGCTGAGCGAAGTCTGCAAACTTTTCCACACACACTGGCTGGGCAAATCTGAGGCGCACGTTCCCGAGACTGCCACTCTTCATGAACTTAGGCTTACCTTCCTTGGGCTTTCTAGTCTTCGTATCGATTTCAGATACGAGTTTTGTCACCTCAATTTCCTCCGTGGCGGTGTGAATGTGGATGACGGCCTTGTAGCCCTTGGTAAAGACAGAGTTGTGTTCGAGCAACTCAAGCAGCGCGAGCTGACATTCGATCTCTTCACAAATCAATATCGGCTCCTTAACAGAACACAAAACAAAGCCAGGCTGAATATCGCTTTCTTGCACACCCGTGAGCTTCAGACGGACGTTCTCCCCTGGCAAGCACTTGGTGCACTCGACTTCATCACGAAACATCGTTGCAATTTTGCACGGGGCTTTGTTTGGCATCAACATGAGAGTTTGACCCGTGCGGCAAGTTCCGGATTCGATCTTACCCATCACCATGGGACCCGCTTCGTTGTACTTGTCCATGACCGGCAAGCGTACCGGAGCGTTCGGATCTCTTGGAAGAGGCTCTAAGTCATCGAGAGTGTCGAAGAACGACTTGCCCTCATACCATGAGCACACATCCGACGACACCTTCTTCTGCATGTTCGCCCCGGTCAAACCAGAAATCGGCACGAAATGAACGTCTACATCAACCTTGTAACCGCACTGCTTCAAGAACGGAGTAATCTTCTTTTCAATTTCGTCGTAACGACCCTTGTCCCACTCAACACTCGAATCGTCCATTTTGTTGACCACGACAACTAATTTTGTGACTCCTAATGTTTTCGCAAGCTGGGCGTGCTCGCGAGTCTGACCACCTTTGTCAAATCCAGTTTCAAACTCACCCTTACGCGCCGAAATCACGAGCACACCAACATCAGCTTGTGCCGTCCCGGCGATCATGTTCGGCACGTAGTTCTTGTGTCCCGGGGCATCCAGAACGGTGTAGCGCTTCTTTTCGGTCTCAAAGTGGGCGCGACCGACCTCGACAGTCTTACCCTTTGATCTTTCTTCCTCACTAGTGTCCATGATGTAAGCCATGTACCATGAATCCCGATTCTTTTCCTTTGCTTCTCGCTCGTACTTTTGAATGACGCGATCGTCGACCATGCCAGACAAGAATAGGATCTGCCCACCGATGGTGGACTTACCTGCATCAACGTGGCCAATGAACACGAGGTTTAAGTGCTCTCGACGATCGAAAGTCTCATCTTCGACGTCGTCGACCGGATCTTCCTCAATCACGACTTCTGCAACCTTGGCGGCGACCTTTTCAACTTGGGCCTCCGGTTTCTCCGGTGCGGGAGCTTTTTCAGCCGCGGCTTCCGGTTCTTTCGCCTTTGCCGGGCCACCAATGCTGACTGACTTCGCGGGCCCACCGATGGAGAGCGACACGGCCTTCGCTGGACCGCCGATCGTGATCTCTTTAGCTTTCGCCGGCGCCCCGATGGTGACCTCCTTCGCGGGTCCGCCGATGGAGAGAGACACAGCCTTCGCCGGAGGCGCACCCGCGGGCGGGGGCGGGGTGGTGCCATCATCCGCGGGCGCGACGGGTTTCACTGTTCTCGGCTTGAATTCAAACGACGCTGCGGACGGATTAAAGCTAAAACTCGGCGCCGCGGCGCTGAGCTTGGGCTTGGCCTCCTCACCCTCGTTCGCCATCGGGTTCTTCCTTTCGCCTCGGTCGCCGTCTCAACGCTCGAAGGGCTTCCTCGCGCCGTTTCGATGCACCGCGATCGTCTTCGCGTTCGTTTCGAACGAGCGCTCGAGCGTTATCACCCTCGCGCGCGACGCTATACCGCGTCCGACCTGTCGCGTCGATCCACGCCGCCGAGGCGAGGTCGGAGGTCGAGCGCGGGGCCCCGATCCGAATGTCCGAGAAAAATCCGGGCGTTTTCAGTCGTTACGACCGGGAGAGAATTGTTGTAACCACCTTGGAACCGCGCGTCCGATCGCGCGCAACGGCGTCAGAGCGCGTCACCGGGGCATGCGAAGAGTCAATAAAAAAGATGCAGGCAAGCTCACGGGTTTCAACGCGGCGTGTGCGAAGTTTGTGCGATGTGAGTTTAGCGACGACGAAAAAGATGCGCCGCCGCCGGCGAGGACGAAGAAGAAGCTCGCCGCCACTTCGTCTCACAAGAATAAGAGACAGGAGAGCGCGAAACAGAGCTTGAAATCCTCGGAGATAGACAGACCACTGGGATTATTGGACATCGAGGACACGGCGCAGCTGGAACTAGAGCATGCCTTCTTCGGGTGGTTACACAATGACGGCGGCGCGTTCCTAGACGATCCACTGGAAGATGAACTCTTCGTTTTCTCCGGTAACCTGGACGATGACTTTCACGCATCTAGTTTATGCGTCATCAGCAGCGAGGAAACGCTAAAATCTCCCACCGACACCCCTCTGAAAGATCAAGCGGTGCTAATAACGAGAGGGCGCCGACGTCGCAGGCGCTCATCCTTGGAGTTCCAGAGCTTGCTGGAATCCATCGCCGACATCCGGCCAGAGACGGACAGAACGCGACCGCTCATGTAAAATCAAACGCGCCGCTGTTATAATAAAAACGCTGATAGAAAAAAGGAAAACATCTCATCACATTCAAAACAACAATTTTCAACCCTCTGATAACCTCCTCTACTGACCGATGAACCCGGCCGCGCTCGCGACGGCCAAGATGATGAACGGCACGGCGATACCACCGATACCGATCAACGCCATGGGATCTTTGAGCGGATTACTCCCGTCACGCTCCATCTCGCTCAGCCACGCCTCCTTTTCATTCTCTCTGAGAATTTTCTTGTTCGGTCCATCGTTCCCACCCGCGCGCGTCACGACGGCGATACGGCTCGCTCCCTCCATCGTCGGTCTCGCGCGAGTCACCCGCGTCTGAGACGAACGCTTCCACGAAGTTCTCGTCTCCCTCACCGTCGTCGCCGTCACTCTCACCGTCGTCGTCGTCAACATGGGTGCGCGTTATCGTTTGGAGAGACGACGCCACGTCGACGACCTGACGTCACCACCGCCCAAACCGCGAAAGAGACGAGCGAGCGAGGACGACCCCCTCTCATCGGCACCGTTTGTGACTCGTCTTCATCCCTCCTCCTCGAATCCCCGCCTCACGAGGGTAAAGAGAAAACGAGTCTTTCATCCATATAACGACATCTCGATACGCCAACAAAACATATGTCGTGTGCCCAAACCCTCTGCACGGCCCGGATCGCGCGCGCGGGACGACGCCGACCCTTTCGTTTTTCCCAAAGTTTTTTTGGGTGGCATCGGCAGCGGGTGAGGTCTTCGGGGATTGCGCGCGCGCGGCACATCGAGACGCGCGAGACGTGCGAGAGAAGACACATCGGACGCCGACGTGATCGACGTTTGACCTTCTTGAGCCGGAATCGAGAGAGTTTCACGCGCGAAACCCGCGGAGGAACGCGCGAAACACCGCCTTGGTGGGGTCGTCGGCGCATCCCTACTGTGCGATCAGAGTTTGCGTTGAGCGATGTCGACGATGACGTCGAGCGTGATGCTCTCGCAGCGACGATCCGTCGCGAACGCGAAAGTGGTGCGAGGTAAGCGCGCGAGTGAGAACCGCGCCGGCTGCGCGATGCGCGCGGCGGTCACGACTCGTGCGGGAACGGATGCCGAGTTTGGCCGAGCCGCCGCGCGGTTGGGCGCGCCGGAGAAGGCCAACTTATTTAACGCCAAGTTCACCCCGTTCGCGGGTGACTCTAGCGAAGAGTACTCCTTGGACGAGATCATCTACAGAAGCAAGTCTGGCGGTTTGCTCGACGTGACCCACGACATGGAAGCGCTCTCGATCTACCCTCCAGAATACTGGAAGGCGTTGTTCGATGAGCGGGTCGGTAAGACCACGTGGCCGTACGGTTCTGGTGTGTGGAGCAAGAAGGAATGGGTCCTGCCGGGAATTGCGGACGAAGACATTGTGTCCATGTTCGAAGGTAACTCCAACTTGTTCTGGGCCGAGCGTTACGGGCGAGAGAACTTGGGTATGAACGACCTCTGGGTTAAGCAGTGCGGTAACTCCCACACTGGTTCCTTCAAGGATCTTGGCATGACGGCTTTAGTTTCCCAAGTGAACCGAATGCGCAAGCTGGGCAAGCCCCTTTCCGCTGTCGGTTGTGCGTCCACGGGTGATACGTCGGCAGCTCTCAGCGCTTACGCAGCCGCCGCTGGCATTCCTTCTATTGTCTTCCTCCCGGCGGATAAGATTTCTGTTGCCCAGCTCGTGCAGCCGATCGCCAACGGCGCCCTCGTGCTTTCGATTGATACTGATTTTGATGGTTGTATGCGCCTTATTCGTGAGGTCACCGCGGAGCTCCCGATCTACTTGGCGAACTCTTTGAACTCGTTGCGCCTCGAAGGTCAAAAGACTGCGGCGATCGAAATCTGCCAACAATTCAACTGGGAAGTCCCTGATTACGTCATCATTCCGGGTGGCAACCTCGGTAACGTCTACGCCTTTTTCAAGGGCTTCAAGATGTGCAAGGATCTTGGACTTGTCGACAGACTTCCTCGTATGGTCGTTGCGCAAGCTGCGAACGCCAACCCGCTTTACCGCGCTTACAAGAAGGGCTGGGATAAGTTCGAAGCCGTGAAGGCTGAACCGACTTTCGCTTCCGCCATTCAAATTGGTGATCCAGTTTCTATCGATCGCGCCATTTACGCGCTTACGGAAACTAACGGTATCGTTGAAGAGGCTACAGAGGAGGAAATGATGGACGCCGCCGCCGAGGCTGACTTGACGGGTATGTTCAACTGCCCGCACACCGGTGTTGCGCTCGCCGCGTTGAAGAAGCTTCGTGCGCAGCAGGTGATCGCTCCCAGTGACCGAGTGGTGGTCATCAGCACGGCTCACGGCTTGAAGTTTACTCACAGCAAGGTTGCGTACCACGAGAAGAGGCTCGAAGGGCTCGAGTCCAAGTACGCCAACCCGCCGGTGGTTGTGAAGGATGATTTCGGGGCGGTCATGGATGTTCTCAACTCCCGATTGTAGAGATTGATGCAAACATTCTAGCTTCTGCCGCCTTAGTCCTTCTTTCCCGTAAATGAACGCGTCTAGAGTATAATAATTGTGATCGAAAGGCTAACTGTGTGCATTTTTAAAACGTCACCACGTCTCAACGTTTTTCGATACGGGGCGACGTTTGTGTCGATGGGTGGGAAGGCACCCGTGAAGTCGCGTGCATGTATGTTACTTTACAAATTAACACAGTTATTGTATGAATCTAAAGATTCATGCTCAACCTAGAACCGCTGTCGGCAGGCGAAACGACAACGGGTTAAGTTCGAATACGGTCCTTGTTTCTAAAAAAAGCTTGAAAAGTCACCTCTTTGAACGATCTCGCCTTCTTTGAAATCGTACATCGCGAAGTTATCGGTCAAGAATGGGGATTCTACATCCATTCGTTGACCTTCTTGCATCAAGAAGTTCTCGAGAATGAAGTTTGAGCATCCACCGGCGTCGGGGAGCGCAAGGAGCTTATTCTCGTCGATCTGTGTGTTCAAAGGAGTTTGCTTGGGCACTTCCGAGGCCGTCTGTTCGACTCGACCGCGCTTCGGCGTCGGCGCCAGATCTTCTATCTCAGAAGCCCGGAATTCCTCGCCGAAAGTGGTCGCAATAGAAGAATCAGACCTGGACTTCATCATTCCCCGCTTCTTCTTTCGCGCCTCCTTCATCACCAGGCTCGGTGTTTCGACCTCCGGTGGTAAGTTTACCGACGGACGGGTCTGCTCTAACTCATCGTTGACTTCTTCTCCCAACCTTCTTCTAAGTTTTACATTTTCCGCATACAACTCGTCCACCTTTCGCTGTAAATCCTTGATGGTCTGTCGCATGCTGGCGCTATCGTTGAGGAGCGTTTCCGCAGCGGAGAGAAGTTTCGCGTCCTCAGCCTTCTTCCGAATCTTGGACCGTTTCGCGGACTCGCGATTCGCGATCTTACGGCGGTACATTCTGAGAACTTTGTCGCGCTCTTTCTCGTCCATGTCATCCGACAAACCATCGATGCAAATGCCAATCTTGGCCAATTTGCTCACGCTAATCGTCTTAACATCCAGTTTATCGAGGAGCTCGAGCACGGCTTCCGCGTTATGCGCCATCGGGACGGACGCGATCCGTGCGACGTCTTCAGAAAAGACGCACCGAAGTGTTTCGCTCACGTCCCACCGCGCGCTCGCGCCGCTCTCACACCGTCGTCCGACGCCTCTCGTCTCGTCTCCAAGATCAGCGCGTCGCGCACGATGATTGATGGATGATGCGACCGCGCGGTGCCGAGTGGGTTCCTCGCCCGCTTCCCCGCGCCGCGCGTGCGATTCACGCGATGCTCGCCTCGAACGCCTTGGGCGGTTCGTCCGCGCCCTGTTCTGCCCGCGAGCGCACTCACACGCACGCGATACTGCCGCTCGACGCGCGCGCGGGAACGTCGGCGCGTCGGTCGATCCGTCTCGGTCGCTCTCCGTCGCTCGTTCGTCGCGCAAAAAATCTGAAAAAATGAGCCTCTTCGCGCGACGCGGGAGCGAGGGCACGAGCTCTAACCCTAGTTACTCTGGTGACACGTGAAGTTATGTTCCTGTTAGAAAGTCCTCGAATATAGGGAATAGGATCGATGAAAAATAAAATGCATTTATATTGCACAGCTTCAGAGGAGTACCCCCGATATCGACGAGTCATGAACCGTCGACGATGCAGCCGGTCAAAGCGGGACAATTGTGGCAATTGAATTGTCGCAACGTAATGGTACTTTTCTATGTAAAATACGTATTTCGTCGACGGTTCATGACTCGTCGATATCGGGGGTACT
>Ga0255778_10004500_pt1 | contig 11461 bp, 9 predicted proteins | sample 071ome_31_FD_179976 | JGI IMG/M metagenome (GOLD analysis project Ga0255778, IMG submission 179976) | Coastal salt marsh microbial communities from the Groves Creek Marsh, Skidaway Island, Georgia - 071405CT metaG (version 2) | ecosystem: Environmental > Aquatic > Marine > Intertidal zone > Salt...
TGGCATCACGCCTAAGCGTGTCGAGCTATCTCGCGATAAGTTGCAATTCCGTTTTGAAAAGCCAGAAGAGCAGCTCAAAGCACAGGATGTGGTTGCTAAAGGCTTGAGCGGTGACTTTACTCACGCAATGACTTTGTCTCCTGATGTGCCGACCTGGTTGTCGGGTGTTGGTGGCAAGCCAATGAACTTAGGTTTGGACTTGCGTGGTGGTATTCACGTGCTGATCGATGTCGATATGGATGCGGCGATCGAGAAGGCGATGGAAGTGCAGGTCGCCAATCTGCGTGAGTTCATGCGTAACGAAAAGATTCGTTATGTCACGGTTAAGTCGGTTGGCACAGCGGTTGAAGTGCGTTTCCGTTCGGTAGATGACCGAAACGCTGCGCAAGTGAAAGTAGCGAATGAATTCCGTACCTTGGTATTCACTGATCGCGAGGAGGGCTCTAATGCTTTTTTCTCGGCGCAGGTGTCAGATGCTGAGTTGCGTGAAGTACGCAAATCAGCGCTGCAGCAAAACATCACCACACTGCGTAATCGTGTAAACGCCTTAGGTGTGGCAGAGCCTGTGATTCAGCAACAAGGCGATCGACGCATTGTGGTTGAGCTGCCAGGTGTACAAGATCCAGGTAAGGTCAAAGATCTCTTAAGTGCGACAGCAACCCTTGAGTACCGTTTGGTTGTGGGTGATCTGCAGCAAGCGCGTGATGCCGAGAAGTCAGGTCGTGTACCTGCGGGTTCGCGCCTATATAAAGAGCGTGATGGCACGCCAATTTTATTAAAGCGTCAGTTCATCGTAACCGGTGATCAGATGACCAGTGCCTCATCAGGTTTTGATCAGCAAGGCGGTAGTCCTGCGGTATTCGTGAACCTTGATAGCAAGGGTGCACGCCGTATGCGTAACGTAACCACTGAGAACGTTGGTAAGCCAATGGCGGTGGTCTTTAAAGAGAAGCGTACTGTTGGACGTGATGAGAATGGCAAGCCGATTAAGAAGTGGGTTGAAGAAGTCATTAACGTTGCCACGATTCGTGAGCCATTTGGTCGCCGCTTCCAAACCACGGGTTTAGATAGCCCAGCTGAAGCACATAACTTAGCGTTATTGCTGAAAGCGGGTGCTTTAGCAGCGCCAATTGATATCGTCGAAGAGCGCACCATTGGTCCCAGCTTAGGTCAGGACAACATTGATCAAGGCTTTACCTCGGTCATGGTTGGTTTCGCACTCGTGCTGGTCTTTATGGCGTTCTACTACCGTAAGTTTGGTCTTGTCGCTAACGTCGCATTGGCTGCTAACTTGGTGCTTATCGTTGCGGTGCTATCAATCATTCAAGCCACGCTTACCTTGCCGGGTATTGCGGGCATCGTGTTGACCGTTGGTATGGCGGTGGATGCCAACGTACTGATCTTTGAGCGTATTCGTGAAGAGATGCGTGTGGGTAGTACGCCCCAGGCATCGATTCATGCGGGTTATGAGAAAGCGTTCATCACAATTATGGATGCGAACATCACGACCTTGATTGCTGCGATAGTGTTGTTCTCTGTGGGTAGTGGTCCAGTACGTGGTTTTGCAGTGACCTTGGCGATTGGTATTGTGACCTCAATGTTTACAGCGATTGTTGGCACACGTGCAATCGTGAACATCATGCATGGTCGTAAACGACTAAAGACTCTCTCAATCGGAGGGCTCAACTAATGCAATTATTAAAAACAAAATCCGTGATCGACTTCATGGGTAAACGCAATATCGCGATGATTTTCTCAGCGATCTTGCTGCTCGGCGCTGTAGGTTCGATTGTCACCCGTGGTTTAAGTCTTGGTATCGATTTCACCGGCGGTACGCTGATTGAAGTGGGTTACACCCAAGATGCTAACTTGCCATCCATTCGTGAAACATTGACCCAAGGTGGTCATGGCGACGCCTCTGTTCAGCAGTTTGGTACAGCGAAAGATGTGCTGATTCGTTTGGCGAAGTCAGATGAGCAGTCAAGCTCCACCTTGAGTAACGAAGTGTTCGGCATGCTCTCGAAAGCCGTTGAGGGTCAGGTCGAGCTGCGCCGTGTTGAGTTCGTTGGACCACAAGTGGGCGATGAGCTCACAGAAGATGGCTTCTTGGCGGTACTTGTCGCACTGATGGCGATCTTGGTCTATGTCGCATTACGTTTCGAATGGCGCTTTGCGGTGGGTTCAGTTGTGGCGTTGATTCACGACGTGACGATTACGATTGGTCTTTTCTCTTTACTTCAGATTGAATTTGATTTGCCCGTATTGGCAGCGGTGCTCGCAGTCATTGGTTACTCACTCAATGACACCATTGTTGTGTTTGACCGTGTGCGCGAGAACTTCCGCAAGATGCGTAAAGGCACATCGGAGTCGATCATTAACTCATCATTAACCCAAACACTAAGTCGTACCTTGATGACATCGTTAACGACTATCTTGGTGTTGTTGGCGCTGTTCTTTCTGGGTGGTGAGATTATTCACGGCTTTGCATTTGCTTTATTGGTCGGTGTTTTTGTCGGTACCTACTCATCGATCTATGTAGCAAGCACTGCGGCATTGATGTTGGGTGTGAGTAAAGAAGATCTGATGCCAGTGCAAAAAGAAAACGTGGTGGATGATTGTCCTTAATTATTATGAGAGACCTTTCTGAATATTCCCTATATGAATGGATACGGCTTGTGCCTATTAAATGGGGGATTAAGGCTTTTCGTAACAGGTATGTTGCCAAAAAATATTCTAAAAAAGGTGCAGTGGGTTTCGATGCATTTTTGTCGCAAATTGATAAAAGCCGGGACTATAAAGTAGACAAAAATATTTTTATTTCTATCGCGTTTCAGAGGCCAGAAGTCATTGAGTTGCAATGCCGGCAGATGAAAAAATACTTAAGTGGTGGTGTTTTTGTTGTTATTGATAACTCAAGTGATGAGCATGTAGCTTCAAAAGTAGCCAAAGTTTGCAGCAAATATGCTGTGCCTTACTTAAAGCTGCCAAAGCAATCCACTTCTCATCCTAATAGAAGCCACAGTCTGGCCATTCAGTGGTCATTTGATAACGTTATTCAAGGTTTAAAACCTGAAGGCTTTGCCTTTTTGGATCATGACATTGTTCCATTCCGATTTATTGATCCTTTCTCGAAACACAAGGAATGTGTAATTTTTGGAAGAAGGTGGAATAGTAAGATTAACGATACTTGGCAGTTATGGGCGGGGTTTGCTTTCTTCAGAAATGAAGCAATTAAAAGTAACTCCATGAGCTTTATGTATGATTTTTCAAATGGGTTGGATACCTTAGGCGAAGCATACAAAAATATATTTAGATATTTTGATTGTGATCAGTGTTTTGTAACATGTGATGACTTAAGCGATGCTTGCGGTATTACTTATCAACTGATGGATTCTGATTGGGTTCATATGTCACGTGCTTCACTTCGTAATAAACTTAGTTTTGAGGAGCGTATGAAAAGCTTCCTTTTTGTACTGGATCAATATGAATCAAAAAACAAAACGTAATTTCCTGATCACCGGTGGTGCAGGTTTTATAGGTTCTGCAGTAATTAGGCACCTAATTGATGATTCTTCTCATGGGATTCTTAACCTCGATAAGTTGACCTATGCCGGTAATTTGGAATCCCTCTCATCTGTAGATAGCTCCGATCGCTATCAATTCGTACAAGCCGATATCTGTGATGCGGATTCACTAAAGAATATTTTTGATGAATTTCAGCCCGATATCGTGATGCATCTAGCCGCTGAGAGTCATGTCGATCGTTCAATCGATGGCCCAGCTGAATTTATTCAGACTAATATCGTTGGGACGTATCAGTTACTTGAGGCCTCTCGTGCCTATTGGCAGTCACTTTCAGGTAATAAGCAATCACAGTTCCGCTTTCACCATGTCTCAACCGATGAGGTCTATGGTGATCTAGAAGGCACGGATGATTTGTTCTTAGAGACAACATCCTACGAGCCGAGCTCACCGTATTCAGCGTCTAAAGCGAGCTCAGACCATTTGGTACGTGCTTGGAATCGCACCTACGGTTTACCTATTGTTATCACTAACTGCTCTAATAACTACGGGCCGTATCAGTTCCCCGAGAAGCTCATCCCACACATGATCCTCAACGCGATCTCAGGTAAAGCACTGCCTGTGTATGGTGATGGCTTACAGATCCGTGATTGGCTGCATGTGGAAGATCATGCTCGTGCATTAGTCAAAGTGGCTCTAGAAGCGAAAGATGGTGAAACCTATAACATTGGTGGTCATAACGAAGTAAAGAACATTGATGTAGTTAAAAGACTCTGTGCTTTGCTTGAGGATCTTGTGCCTAATAAGCCAGAAGGCGTTGCTAAATACGAAGACCTTATTACGTATGTGAAAGACCGCCCTGGCCATGATGTGCGCTACGCCATTGATGCCTCGAAGATCCAGCGTGATTTAGGTTGGGTGCCCGAAGAGACCTTTGAGACAGGTCTTCGTAAAACCGTTGAGTGGTATCTGTCTAATCAAACCTGGTCGCAGCGTGTCCTCGATGGTGACTACCGCCTCGGTCGCTTAGGCGAGGGCGCTTGAGATGAAAGGTATCGTATTAGCCGGTGGCTCAGGAACCCGTTTGCACCCTTTGACACTTGGCACCTCGAAGCAGATGTTGCCTATCTACGATAAGCCGATGATCTATTACCCGGTCTCGGTGTTGATGCTGGCGGGTATCAGAGAGATTTTGATTATTTCAACCCCAGAAGACCTACCTAACTTTCAGCGTCTGTTAGGTTCAGGTGAGCAGTTTGGTGTGGAGTTCTCCTATGCAGAACAGCCATCGCCTGATGGCCTAGCGCAAGCTTTTATAATCGGTGAGCAGTTCATTGGCGATGATTCTGTTTGTTTAGTCCTTGGCGATAATATTTTCTACGGCTATGGCTTTAGTGGCTTGCTCAGAGAGGCGGCGGCTAAACCTTTAGGTGCCACGGTGTTTGGCTATCACGTCATCGATCCAGAGCGTTTTGGTGTCGTTGAGTTTGATGATTCTGGTAAAGCAATCTCTATTGAAGAGAAGCCTGCAAAGCCTAAATCAAATTATGCGGTTACAGGTTTGTATTTTTACGATAACGATGTAATCGAAATTGCCAAGCAGGTTAAACCGAGCGATCGTGGTGAGCTGGAAATTACCAGTGTCAACAATGCGTATCTTGAGCGTGGTGACCTGAATGTCTCAGTGATGGGTCGAGGCGTGGCTTGGTTGGATACCGGTACCCATGACTCGTTGATGGAAGCTAGCCACTTTGTGCATGCCATTGAATCTCGTCAGGGACTGAAGATTGCCTGTCTTGAAGAGATTGGCTTTAAGAATGGCTGGCTATCCAAAGAAAAACTCATTGAGAGCGCAAAGGCGCTGAGTAAAACTGGTTACGGCCAATACTTGGATCGATTGGCGAATCAATGAAGGTCACTGAGACAAAACTGCCTAGCGTTTTGATCATCGAGCCTAAGGTCTTTGGTGATTCTCGAGGCTTTTTCAAAGAGACCTTCCAAGCTGAGCGCTATCGAGAAGCCGGCATTGAGTATGACTTTGTACAAGATAACCATTCTCGATCGCAGAAAGGTGTTCTTAGAGGCCTACACTTCCAAATAACCAAACCTCAGGGCAAGCTGGTGAGCTGTTCTCAAGGGGCTGTGTTTGATGTGGCAGTGGATGTGGATCCAGAATCAGCAACCTTTGGTCAATATGTCGGTATTGAGCTAACCGAAGATAATCACCGTCAGTTTTGGGTGCCGCCAGGCTATGCCCATGGCTTCTGTGTGTTAACTGACACGGCTGACTTTCAATATAAGTGTACTGATTACTATGATTCTTCTGATGAAGGTGGTCTGATCTGGAATGACCCTGATGTGGCTATTGACTGGCCGATAGATCAGCCATTGCTCTCTGACAAAGATGCCAAGTTGCCGACACTGAAAGAGCTGGCGAATCAGTCATGAAGATTTTAATTACCGGCATCAATGGTCAAGTGGGTTCAGCGCTAGTTCGCCAAGCTAATGAGCAAGGACATGAAGTTGTCGCCATATCGCGTGAGCAATGGGATATGGCGCAAGGGCCAGAGCAGGGGGAGGAATTGGTTTTAGAGGCAAAACCGGATCTTGTGATTAATCCTGCAGCCTATACCAATGTCGATGGTGCTGAAGATGATGAAGTAACCGCGTTGAAGGTCAATGCTGATGCGCCAAGAGCACTAGCAAAAGGCTGCAAACAGCTTGATATACCAATATTCCATGTCTCTACGGACTATGTGTTCGATGGCACCAAAGAAAAGCCTTACGTGGAAACGGATCAAACTAATCCGATCAATGCCTATGGCCGCACGAAATTAGCGGGTGAGCTGGCGGTACAGAAAAGGACCAAGAAATACATCATCTTGAGAACCAGCTGGGTGTTCTCTAAAGACGGTAAGAACTTTGTGAATACCATCCTGCGATTAGCAAAGGAACGTGATGAGCTGAAAGTCGTTAACGATCAGTTCGGTGGTCCTACGAGTGCGGAGTGTATTGCAAAGGTTTTACTTCAATTTGCAACTAAACACAAAGAACACTGGGGCATTTATCACTACTCAGGTCAGCCGTTTGTGAGTTGGTTTGAATTTGCCAAGAAGATCGTGGAACAGAGTGTAAAAGACGGTCTACTCACTAAAGCGCCAGTTATAAAATCCTGTGGGAGTGATGAGTTCCCGGTTAAAGCGGAGAGGCCGAAAAACTCCAGACTATCCCAAGAGAAACTAGAGAGTCTTTTTAGTCACACTCTATATGATTGGTGTAAAGCACTTTCTTGGAGCCGTAATTAATCCTGCGTTCTGGCATAATTCTCCTATTGAGGAGACGTGTCCGAGTGGTTGAAGGAGCACGCCTGGAAAGTGTGTATACGTTAATAGCGTATCGAGGGTTCGAATCCCTCCGTCTCCGCCATTTTCAGTCATTTTGAGCATCTAAATATGAATTTTGATCGACATCTAGATTTGGGTTGTGGACTGAATCCTAGAAATCCATATAGAGCAAGTGAGTCATATGGTTGCGACATTAGAAATTTCGACTTGGCAGTGGATAAAGAGTTTACTTATCGACAGGCTAATTTAGTTGAAGACCCGATTCCATTTGAAGATGATTTTTTTGATTCAGTTTCTGCATTTGATTTTATTGAGCATATTCCTAGGCAGGCGTTTGTTAAATCAAAGGGGCATTGCAATCCATTTATCGATTTAATGAATGAGATATATCGTGTTTTAAAACCAGGTGGTATTTTTGTTGCGTTTACTCCTGCTTATCCATCCCCGGAAGCATTTGTTGATCCAACGCACGTAAATATCATTACTGATCGTACTCATCTTTATTTTTGTTCTCCTAATCCTCCAGCCTCAATATATGGTTTTAAAGGATGTTTTGAACCAATCAATGTCCGTAGAGAGGCGCGTGGAAATGTATCCAATGCTTTACAGTCAGATGCACGAAAGTTCTTTCGCCGATTACACAGAAGACTTATTGGAGAGCATTTTTCTCATATATTATGGGAATTAAAGAAATGTGATGGGAAATTGATATGACCGATCGTGTAACAATTGTTGGTTCTGGTTTCGCCGCATTAACTGCAATTCGTAAATTGCGTAAAGCAGATGCATCGCTTGAGATTGATGTAGTCTCGCCAAAAGCTGAGTTTGTGTACTACCCAGGTACTATTTGGATACCAACTGGTTTGCGTAAACCAGAAGACTTGGTTATCAATCTCGCTAACTTCTTTAAGCGAATGAAAGTGACTTTTCATGCCGCAGAGGCAACGGGCTTAAGTGCTGATGGTCGTACTTTGCATACAAGCAATGGTGATATTTCAAACGACGGCATCATCATTGCAAGTGGTGGTCGCTTTATTAAAAAATTGCCCGGTATAGAGCATGCCATTACGCCTTGTGGCGGCATTCCTGCAACGACTCAGATTCGTGATCGTCTAGCTGAGATGGATGGCGGAACCTTGGCCTTCGGTTTTGCCGGAAATCCAAAAGAACCTTCTGCGATGCGTGGTGGTCCAGTATTTGAGTTTCTATTTGGCATTGATACGTGGCTGCGGAAACAAGGTAAGCGCGATAAATTTAAGCTCGTATTCTTCACCCCAGCTGAGAAGCCTGGGCAGCGCTTAGGTGAAAAGGCTGTTAAAGGTCTTCTGAGTGAAATGAAGCGTCGTGATATCGAGACGCATCTTGGCCACAAGATGAAAGGCTTTGAGTCGAACAAGGTGATGACTGAAGGCGGTGAATTTGATGCGGACCTGATTATGTTTATGCCTGGCATGACCGGTAATCAGTGGTTTGATAACACCGAGTTGGCTCGCTCCGAGGGTGGCTTGCTTAAAGCGAATAAACTTTGCCAGTCTGAAGGCGCTGATAAAGTCTATGTGGCAGGTGATTCAGGCAGCTTCCCGGGTCCTGGTTGGTTGCCAAAGCAAGCGCACATGGCTGACCTTCAAGCAGAAGCTGCAGCGCATAACTTGTTGGCTGAGCTCAACGGTCAGCAGCCGACAGAGACGTATAAAGTTGAATTGATGTGCATTGTGGATAAACGCAATAGCGGCACTTTGATTACCCGTTCAGAAACGGGTGGCGTGATGTTGCCGTTGGGAGTTATTGGCCACTGGACGAAGCGCTTCTTTGAATGGTTGTATTTGCGCCAGTACCGTTAACAAGTACTCGTTTTGACTAAATCCAACTCACTTCAATTCAGGGCTGATGTGCAGGTTTTACGCGCATTGGCAGTTGTGCTCGTTATTTTTTTTCACGCCAAAGTCCCTGGGTTTGAGGGCGGGTTTCTTGGCGTAGATATATTTTTTGTTGTCAGTGGCTTCTGGATGAGCACCATCCTCATTAAAGAAATAGAGTCTGGTGCTTTTTCATTTGTCAGCTTTTATGAAAGGAGATTACGACGCATTCTACCTGCGTTGTACATGACGCTATTTCTTGTTTTGATAGTTTCTTGGTTTGAGTTATGGCCAAGGGACTTTGATACGATGTCTCGAGTCATGGGTACTGCCGTATTGTTCTTGGCAAATGCTGTGATACGCAATCAAGCTGATGATTATTTTGCTCCAGAGTTAGATTCGCACCCATTGCTACATATCTGGAGTTTGTCTTTAGAAGAGCAGTTTTATCTTTTATTCCCTTTAGTCTTATTGCTGATCTACAAAAGTCCTTATGTAATGAGGCCGGTTTTTATTTGGCTGATTCCGATAGTTAGCTTTTACACAGCGATTCATTTTTACCAAATAAATCCAACAGCTACTTTTTATCATTTGCCTGCAAGAGTATGGGAGTTCTGGCTGGGTTATGGAGCTGCTCGTTGGGTAAGAAGCAACAAAGAAATCCATAACGCTAGTTACTGGTTGGCTATTGCGGCGCTATTTTTCTCTGTTCTTTTGGCGGATGAAACTTCAATGGTGCCAGGCTGGGGTAGTTTAGTTCCTGCATTGAGCACTGCGATTATTTTGTCCTCCACTGGGTCGGCTTTATCGTTAAAAAACATATTTTGGAGAGCTATGGTTTGGATTGGAGGAATAAGTTACTCCCTGTATTTATTACACCAGCCGATCTTGTCCTTCCTTCGTTTGAGGGGGTATGACAGCTGGCTTTTGTTAATGGGAATGACCTTGCTGTTGGGTTTGGCGGGTAGTCAATTAATGAAGCGGTTTGTTGAAGATCCCTTCAGGAATAAACAAAAAGTGACGTCAAGATCATTCTGGGCTTTTGCAGTACTTTTCGGTGGCATTCTATTTCTGATCGCATTGTGGGGGGTAAAAAGTAAAGGTATACCTCAGCGGTTTGATGGGGTAACTGAAGGTATTACCTCAACAGCTAATGGCTCGCCTGAGAGAGGACGTTGTCATGACCGTGAAGTTGCTAATGCCTGCATACACTTTGACAACTGGCCAGTAACGCATGCTGTTTTAGGTGATAGTCATTCTGTAGCATTATCTTTTGCGGTTGGTGAATTATTGAAAGAAACTAATCAATCAGCATTGCATTTGTCCGTTAGTGGTTGCGGTTTTTATACGCAATACGAACGCTGTGAAAAATGGTATCAAGATGCAATTGATCGAATTGTTAATACTGACTCCATTCATACAGTTGTTTTATCGATGAGAATCGCATCCCAGTTACATGGCAAACATAAAAATATTTGGCCTGATGTACCAGACTTGTTTCCGATAGAGCATAAAGAAGCGACCAAAAAAGCTTACGATAAAGCTTTTGAGCAATTATTAAACGCAGGAAAAAAAGTCATATGGGTTCTTCAGGTGCCCGAGGTTGGGCCAAAACTAGAGCTTCAGATGCGATCAGCCGTTAATAGTGAGAATGCATCTGCCTCGTCTGTTAGTGTTGATTGGTGGAAAAAAAGAATGTCAGAAGCCAGAGGTTATGCTCAAAGCAAGTCAAAACAAATCATTATTTTTGACCCGCAGCCTCTTTTCTGTGGAGATTATGAGTGTTTCGCTGTCAAAGACGGAATCACTCTTTATCGAGATAGAGATCACATGTCTTTATCTGGCGCACGTTTAATCGTGAATGCGCTGAAAAGTCAATTAATTAAATAGGATTCGTTAGTTCTCTATACCGATTGGCAACTTCTCTGCCAATCGCAAACTGTTTGCTTAGTGGGAAAAAGAAGTTTGCATGAGCCTTGGCTTCTTGAATGATTTCTTTACATAGTTTTGGCTGGCTAATGTATTTTTCAAAAACATATTCCAGATCGGAATAATCTGGTGCGATTTCAATATAGTGCCTTCCAGATTCAAGGAGGCCTTCACAGAACCAAGTCTCAAAACGCGGTTTTGGCATCATTAATAAGCTATTGGTTTGCATGATCCATTTAATGTTTGTCGCGGCATCATTACCTTCAATGGACACAATAAATTTGTAATTTAATTGGTCTTGTATCGACATGTAATTAGGTCTACCAAGCTTTGATAGTGCACCCTTGTTAACTGGACGAGTGTCTTCGGTATCAAATTGCTTTAGATCTTTTGTGTGCTCTAAAAACTCTTGTCTCCATGGCTTAAATGCGGCACCACGCCATAAAGCAATATCTTTTTTCCGTTCAAACTGTTTTTCATCGGGAACGATAAAAAAATTCCGACCTGTATTTAGAGGGAGCATAACGGATGTGCCCTCAGTCTCTGCAATCTTGCGACATTTTAGGAGAGTGGGTTGCTCTGGTGGTGTTGTCAGATCGCCCCAGCGATACCGAAAACGAAGGTCATCATTGCGCTTAATTATTCGGTTTATATCGTATGTGTATCCTGTTTTAGAAAATAGGGGTATATCTTTAAGTGTGCAGTGATCAGTTATGTCAACCTTATTGTTAATTTTGCAGTAATGATCAACAAACTTTTTATCTTCCTGAGTAAGATTCAGGTTGGCAATATCTCTGCCCATGAGGTGGT
>Ga0255778_10004501_pt1 | contig 11460 bp, 10 predicted proteins | sample 071ome_31_FD_179976 | JGI IMG/M metagenome (GOLD analysis project Ga0255778, IMG submission 179976) | Coastal salt marsh microbial communities from the Groves Creek Marsh, Skidaway Island, Georgia - 071405CT metaG (version 2) | ecosystem: Environmental > Aquatic > Marine > Intertidal zone >...
AGTAAACGGCGCCGGCCACGAAGGGGCCCGCGTTGAATCCAACCACCAAACGCTGCCCCGGTTTGAAGCCCGCAGCACTGTAACCTCGGGCCACATTGGTCGCGTACATATCGAGGTCTTTCTGGGTCAGGCCCAGATAGCACGGCACACCTGTTGTGCCACTGGTGCTAAAAACGCGACGTAGTGAGTCGGGATCGGCGGCTATGTGATTGCCAAAGGGTGGAAAATTAGCCTGGCTCGCCCTCAGTTCGTCTTTTTCAGTAAACGGTAGCTCGGCGATGTCATCGAGGCCCCCGACTTTTTCCGGGGTGTCGAAGCCCGCCTCAGCGAGCTTCTTTTGGTAGAACTCGGAATGTTCTAGCAGATACGCTATCTGCTGCCGGTAACTGGTTCGATCGAGGTCGAACTGCGCTTCTGTGGATCGGGTTTCTACTTCCGGGTCATAGATCTGATGGTCGCGCATGGGTTAACCCCAGCGCTTTGCGGCTGCAGCCACCCGAGCACCGAAGGCGCTGGCGGTCTCACGATCGGATGTGGGCGGAGCCACATCACCGCCTTGGTCGACATTGGCTTGGGTCATGCAGCCGATCGATGCGCCGCAGCGGTTAGTATCGGCGTCCGATCCGCCTGAATGATTGTTGCCCGGCATTTGACCGAGCCCTACCCAGACCATACCGTGTTGCATGGCGAAGGTCATAAACTCGACGAGGGTATTTTGCTTGTCGCCGTTCATCGATCCGGAGTTGGTGAAGCCTGCGGCGAGTTTGTCGACCCACTTCTGCTCCATCCACCGGGTGGAGGTCGCTTCCATGAAGGTTTTGAATACCGCCGAAGCCGATCCCATGTAGGTCGGCGATCCAAAGATGATGGCGCTGGCATCATCCAAGGTGCTTAAGGCAGTGCTCTCTGCCGAAGTGATCTCCGAGGCTTCTACGATGGCAACTTCTACGCCATCCACAGTTCCTGCACCTGCAGCCACCTGCTCGGCGACCACCTGCGTGTGCCCGTAGCCAGAATGAAAAATAACAGCGACCTTAGTCGACATGAACTCGCTCCTTGATCAACGATGAAACTGTTCGTTGTTGGGTGTGTGATCGCCCCCCAGCCACCGCTTTAGGTCGGCGTGGGCGCTGGCGGCTTTGTCAATATTGATCTGCTCAACGTCTTCGTGGTCGACCGTAAACTCAACCAGCAGGCCAGAGGGGTCGAACACGTATAGCGACCAGCAATAGCCATGGTTAAGCGGGTAGGCTTCACCGCTCGCAAAGTATCCAGCCGCTTCGAGTCTGTCCTTGAGAGCATCCTGCGTTGCTTGATCGACCTTCATCGCCAGATGCCTAAAGCCCGAGCGAGGAAGCTCAGGACCGAATTCCTGGGCGTCATCGGCATCGGCAAATTGGAAAAAAGCCAGGCAAGAGCCGTCGCCGATGTCGAAGAAGCAGTGGGCGTAGGTTCTTACCTTGCCGAACAGGTCGGTCTGTTCAGCCCAGGTGGCCACGAGTTTGAATCCGATGACCTCCTCGTAAAACTGTCGGACCGCTTCCAGGTCTTTGCAAACGTAAGCATTGTGGTGCAACGTACTTTTAATCGGGGCTACAGCATTCATAGGAATCTCCTGTTGAATCGATGTTGACGTCGGGCTCTAGAACCACTTGGTGAGCTCGATGCCGTAGCGGACCCCTTGGGCAGGCCACAAGAAGTTAAACTGAGGCTTCACACCCGGGATGCCCAAAATAAATGCTGCATCTGGGCCCGGTGAATATTCGGTGTTGTACTCTTCGTCGGTAGCATTCTTGACCCAAGCAGTGACTGCCCAGTTGTCGGCTACTTCGACACCCGCCCGCAAGTCGATCAAGTCGACTGCGCTTCGCGAAGAGTAGTTATTGGGTTCCCACCAGGTCTCGCCGAGGTGTTGCCAATCCGCGCGGGCGAAAACTTCCATACCACCGTTACCGACGGGTGCCCGGAACTGCAGTCCCACGTTACCCGTGACCTCACTGACCAGGGGCGCCTGATTACCCAACCAGTCAGCGGTGGGCGCTTCGGTGATCTCACTATCGGTCAAGCCAAGACCGAAGTTGAGCGTGAAGTATTCACCCAGTAATGCAGTACCCTCGAGTTCGAGGCCGGTGTACTCCGCTTCCGGCACGCTGCCCAGATTCTGGGTGTTGGTGTTGGGATCGTAGAAGAAGAAGTAGGCACCTTCCAACTCGTTGAAGTAAACCGCGGCGGACAAGCGTAACCGGCCATCCAGCAGGTCGCCCTTGGCGCCTACCTCAAAGTTGGTTGAAATCTGCTCGTCAAAAACGTCGTCGATGCCGGGATATTGGATGGCAGTGCCGACGCCCGTCTGGTTGAAGCCGCCGCTGCGGAAGCCACGGCTTATGTCGCCATAGACTACCCAGTTATCGGCGGGACGCCAGCGAAGAGTTGCCTTGGGTTGCCATGCGTCCCAGCTCTCCTTGCGCTGCTCTCCGTAAACGATGCCAAGTCCTGTTGTGTCGTAGAGAGCAGGTGTGAGGGCGGTGTTCTCGCGCTCGTCATGGTCATAGCGAGCGGCGAGGCTTAGCTCCAGGTTGTCTGAAAGATCAAAGGCAACTTGTCCAAACACGGCCCAAGCGAAGTTGTCCTGTTCATCGGCCAGAATGCCCAGCTGAGGACTTGGGTCGGTTGGATCGACAAAAACGGAAGGTCTGAAGTCTCTCTGGACGTTGAAGACACCAAGGCCGCGATCAATCTGCGATCCGGTCGAAATGTACCGATCGGTGGCGATCAGATAAGCACCGGCAATCCACTGTGGACCGTTCTCATTATTGCCGGTCAGACGCACTTCCTGACTAACTGATTCGACCTGGAGATACTGGTTCTGCGAGAGATCCGTGTACTCGTCTCCCGTAAGGAACTTGATGAATCCGCCAAAGGGGTCGTTGTTGAAATAGTTGTAGGGATGTTCGCGCGGGAGAAAGTTGAACTGGTCGCCGCTAGAAGTCTCCTCGAGATCGTCGTAGGCGGTCACGCCGCTGAGGGTTGCAAAGCCCATATCGAGATCAAACTTGAAGCTTGCACTTAAAAACTCCCGCTCGTTGTAACCCGGGTTGTTCACCTGTACCGGGATGTCTGTGTCATCCGCCTCGACATCGATGATGAAGTAAAACGCTTGGGTTTCGAGCTTGGAGTAGCTCACACGGAAGTCAGTCGTCAGACGGTCGCTGACGTCCCAGTTGAGGCGAGCACGCATTGAGGTGTCTTTGTAAGGGTCGGCCTCTTCACCCAGATACTCGTTGTCGATGTAGCCGTCGTTGTCCATGTAGCTACCCGCCAATCGGTACTTTACGGAGCCATCATCGGTCAGTGGTCCGCCAACGTAACCTTTTACACTCCAGCCGGGAGCGGATTCAGCACCGACGCGAATCTCCCCCTCGTGTTCATCCCCGGGTTCTTTGGTGGTAATGGTGATTGCACCACCGATCGCATTTCTGCCGTAGAGTGCGCCCTGTGGTCCGCGTAAGACTTCGATTTGCTGGATATCGAACAGCTGTTGGTTGAGCTGGGTTGGGTTTGACAGAAGCACGCCATCGATAAGTACAGCGGCTGCGAGTTCACTGTTTCGTGCCGAAGAAATCCCGCGAATGTTGAGGAAAGAGTTACCGGTGCTCTGGGTTTGCACCAGTGTCACGTTGGGTGTCAGGTCAACAAAGTCCTGGGGGGTCTGGATACCGGTGGCACGAATGTCGCTGTCCGTAAACGCTTTAACCGAAACAGGGCTTTCAAACAGGGATTCGGAGCGCTTTCGCGCCGTCACCACCACCTCTTCAAGGGTGGCCTGAGCAACAGCTTCGCCGGCGAGGGCAGTGGTAACAGCGAGGGCGATCAGTTTGGGGTGCATTTTCATGAGGAGTCCTCTTATTTTCGTTTATCGAAAATCCATTCGTTATTCGAACACGTAGAGTATACGCTAGCCGCTGGGATCAGATCATGGGAATCCAATCTGATATCCAAAAAATACCCCTGGCGTGACACGGCGCATAAAAGGCGTTCGTCTCATGGTGTAACAACGCAGAAGGAATGGTACCGATGACCGACAGCAACAACCGTCCAGCAACGACCAGCATTTGCGGCTGCGACGCCGATACGATCACGCTCAGGGGAAAGGATTTGGTTGACGACGTAATCGGCTCCTACTCCCTCACGGGAGCATTTTTGCTGCAGGCGCTTGGTAGTGAGCCGACTGCGAAGCAGTGTGAGCTACTCGATGCGGTAATGGTCACCATCATGGAGCATGGCTTGATGCCATCGGTGATCGCGACTCGCCTCACCCTCGCGGGCGCACCAGAGTCGCTTCAGGGAGCTGTTGCAGCAGGCCTACTGGGCGTGGGCGATCGCTATGGTGGCACCGCGGGCAAATGTGGTGAGTTGGGTGAGCGACTGCTTGGCGCTAACGACATGAACCAGGAAGCGGCTGCGATTGTGGCTGAGCATCGAGCGAGGAAGGAGCCACTGCCGGGATTTGGTCACCCGATTCACTCTGGGCGAGATCCGCGGGTGGATAAATTGCTGGCGATGCTTCCCGAGAATAGCCCTGCGTTGAGAGCCATGAAGGCGCTTGAGCGGGCCCTTACTGAGGTGCTTGGGAAGCCCTTGGTGATGAACGTGAGTGCAGCGCTCGCCGCCTTGATGATGGAGGCGCAGGTGCCCGCAAGCATCATGCGGGGCGTGGTGCTTATTGCTCGAACTGCCGGTCTTGTTGGTCATGCGCTCGAGGAAATGCAGCAGCCCGTCGGGGATGCTCTGTGGCACGCAGCGCAAGCCGCTGTGCCGTATTCCGAGTAGCAGATGACGACATCTGGGGTCATTGCTGTTCCGGTTGATGGCGGCACAATCGAGGTCACCATTCACAGTGGCGCGTTGATACCGGCGACTACGTTGTTGTGTGTGCACGGCTGGACGTTGGATCAGCACTCCTTCGATTTGCAGCGCGCTCTTGCGCAGAGCGAGATGGCGATAGCGACTTTTGACCGCCGCGGTTTCGGCGCCAACCCCTTACAACCTGACTTTGCTCGAGAGCTTGATGATCTCTCGAAGATAACCCTTGCGCTGCCCGGTCGGATCATTGTGTATGGCGTCTCCCAGGGTGCGCGCTTGGCCTTAAGAGCCACCGCGCTTGGAAAGATTGCGCCTGCAGGGCTGATCCTTCAGGGTGGGCACCTCGACGGTTATGTCTGCGAAGAGCAACCCGAGGAGACCATTCCCTTCGATCATTATCGAACCTGTTTTGCGTCGGGTGACGTCGAGGCGTTTCAACGCCATTGGGGTGCACACAAGCTGATCTCTGCGGGGTTTGGCGAAGCAGAGTCGAGGAATCTACGGGGCTATTTTTCTCACTATCGAGGCCTCGACTTGCTTACGCCAAACGCCCTACCCACGCCGATGGACCTGCAGCAGCGGGTTGGGGAGCTTGGGATCCCTATCATGACAATAGCTGGAAGTCTTGAAACTGGAGCCCGACAGGCGCATGCGGCGGAGATAGAGAGGCTTACCGGGGCTCACCGTTTGACTGTCGAAGGGGGAGGCCATCTCTGTCACTTGTCGCATCCAGACCAGGTCAATGCCGGTGTGCTGAAATGGTGCGCCGAAGTGTCAGCCCGGATCGGTGATGGCGTCGAGTAACTCGTTGGCATCCTTGAGATCATTTACCAACTGATCCCTGACCTTAAACAGTGCCGATGTCCGCGTTTGAGGGTAGGTGTTGGTGTCGACTTTTCCCGTCGACGATGAGCAGTTAATCGCGCCAATGACGCCAAAGCTGGGAATAACCACGGGGCAAGCAATGGACGTGATGCCATAATCCAGCTGGTCACTGACCATGGAGAAACCACTGGTTCTGGCTTCCAGAATGGCGGTGCGCAAGCTCGCTGGATCAGTGGTGGTGTATTTGGTCATGGCGGTGAGCGGATACTTATAGAGAAACGCGTCAATCTCGCCATCGGAGTGCGCCGATAAAATTGCCCGACCCAGAGAGGTGGCGAGTGCCGGGAAGCGTGTTCCGGTGGCGGCTTGGGTCCGTATAACGCGGTAGGTAGAGACGTGTGTGATGTAGAGGATGTCACTGCCACTGAGCACAGCGAAGGACGCGCTGTCCCCGGTTTGATCGCGCAGCTGTTGCAATGGTGGGCGGATGAGATTGTCTATATTGAAGCTTTCGACAAAAGGCGTTGACAGTTCCAGTACCCGCGGCCGGAGAAAAAAAGTGTTGTCGACTTTGCCGACGTAGCCCATTTCGAGCAGTGTTATCAGGCAGCGCCGTGCCACGGCCGGATTGAGCTTGGTGACACGAGCGACCTCTGACAGAGTCATCTTGGATCGATCTCGGGAAAAGCTTTTCAGTACCCTCAATCCTTTTTCAAGCGTGCTCAGATACTCGCTCGATTGCCGATCACTCATCAGCCTTAACTCGTTACGTTAGCGTTCGATTTCCGCGAGGGCTTCTTCGAGCTGACTCACGTAGTCGTCAAACACTTGAATGGTCGCATGGACAGGCTCGGGCGTGGTCATATCGATCCCCGCTTTTTTCAGGAGTTCGATAGGGTAATCACTCGAGCCCGATCGCAGCATGGTAAGGAAACGATCCCGTGCCGGAGCTCCCTCTTCAATGATTTGCTTGGCCAACGCAGTGGCGGCGACGAAGGAAGTGGCGTACTGATAAACGTAGAAGTTATCGCCTCGCAGGAAGTGCGGTATTCGACTCCATTCAATTTGATTGAGTTCGTGTGCATTGACTGATTCGCCATAGAAATCTTCGAAGACCTCGGCATAAATAGCGTTCAATTTGTCAGCGGTGAGCGCTTCCCCGGCCTCTACGGCGGCGTGTGCTCTCGCTTCAAAATCGGCAAAGGATGCCTGTCGATAAAAGCCCCCTCTAAATTCATCGAGGTAGCTGCTCAATAGGTAGGCTCGCTCCTGCGGGGTCTCTGCCTCCCTTAGCATCTTTTGCATCAAAATCGCCTCATTGGTCATAGAGGCAATTTCAGCGATGAAAGTGCGGTAGTCGCCATAGACATAGGGCTGGGTACCGCGGGAGAGGTAGCTGTGAATGGAGTGTCCATATTCGTGTGCCAGCGTAGACACATCATTGAGTGTGCCCTCAAAGTTCATCGATAAATAGGGCTTGGAGGAGTAGGTTCCCCAGCTGTAGGCGCCACCGCGCTTTCCTCGGTTTTCAAAAGCGTCCACCCATCCTTCGTCAAAGCCTTTCCAGTAAACCTCTAGATAGTCCTCGCCAAGAGGCTCCAGACCAGCCGCGACGATTTCCTTGGCCTTTTCAAAGGACACATTGTCAATGGTCGGCGCGACAATGGGCGCGTACATATCCCAAATCTCCAGTCGATCAACCCCCAGGGTTTTGCGCCGCAGCCCCAAATAGCGCTGCAGCGGTGCTGAGCCCTCACGCGCCACTTTGACCAGCGTGTGGAAAACACTTTCGGGGATGGCGTTTGAGTAGGTGGCTGCCTGTACCCGAGTTTCAAATCCTCTTGCTCTGGCCTCAAAGACCCGCGCTTTGACATGCCCCTCGTAGTTTGCTGCCAGAGTGTGATTCAGCGTGTTATACGCGGAGAACAATCCTGTCCAGGCGTCTTGCCGAACTCGGCGATCGGTCGAATGAAGAAAAGCGCCATACCGAGACTTGGTGAGTTCGACATTTTCACCTGACTCATCCTGCATGGTGCCAAACTGCAGATCGGTATTATCGATTGCGCTGAACACCGAGGAGAACTTGTCCAGGGGATCTCCAGCCATAGCCAGCAAGCGTTCTTCGCCTTCGCTCAAAGTGTAGTCTCGCATTCTGGATTGCTCATCCAGATAATGGCGATACATCGTTAGACCCGGTTCGGCCTCAAGCATCTCGTTCAATGTTGACTCGGGAATGGCGAGCAATTCGGGAGAAAAAAACGCGTTAATTTGCTGAAACTGCGAATACAACCCCTGGGCCTCTGAAAATCGCGCGGCATTTTCCGAAATCCGCGTGTCCTCATTAGACTTAAGTCCTGCGTAGACATAGAGATTGCCAATGATCTGGCTAATTTCCTCGATAGTGCCGATAGCAGCCAAAAGCGTCTCGCCGCTTTCAGCGAGTCGGCCGCGATAGGCGCTTATCTCCGGCAGACGCGCCAGGAAGCGCTGCTTGTCAGCCTCCCATGCCGCAGCATTCGGATACATATCCGAAAGATCCCACTTATACTGTGCGGGAATCTCCTCGCGCTCAGGGAGTTCGTTGCCGCTCACCGCAAGGGGTAAGAGTCCAATGAGCGCGAAGACGCTCCAGCAAATATTGAGGCAAAGCTTTTTCATAGTGGTTTCCTTTTCAAACTACATCCATGTATTACCGTGGCCCCCAAGTCTGCGTGTCGTGGCGGGCCTAAAACCGGCGAGGCCATGAAGGTTAGCTTAAGCGCCTGCCGTAGGCGAGCGAACCCTCAGAGATTTTAATCAATTTTTGTGGGCTTGGTGTCGGCCTTGGCGTACCGGTAGCGATACCCGAGGGCTGTGGTGTGGTAGCTGTCCAAGCCGCATGAGGCGACAGCATGTTCTTGGGTCAGGTCCAGAGATCCATCTTCGCGCACTATTTCGCTAGGGAGATGGATTGTCTGCACTTCGCCAATGAGTAGGGTGGTCTGATTGATGTCGAGGTGATGCTGCTCCATGAGACGTAGGCCCAATTTAACGGTGGCTTCAGCAACAAAAGGAGCCGGGTAGCCCGCCAACCACTCCGGCGTCAAGCCGGTCGCACTAAACTCGGAGGTTTCACGAGGGTAGCGAGCAGAGGTTTGGTGGGCCTGCGGCACGATCGCCTCATTGATGTGGTTTACGGTGAAGTGCTGGGTCGCGACGATGTTTTCCCAGGTGTGCCGCTCAGTCCCCGGGGGTGCCGGACGCACGAGCAGACCCAGCAAGGCAGGATTCGCGCCGAGATGTAGCAGATTGGAAAAGACCGCCAGATTGGTCTGACCCTCCTGCGATTGGGTGCCGACGAGAACCGCGGGTTTAAAGCCCGAGAGACAGTTGATTAGGTTTCCGCGATACCGCTGTTCAAGGGTATCGATGGTTGTTTTATCGAGATGCATCAAAAAGCCTTAAACCGGCGTCGGCGAGTGTGTTAAGTGTGGTGAACGTTAGGAGTAGAGACGCTTGTACCGACGCGACGCCCACCCGTTGTAGGCGGCGCGGGCGACGGGCTTGATCAGGGGCCACCGCAGGATTCGCCAAAGGGCACCGAAGCGGGTGTGCTCCCAGGCCGCGATATTGGCGTCAATACCGGTGATCATTTGTCCCTCTCTCTCGAGGTGGAGCACTTTGAGTAGCTGCTCTTTGCTTGCTGGTAGATTAGCGCTATCCAATGCATGGATATCTTGCAGCACCAGCCCTGCGTCTTTGATTTGTTCGAGGCGTGCCATCTCCTTGGAGCAAAGCGGGCACTGGCCATCATAAAATAGCGTGTCGGTCATGTTGGGTGCTCTTGAGGGGGGTCTATGGCAATACGATCATTGGCGTTAACTGGACTTCTGACCAAGCGGGCCTGACAGCGCTCCCTCGGCGGAAATCAAAAGCCAGGGTAGGCTGCTTTCCTCAAGCCATTTGGTGGCTTCGGGCATTTGTTTCAGACAGGCAACCGTGGAGACTGCGCCGGCGATCAAGCAGTTTTCGGCGATGACCGTGGCGGATCGGGGACCCTCGACGGGCCATCCGGTTCGCGGGTCAAGTAGATGACTGTATTGGTGGTCACCTTGGTGAATCGTTCGATAATAGGAGCCACTGGTCGCCACTGCCGCATTTTCGATCTTCAGTGTCATGTGACTTCTCTCGGGCGAAGCGGGGTCGCGAATACCGACTTGCCAGGGGGATCGCTTGGGGTTTTGCCCTAGTGCAACTATGTCGCCGGCTAGTTCTACCAAGCCATTGTTATATCCCGCCTCCCGCAGCATGGCAGCGGCCACGTCCGCAGCATATTCTTTACCCACCCCGCCTAGATCAAGCTCCGCATGGGGTATTTCAAGCTGCACAGTGTTGTTTGAGAGAATGACCCGATCAAAACCAATACATTGCAACAGTGCTGCGAGCTTCTCGGGCTCGAGCAAGGTTCCACGTTGGAAATCCCATACGTGACGAAGCACGCCGGCCGTCGGGTCGAACAGGCCGTTGCTTTCAGTCCAGAGCGTCCGACAGACCTCGAGAAGATGATAAGTCTCTGCATCGACTTCGGTGGCGGTGCCGGACCCCGCGCGAGCGTTAATCAAGCTTATTAGGCTGTCAGGCTTGTATCGGCTCCATTTTTGTTCGAGTTCTTTGAGTCGCCGCTCGACATCAGTGAGTAGCCGCTTCACGTTCGTCACGTCTTGTGGTGAATGCACGACCAGGACAGTGGCAGGCCCACCCATGAGGACGAACTGGCTTTGGGTGCACGCGAGAGCTTCAGTCAAAGCGCCAGCTAAGTCCAACCGTGGCGCGCCAGAAGTCAACGAGCGCGGGAGCAGCGTCGCCGTCAAAGAGGCCCCAGTCATTACTTGAGCGGTATCGTTCCGCTTGTGCCTCGATGCCCCAGTCGCCGAGCTGTACGGTCCAGCGGACCCCCGCGGTCAATGCACCGTATGAGGAAAGACGATAATCGTCGGCGTAAAAGGCCTGGCTACGATCCGCGATAGGAGAGAAGAAATCGGCCTCTCCCTGCGTGTAGTAACGTAAATAGGGCGCCAAAATGTGGTTCCCGAGATTTTGATGCCAGCCAATTTCGAGAGTGTGCGAGTCGGTTCCCCAGTCGTCGTGGTAGTAGCGGTAGTCCGCCTGCAAAGCGGCATCCATATTGACCATAAACTGCCGATAGCCCGCCGACAGGGTCCATTTGTCGTGGGTGTCGGGGCGGCGGTCGGCAAATTTATAGGGATCCGTAAGATACCCATCACTTTGGGTGTAGCTAAGGCCAATGCGGGCTATCCTGGTTTGGGAGAGAATCTGACTCACCCCAAAATATATCGACTGGGTATTCAGAGACTCCTCATCAATAAAAACCGGAATCCTCTCTTTTACCGGGCTGACGGTGTCATTCGAACTGCTCGCACTCGCGGTCCATGTCCTCGAGTTATCGGCGCTGTTCCAGGCCACATCAAAAGCAAATGAAAGAGCCTCGTAGTCATCCTCGTCGGAGTGCGAAATCGCAAGGCCGGCATTGCCGTCAGCCCAGAAGTAGCGAGTGGTTACGCCGACCTCCACGCGATTATCCTGAATACTTGCGCCGCTCATAATGACGCCCGGCTCGCCGTCGAGGCCCAAGCCGACAAACCACGGTGAGGCACCACTCATCGCATCGTTTTGCACGTCGAGAGCGATCGACCAAGCACCGCCAACCGGCGCTTCGATCCAGAGCTGGGTAACATCTATGTCGTAGCGAGACCTGGACCCAAAGATGACCCT
>Ga0255778_10004504_pt1 | contig 11454 bp, 8 predicted proteins | sample 071ome_31_FD_179976 | JGI IMG/M metagenome (GOLD analysis project Ga0255778, IMG submission 179976) | Coastal salt marsh microbial communities from the Groves Creek Marsh, Skidaway Island, Georgia - 071405CT metaG (version 2) | ecosystem: Environmental > Aquatic > Marine > Intertidal zone > Salt...
CTGGGGACATGATGCACCATGCCATTCAGTGCAGAGAGCCCGATTGGTCAGTAAATCCAGACTGGGATCAAAAGGAGGCAGCTCGCTCTCGTCGAAAATTTTTGTCTGAGGTGGCTGGAACCGATGTACTTCTTTTGCCCATACACTTTCCCGCTCCAACGGTGGGTACTGTTACGATGGATGGACCTGATCGTTTCGATTACAAATTTAAGAGGGACTAGAGAATTTCATATACGTCGTAGACGGGTCCCGCTGGATCCCTTCGGCCGACAGCAACCGTAAGAATACTATTAAGCCACATGTATTTTTTTGAGGCGGTTTCAAACCTTGGTGATGTGCGAAAATAGTAAAGGTTTGGATCGACATTCTTGCCCTTTAAGAGATCTGCCATCACTGCCTCAGGGCCATGTCGAAAGCCATGGTAAGTTGTGTATAGAAGCGCACCATCGTCTGTTTCTAAGGTCATCCGAACGTCAATTTTAGAAACTCCGTCGGTGCCGGTGAGCAACCAATCTCCACCCCCATCGTGGATATGTCCTTTTAATTTCGGACCAGAAAAAGTTCCACCTGTAATGCGAGCGACCAATCGGTCACCGTGTGGTGTTCCTCCAACATCCGTCAGAGGAAGGTGGACATTCAATGCTAATCTGCAGAGAAATTCTGTTTTTAACTGCATGCGGTCCATTGAAAATCTTCCTTTTTCTAGGTTGCTTGTAACTGTCACCAATGCTGAGTTAAGTCAGGCGGCGTCTTCAAGCACCATTTCAGCGGCTTTTTCTCCAATCATAATTGAGGGAGCATTTGTATTCCCTGAGATCAGTGTTGGCATTATTGAGGCATCAGCCACTCTGAGACCATTCAATCCGCGCACTTGAAGACGTGGATTTAGCACCGCCATTGGATCATCATCTCGACCCATTTTGCAGGTGCCGACTGGATGATATGTGGTCTCACCTGCAGCTCTTGCCCAGGCCTCGATCTCGGCATCAGTCTCTGCAATTTGACCAGGAGCAATTTCATGCAAATCCAAATCAGCCATAGCCGGTGCGCGCATAATGGAGCGAGCCATCCGTATGGCCGCTATGGTAAGCTCGACGTCTGGGGCGGCTGATAGAAAATTGTAGCGGATAGCTGGAGGCGTTGCTGTGCTAGGGCCTTTGATATGGACGCTGCCTTTGCTTTCTGGACGCATAACGTGGGCGTAACAAGTGAAGCCTGCCTGTTTAGAGAGTTTGTAGCCAGGCTCGTATAGCATAGGAACCCATCCTAGCAGGCAGTCGGGAGCATCTAGGTGGGGTGAAGATTTGACAAAGGCTCGAATTGGGGCGGCTGGTATTCCCATCATTCCCTTGCGCGTCAGGCCGTAGCGCAGTGCTTGCCATATTAGACCTACGCCACCCGCTTTATCATTATAGGTTACGCCACGCTTGCCAACAGCCCAACGCGTGCGTGGTGCATAGTGGTCACGTAGATTTTCACCTACCCCAGCCAATTCATGCTGAACTTTAACCCCTGCGGACATAAGATTGTCTGGGCGACCAATACCAGAAACTTCTAAAATCTGGGGAGAGTTAAAGCTACCCGCCGATATAATAACTTCGCGGCCAGCCCGAGCTTCTTTTGTTTTGCCATTTTGGTTGTAGGCTACACCAACTACCCGCTTTCCCTCCAATATAAGACGCTCTGTAAGGGCTTCCGTTTCTATACGAAGATTTTTGCGATTTTTAGCTGGCTCAAGATAGCAGGCGGCTGTGCTCATACGTTTGCCATTTGAAATGGTTGCCTGGCTCATGGAAATTCCATGTTGGTCCAAGCCGTTGTAGTCCTTGGGGTTGGGTACCCCAACTTCGGCAGCGGCCCTTATAAGTCTATCGTAAAGTTCGCCTCTTTCGTCTGGATGCGTTACACGTATAGGCCCATCGTTACCTCGAAACTCGTCAGCTCCACCTTCGTAGTTTTCTAGTTTTTTAAAAGCCGGTAGGACGTCTGCATAAGACCAGCCTCGGCAGCCTAATTGAGACCATTGATCGTAATCGCGCGCCTGTCCTCGCACGAAGACAAGTCCATTGATGGACGATGAACCCCCAAGTAGTTTGCCGCGTGGAGCTGGGAGCGCTCTGTTACCGGTGCCCTCTTCAGGTTCCGAAGAGTAAAGCCAGTTGGCGACAGGGTTAGATATTAATTTTGCGTAACCAATGGGAATTTGAGACCAAAAATTTTTTGCTGGTCCTGCCTCAAGTAAAAGTACCTGGTATCGACCGTTTTCTGAGAGTCGAGCGGCCAACGCTGCACCTGCCGAACCTGCGCCAACAACAATGAAATCGAAAATATCTTGGTCGGTCATTTTAAGTTCTTCCGTTTAGGGTCTTTGCATCTTGAATCGATCGCCAAATTGTTTCGGGCTTTGCAGGCCCATCCCAGCCATTTACCCCAAGGGGGTTTAGAGCGTTTAGTATAGCAAGCGTGATGGCAGGATAGGCTGCGATTGCTCCAGACTCGCCGGCTCCTTTAACACCAAAGGGATTGGTTGTGCATCGTGTCATGCTGAAACCAAGTTTCAAGGATGGAAGATTGTCGGCGCGAGGAATGGCATAGTCCATGAAACTTCCGGTTAGAGGTTGCCCAGTCTTTGCATCAAAAATTGTGCCTTCCAGCACTGCCTGACCCATTCCTTGAGCAATAGCGCCTGCGACTTGCCCCTCAACTATCATGGGGTTCACCATAACCCCGTAATCGTCAACGGAAGCATAATTCACCAGGTGAACCTCGCCAGTTTCTGGATCCACTTCAACCTCCGCGGCTTGGGCGCCGTTTGGATATGCCATTTGCCCGCGTGAAAAAGCGTGAAAGGCATTCAGAGGATTGCCGCGTAGCTCTGCTTCCGCGGCCACCTCAATAAGATCAACGCTGCGATCATCCGCTCTGAAAGAACCATCCTTGAAGGTGACGGTTCCAGCTTGCAGCATTTCTGCAGCTATCGGAGTAGCCTGTTCTACAATTTCTTCGGCGGCCCGCCATATGGCTGTGCCCGCCATATAAGTAGCTCGGCTGCTGCCATGGCCACCACCGATTGGTACAGCGTCAGTATCGCCATGGATCAAGCGAATTTTGTTATTTTCTATTCCAAGTCTGTCTGACAACAGTTGTGAAAATGTTGTCTCGTGGCCTTGTCCAATTGTTTGCGTGCCAACAGCTAAATCAACGCCACCATCAGCTCGAAAGCGTATCGAGGCGCTTTCATCTGGTGACCCACCATTTGCTTTTATATGACACGCGACCCCCAGGCCGCGTAACTTCGATGAGTTTATCTGTCTTGAGGAAAATCCATCCGCATCTATTACCTGCAATACTTCTTCGAATGCTTTTGGAAAGTTACCACTATCTACTCTAGTACCAAGAGCATTGCGCATGGGCGTTTTGCTGAAGAGGTTACGGCGCCGAAGTTCAAACCTGTCTATTCCAGTAGAGTAGGCTGCTTTATCGACCAGGCGCTCCATGATGTTAACCATCTCTGCAAAGCCTGGTCCTCGCATAACCCCAATGGGTGTAGTATTTGAGAGGACGGAACGTGCTCGCATCGCGATCTTGGGAATATCGTATACGGTCCCAGGAAGATGCGCGTATTGGTTTGTCTGCACGCCGGCAGCGGAACCGGCAATATAAGCGCCAAGATTTGCAATGCTTTCAATTTCAAGGGCAATGAAACGCCCTTCTTTATCAAGGCCAAGTCGAGCCATTGCTCTGTGGTCACGAACCTGATGATCACTAAGAAAAACTTCCGAGCGAGTGGCAATCCATTTTACTGGCCGGCCAGATTTTTTTGCGGCCCAGAGCAGTAGTCCTTGTTCTTGGTAGCCAAAATTTTTTGAGCCAAACCCTCCTCCTACATCTGGTGCGAGCCACCTGGATTGGGTGCGTTTAATTTTAAGAGCCTTAGCAATATGGTCCCGATTATTATGAAGGCTTTGGCTTGATACGTGGAAAGTGAAGCGGTCTGTATCGGGGTGATAGACCGCCACTCCTCCTCTTGGCTCAATGGGATGGGTGATTACCCGGTGGTTTAAAAGTTCTATTGAGACTACATGTTCGGCGACGGACAAGGACTTAAAGACGCCATCATTGTCTCCATGTTTCCAGTCCATACATAGGTTTCCAGGAACCCTGGGGTCTACCTGTGGGGCGCCAACTTCCAAAGCGGCTCTTCCATCCACGACAGCCTTTTTTTCTGAATAATCTACTTCAATCATTTCTGCTGCATCGAGCGCGGCCGACTTAGTTTCGGCTAAAACCATGACCACGGGTTCACCGACGTAGCGAACATGGTTATCTGCTAAAAGTGGTTGTGGTCCCCAGTTAAAGGGTTCGCCAGTCATGGTGTTTGCTGTCACATAAGGATCGAGGTTGCCGATACCGTCTGCGCCGAGATCACTGGAAGTCAATACGGCGATGACCCCAGGTGCCGCTTTTGCAACCGAAAAGTCGATTTTTCTTATTTCTGCACTTGCGTGGGGACTGCGTAGAAAAACAGCGTGGGCAACATTTTCAAAAACCATGTCGTCAAGATAACAGCCTTGCCCAGTAACAAACCGATAGTCTTCTTTGCGCTTTGGCGTGGCCCCAACTTTGGCAATCTCAACTCCAGTGCTCATGAAAGCTGAAACCCATCATATTCCTTGGACGCAACGTCCTCGCACTTAGCTACATAACGGGGGAATCCTCCAATGTACGGCATGAAAACCCTTGGTTTGCCAGGAACATTGGCACCTACATACCAAGACGAGCACACCGAGCGTAGCGATAATTCTGCTGTTTCATTTACATGATCCACCCAATTATTTTCCGCTACTACTTCCGCTTCAATTTCTGTTTTTCCACTTTTCCTTAGGTCAGAAATACAACGGTCTATCCATTCAACATGTTGTTCAATTGACGGAAGCATATTGGTCAGAACTGAAGGGCTTCCGGGGCCAGTGACCGTAAAAAGGTTCGGAAATCCTGCAATGGCTAGTCCCAAATAGCTGCGTGCTCCGCCATGCCACTTTTCCCTCAGTTGTCGGCCATTCCGTCCCTCAATGTTTATCCTATTCAGAGCGCCCGTCATCGCGTCAAAACCTGTCGCAAAAACGATAGTATCAACTTCTGTTTCAATATCGTGTGCCAGCACACCCTTGGATGTAATCCGTTGGATTGGGTTTTTAGAAACATCAATAAGTTTGACGTGGGGGAGGTTATACGTTTGGTAATATCCAATATCGACGCATAGACGTTTGCAGCCAATGATATTTTCAGGGCAGAGCATGTCCGCAACCTTTGGATCATCCACTAAGCTGCGGATTTTCTCTCGCACGAATTCGGCAGCTGTATCGTTTGCTTCCTTAACAAACAGCAGGTCCTTAAAACCTCCGAGAAAAGACAGTCCACCTCGATCCCAGCGTTTCTGATACTCGGTACGTCTTTCTTCGTCAGTTGACTCGAGCGCTGCAATGTCCCGGAAATCAAACGCTACACCCGTCGGCATGGTTTTTGCGTAAGCGCGGAGCTGTTTGTAAGTCTTTTTGATTTCAGCGATATAGTCGTCATCTAAATTGTGATTATTTGCTGGAATTGCATAGTTTGCCGTTCGCTGAAATACGGTCAGGCTCTTTGCTTGTTTGGCTATGATTGGGATTGATTGAATGGCCGATGAGCCGGTTCCAATAACAGCCACCCTTTTTCCTTCGAAATTCACGCCTTCGTGAGGCCATTCTCCAGTGTGATAAATTGGGCCTTTAAAATTTTCTGCACCATCAAAGTGCGGGTGGTTTGGAGCAGAAAGACAGCCCAAAGCCATCACACAGAAAGGAGCCTCAAACTGCTCACCTTCTTCCGTGGTTAGACTCCAGGTCTTGGCTGATTCGTTATATTTTGCGGAGGAAACACGCGCATTGAATTGAATGTCTCGGCGCAAATCAAACCGGTCGGCTACATGATTGGCATATCGAAGTATTTCAGGTTGGGCAGCATAACGTTCTGACCAATTCCATTCCTGTTCAAGGTCATCGTCGAATTGAAGTGAGTATTGAACGCTTTCAACGTCGCAACGTGCGCCAGGGTAGCGATTCCAATACCATGTCCCACCAACACCATCGCCCGCCTCGAGGACACGTACTTTGAGCCCTTGTTGGCGAAGTTTATGCAGCATGTACATGCCACCAAAGCCAGCGCCGACAACCATCACATCAAAGTTTTTAATCTCAACCATCGTTTAAACCTAAAATTACTTCATAGATGCAACAGTAGCCAGTTTGAGGGGCTCTTCAACTACCTGTTTGGTTATGCAAGCATGTTTTACCGTTGATGGTTTGATGGAGCCTGGCTTATGGACGACAGTCGTATTCCTATTTTGGTTGGTGCAGGACAGATAACTCAACGAGAGCCAGATCCGCTCAAAGCATTAAAGCCAATTGACTTGATAGCTGCTGCAGCGAAGCAGGCGGCAGAGGATTCAGGAGTAGGACAATCACTCCTATCAACATTGGATACCATCGTTTTATTACGATCGTTTTCAGACACGAGTTGGCGCTTTAAGTCGCCTTTTGGTGGACCAGTTAACCCTCCGAAGTCTTTAGCCGCTCGGCTAGACGCAAACCAGGCTTCAAGACTGATATACACCCATGCGGGTGGGAACATGCCTCAATGGTCCATAAATCGACTGTTTGAAATGGTCACAAGAGGAGAGGTTGAAGCAGCTTTAGTCGCGGGCGGGGAGGCGCTTGCCACACAAAAGGCTGCTCAACGTTTGTCACTCGATCTTGATTGGAATGAGGATGCTGGCGGTAAAGCTGAAGAATGGGGTGTGGCGAAGCGAGGGTGGAGTGACGTAGAGGATAGGCACCGTATGGCAGGCGCTATTTATGCATATCCACTATTTGAGAATGGTATTCGAGGGAATCGTGGCCGTTCTGTATCTGAGCACCTGAAGGAAATGGGAAAATTGTTTGAGGGGTTTTCTGCAGTTGCCGCTCAAAACCCACTTGCAGATCGTCGTGATCGTTTTACCGCAACAGAAATAGCAACCCCATCAGCCAAAAATCCCTTCATTGGTTTTCCTTACACCAAGTTGATGAATGCGAACGCATTTATTGATCAATCGGCTGCAGTGATTTTAACAAGTGTGGCAAAAGCAAAAGAGTTAGGCATTCCTCAAGACCGGTGGGTTTACCTTCATGGGACAGCAGATGCGTACGACCACTGGCATATTAGTGACCGAGTTAATTTTTACTCGTCTCCTGCCATGCGCATGGTTTCTGAGGAAACATTTGAGATGGCAGGATTTGGGCAAGAAAAACTAGATTTTCTTGATCTTTACTCCTGTTTTCCATCTGCAGTGCAAATTGCTTGTGCAGAAATGGGTATTGCAGAGGATGACCCTAGAGGTCTCACTGTAACAGGTGGACTTCCTTATTTTGGCGGACCTGGAAACAACTATGTCACGCACTCTATCGCAGAAATGATGGTAAAGGTCCGAAATTCCTCAGGCAGTTTTGGTATGGTAACAGCCAACGGCAATTATGTGACAAAGCAATCTGCTGGAATTTACTCTACAACCCCAACAGAGAAGAATTTTAACCCCAAGGACCCTCTTATTTATCAAGCTAAAATTGATGCTGAAAAAGGGCCTGAGACAACGGATAAGCCAGTCGGCAAAGCAACCGTGGAGACTTACACAGTAATGCATGACCGCGAGGGTCCGAGTTTTGCTATTTTATTTGGTCGTTTGGAGGATGGCCGACGCTTTATTGCGAACACTCCTGATGAGCCAGGATTGCTTTTGGATTTGGAAAAATCTGATGCCTTAGGGCTTCACGGTCACGTAAAGACTAATTCTGATGGAATTGCCATCTTTACTCCAGGATAATTCCAATCCGTACTGAATTTTTGCCATTTATATCTTTATCGGAGCCGTCAAATGGACTTCGCCCATTCGCCTAAAGTCCAAGGGCTAGTTGATCAACTGGAAGCTTTCATAGATCGCGAGATTTTACCGCGTGCTCGGCCATGGCGTGAGGCAGCTTTGGAGGGGCAATATCCAGAATTTATTGCAGAAGTGCAGAACAAGGCGAAAGATGAAGGTTTATGGAACTTAGCGATTCCAAACCTTCCTAGTGATGCTCCTGGAGAGCGGTTGACCAACGCAGAATTTGCACCGCTGGCAGAAATTATGGGCCGTTTCATGGGAGCGCCCAAGGCATTTAATTGTCATGCTCCTGATGTGCCAAATATGATTATGATGGCTGATGCTGTGACATCTTCTCAGCGTCAACTTTGGCTTGATCCGCTCCTAAACGGCGATGTCCAATCTGCTTTTGCGATGACAGAGCCCTCAGTTGCATCCTCGGACGCAACAAACATCCAAACAACAATCAAACAAGACGGTAATGACTTCATAGTATCTGGTCGGAAATGGTACATTTCAGGAGCAAAGGCGGCTTCTTTTCACTTAGTTATGGGTGTTTCTGATGATGATGCGGCGCCGGACCGTAGACATAGCGTTATTATTGTCCCTGCTGACAGTCCGGGAGTTCGTTTTGTTCGTCCAACGCCGTTTTTGGGATTTTCTGAACCTGGCGCACCAGCGTGGGAAATCGCATTCGAAGATGTTCGGGTGCCAGCTGAAAATTTATTAGGCGAGAGCGGTGATGGCTTCATTTTGGGACAGACCCGTCTTGGGCCTGCGCGTGTTCACCACTGCATGCGAGCAATCGGACACTGCGAAACTTTAATTGAGCTAATGCAGATGCGTGCAAGCGAGCGAACAGCTTTTGGAAAAAATATTTCTGAGTATGACTCAATCCAACATATGATTGCTCGCAGTCGCATCGAGATCGAGCAGGCGCGCTTACTAACCTGGTCTTGCGCTTGGATGCTTGATCAGGAGGGGTTCAAGTCAGCTCGCCAGCACGTTTCCATGATTAAAGTTGCTGTAGCGCATGCCTATCAAAGCATTGCTGATCGCGCCATGCAGATTTTTGGTGCGATGGGGGGATCTGATGATACTCCTATCCGCGATGCCTTCTCCTGGGCCAGAGCCTTGCGTATTTTTGACGGTCCAGACGAAGTGCATCTTCGACAAATATTCCGCCTGGAGCCAAAGCCGAGCAAACCGCTTACAGCTTCTCCACAAATTTTGAAGCCATCGGCTTAGGGTCATGCGGGGTTTTCTTTCTGCCTTTTCGGTAAAAAGTTTTCGCTTCCAATGGCCTGCTGATCTTCTGTCTTCATTCGCTCTGGAGATGGAAGTTTTGATCCTGAATTGGTTTGTATTGATTGAAACTAAATCTGTAACTGCCTTGGCGTTATTTGCTGGACTTCAATACTTAGGGTCTTTGATTGCTCCGGCGATGGGTGCGCTGGCAGATCGAATTGGTCGTCGTCGAACCTTGTCGACCCTTCGTGCACTCTACACTGTTCTTGCTGTCACAATCATGACGCTAGATCTCTCCGGCCTCATGGAACCAATATTAATTTTTATTATTGCTGCGGTGGCTGGTTTGATAAGGCCTTCCGACTTGGTCATGCGCAATGCACTAATCGGGGACACCATGCCTGCCAATAAACTGGCTAATGCTATGGGACTCTCACGCACCACCATGGATACGGCGCGAATGACAGGTGCGCTCGCGGGAGCTGGGCTACTAACCTCTTTAGGGCTTGGCATTGCGTATGCCTTTGTGGCTGCAATGTATTTTACGAGCTTTGTTTTAACTCTCAGGGTCGCGCACATTGAGACAGACGACACGCCATCAACTCGGCCAAAGCCATTTCGTCAGGTAATCGATGGCCTCGCTTATGTGCGACGAACCCCAGCAGTACTTGCTCTAATGTGGCTCGCCTTTCTAGTGAATCTTACTGGTTTTCCTCTCGTTTCAAATAGTGGTCTACTCTCTTACGTTGCCCGTGAAGTCTATGGTCTGGACGCCACTGGGCTCTCACATCTTGCTGCAAGTTTTGGAGTTGGTTCGTTGGTTGCATCCATTGTGATGGCTGCAACTGGAGGTGCCAGAAAACCAATATATTTGGTTTTTGGAGGTGCAGTTATTTGGCACGTCTTCCTGTTATTATTCGCGTTTAGTTCAGTGAAGGCAGAGGGAATGGCATTGTTGTTCCTTGTGGGTGTAGCGCAGGGTGTGGCGATGATTTCTATGGCTGTAGCCTTGCTGCGGCTTGCAGAAGCTAAATTTCGTGGCCGAGTGATGGGTGTAAGAATGCTTGCAGTTTATGGACTGCCAATCGGCCTTGCTCTAGTTGGTCCGGCAACGGACTTACTCGGGTTTCAGGGAGCAGCCCTAGCTGCGGCAGGGACCGGTTTGGTAACGATCGTTCTTATTGCAATTATCTGGCGAAGAGCGCTCTTTTTTGATCGTTGATCTTGCCCCAAATTTGATACCCCTATAGGCAGTAGCAAGTTAACTTCATCAAAGTAAGGCCATTATGAGAATTCCTACTGAACTTCATGAGGGCTACAAAAATTTTCGCGCTGGGCGATATAAGCAAGAAATAGAGCGTTATCTTTCACTAGCTGAAGGTCAGTCACCAAAAACGATGATCATCAGCTGTGCTGATAGTCGTGTTGATCCAGCCACCATCTTTGCTGCTGGACCTGGAGAATTATTTGTTGTTCGCAATGTAGCAGCCCTAGTACCTCCATATGATGAAACCGGTGGTTTCCATGGAACATCTGCTGCTGTTCAGTTTGCGATAGAAAACCTAAGCGTTAAAAATATTGTTGTGATGGGACACAGTTTTTGCGGTGGCGTTCAGGCGGCATTGGCAATGGAAGCTGATCAGCCAGTCGGCCAATTTATTCGTCCTTGGGTTGGCCTTTTGGCTGAAGCTCGCGATGCCATGCTTAACGATCCTAATTCACCCGCAGATGAAAATGGCCGCCTGAACCTACTAGAAAGTCTTGCAGTAGGCGTTTCAATTCAAAATCTATGCACCTTCCCTTTTGTAAAGGATGCTTTGAATACAGGACAACTCACGATCCACGGGGCCAGATTTTCAATTGCCGAAGGTGAGCTTCAATGGCGCAATCCAGAAACGGGGCAATTTGCTCAGGTTCAAGTGTAAATTATTAGTCGTATGACCTTGCGTCCTCAATAACCTTTCCGTCCGAAGGTAAAGAGCCTGGGGGTACGAGAGTAACTGCACCTGAAAGGTTGATGAATTTCGATACTGTCGCTCCGATTTTTTCAGCTAAGTTCGGGTCATGATTTTCTGTTTCGCATGCAATACTGAACTGATCACGATGGTTTTCTGATGTGACAGTTAGGCGAAGCTTAAGGACCTCTGGGTGAGCCGTGCGAACCTGCTCTAGTTGAGTGGGGCGCACAAACATGCCACGAATTTTTGTGGTCTGATCAGCTCGTCCCATCCACCCTTTGATCCTAGGAGCCGTTCGGCCGCAAGGGCTTT
>Ga0255778_10004523_pt1 | contig 11427 bp, 9 predicted proteins | sample 071ome_31_FD_179976 | JGI IMG/M metagenome (GOLD analysis project Ga0255778, IMG submission 179976) | Coastal salt marsh microbial communities from the Groves Creek Marsh, Skidaway Island, Georgia - 071405CT metaG (version 2) | ecosystem: Environmental > Aquatic > Marine > Intertidal zone > Salt...
TTAGTTCATAAGCAGATAACAGGTTGGGGATACTAAGATAACTATCACTTGCTCGTGGAGGACCTATACAAACACTTTCGTCAGCAAGTTGAACATGCATAGCATCTTTATCAGCTGATGAATGTACGGCTACACTTTTAATACCAAGTTCTTTGCAGGCCCTTATGACTCTTACAGCTATTTCACCACGATTTGCGATGAGTATTTTTTTAATCATTTAATTTTGATTAATTCTTGATCAAACTCTACAGACTCTCCATCAGTAACGCAAATTTCTTCAACAGTTCCGTCTTGCGTTGATGGTATATGGTTCATTGTTTTCATCGCCTCAATAATTAAAACTGTATCTCCTTTTTTCACTTTGTCACCCACAGTAACAAAGGGTTTTGCCCCAGGTTCAGGTGCAAGATATGCCGTTCCAACCATTGGACTTTTAACGCCATTAAATTTTCCAGATGACTTTGTTGTAGCAGATACTGAATTGTTAGTAGAAGCAGTAGTTGCAATTGCTTTGGATCCTTTACCGACTTTAATACTTTCTTTTCCATCTGAATAACTGAGTTCAGTTAAATTCAGTTCATCAAGAATTTTAACCAATTCTTTTATTTTATCTTTTTTAATTTCCATCAATAATATTTTTTATACCTTGTAATGCTAATTTATAGCTATTAATTCCTAGTCCGCAAATTATTCCGCTAACAACATTGCTTATCAAAGATTTATGCCTGAATTCTTCACGTCTATAAATATTTGAAATATGAACTTCTATTTTAGGAATATTTAAACTTTTTAACGCATCATGGATGGCAACTGAAGTATGAGTAAAAGCAGCAGCATTTATAATTAATCCATCTGTATTATCACACTCTTGAATCTTGTTTACAATTTCACCCTCAATGTTTGATTGAAAAAAAGATACCTCTAAATCAAGATTTTTTGCATAATCTTTAATTTGTTTGTTTATCTCCTCTAAGGTTACGCTACCATAAATTTCAGGCTCTCTTTTTCCCAAAAGATTTATATTTGGTCCGTTTATAATTTCTATTTTTTTTGACATTTTGTTATTTGAAAAATATTAAGACTTAATAATGTATATCGTTTTAAATGGCAAAAAATTTTCTATTAAAGAAAAAGATACAATCACCATGCTTTTAAAGAAAATTGATGTTAAATCTTCAAAAGTAGCCATTGAAGTAAATAAAGTTGTTATACCAAAAGAAAAATATAGATATTTTAAATTTAAAAATAACGATAAAGTTGAAGTAGTTACGTTTATAGGCGGCGGTTAATGAAAGATATATTTAAAGTAGGAAAATATAAATTTAAATCTCGTTTAATTGTCGGGACGGGTAAATATAAAAATTTTACAGAAACAGCAAAAGCTGTAAAGGCTTCTGGTGCTGATATGGTTACGGTGGCAGTGAGAAGGGTGAATGTGACAAATAAAAAAGAACCACTACTAATGGATTATATAAACCCAAAAAAAATCAGATACCTTCCTAATACCGCGGGGTGTTTTAGTTCTGAAGATGCACTAAGGGTTTTACGTCTAGCAAGAGATAGCGGCGGATGGAATTTGGTTAAGCTAGAAGTTTTAGGAGATCAAGAAACTTTGTATCCAAATATGAAGGAAACATTAAAGTGTGCTGAAATTCTTATAAAAGAAAAATTTGATGTGATGGTTTATTGTTCGGATGATCCAATCGCATGTAAACAACTTGAAGAAATAGGAGTGGTTGCTGTTATGCCTCTTGGTTCTCTAATCGGTTCTGGTTACGGCATTCCAAATAAAAATAATATTAAACTTATAAAAAAGCGCTCTAAAATTCCTGTTATTGTTGATGCAGGAATTGGTTGTGCATCTGACGCTGGTATTGCAATGGAATTAGGCTGTGATGGAGTCCTTGTGAATTCAGCAATTGCAAAAGCAACAAAACCAATTTTAATGGCCGAGGCCATGAAATTAGCAGTGGAGGCTGGAAGGAAATCTTATTTATCGGGAATAATGGAAAAATCTTTTGCCGCTAAAAACTCTACTACTCACAAAAGAAAAATCAAATAGCAAATTATTTTATTTTTTGACGTTGGCTTTTTTCTTATATTTATTTCTATAGCTCTTTTTATTTTTATGTTTTTTATTTTTCTTTATATTTTGATCTTCAGGTTCTTCTATTTTAATAGATATTTCTGAATATTCTTCTAATAGCTTTTTTTTATTATCTAAGAAATTAACTTTAAATTCTCTTGAAAGTAAATTTTCATTAATTGTAAAAGTCGTTTTGAATTTAAATTTATTTTCAAAAAAATCGATTTCTTCACTCATATTCTCTTTCATATAAAGAATTGTTTTTGGAGATAACTCAACTTCTACTTTCTTTACTTTTGGAATATCAAATATTTTTTCTTCTACTTTTCTAAGTATTTTTTCACAAAAAGACTCCTTTGATAGCACCGTCTCCCACTTGATATAACTCTCTCTTAATCTTTGCCTTGTCATTTCAAGTAATCCAAAATTACTAATTCTTCCTACCTGAGTTCTTGCTTTATCTGATCTTAAAGACTCTTTCATTTTTCTCTCAACTAACCTTCTGTTGGAATAGTTTTCCATATCAATAAAATCAATAACGATTAGTCCAGCCAGGTCTCTAAGTTTTGCTTGCCTAGCTACTTCCTCAGCCGCTTCAATATTTGTGGCAAGTGCCGTTTTTTCTATATTTCTTTCTTTAGTAGCTTTCCCTGAGTTTACATCTATAGATACCAGAGCTTCAGTAGGGCTGATAATTAAGTATCCACCAGATTTTAGTGTAACTCTAGAATCATAAATTTTATTTAAGTATTTTTCTATTCCCGTTGAATGAAAAAGTGGAATTTTATTTTTATGTTTTTTTATTTTTTGTAAAGAGTCTTTAGCAATGATTTCTGCATAATTTTTTGCTTTTTCATATGCATCATCACCATCAATAATTATTTCTTCAGTGTCATAAGTTAAAAAATCTCTTATTGACCTATAGATTAAGTCACCTTCTTCATGAATTAAACTTGGCGCATTTGAGTTTAAAGTTTTGTTTTTAATTTTATCCCAAATACCAATTAAAACTTCCAAATCATTTTTAATATCGTTTTGAGTTTTTTTTGCACCAGCAGTTCTCACAATTAATCCCATTGATTGTGGAATTTCAAGTGAATTAATAATTTCTCTTATATGTCTTCTGTCTTGAGAGTTAAAAATCTTTCTAGATATACCGCCTCCTTTTGCAGTATTTGGCATCAGCACAATGTATTTACCAGCAAGCGAGATATATGTTGTAAGGGCAGCACCTTTTTTTCCTCTTTCTTCCTTAACAATCTGAATTAAAATTATTTGCCCAGGCTTGATGACCTCTTGAATTCTATATCTTTTTTTTCTTTTGCTTCTAATTTTTTCAATTTTTTTATCTAATTGATTTTCATTTAGAACATCACCACCTTCATTATTTTCTTCTTCAGAATTTTTTTGATCTTCTGGAATATCTTCGTTAGGGTTAGTGTTGTCTTCTATTTGCTCGCCTTCTTCGACGGATACTTCTTGATCTTCATTATGACCTTCTTCAATATTCTCAGTTGCTTTGTTTAATTCTTCTCTAATTTCTTCTTCTTCTTTTCGCAGTTCATCCTTATCAGATTGTGGTAACTGATAATATTCAGATTGAATATCGTTAAAGGCTAAAAATCCATGACGCTCATTGCCAAAATCAACAAAGGCCGCCTGTAAAGAAGGTTCTATCCTACTTACTTTTCCTAAGTAAATATTTCCTTTTAGTTGCTTTTTGTTGATGTTTTCAAATTCGTAACCATCAACATTTCCATTATTTGTGATAGCAACCCTAGTTTGCTTCGATTGAGAAGCGTCAATAAGAATTTTTTTGTCCATAATAAATCTCTCTTAAATTTTAAATTTGTTTGCATTGTTGTTTTGAAAAAATTTTTGTTCATAGTAATAATTGCCTTATTTATATCATTTAGATTATATTAAAAGAGAATATATGGGTAATTACTTAAATAAAATTATAGCTCTATTTTTAATTTTTTCATTTTTGGGTCTTTTTTTAATCTTTTCCCTATTTTGGTATTTTTCAAACGATCTTCCAGATTTTGGTTTTTTAAAAACATACAAACCCCCAGTATCAACCAAAGTTTATGATATTGAAGGAGACGTCATCGCAGATTTTTCTAGGGAAAAAAGGTCTTTTGTTGAAATCGATCAGATTCCTAGAAGAGTTATTAGTGCATTTTTATCAGCAGAAGATAAAAATTTTTATGAACATCCAGGAATTGATGCAATAGGTATTACAAGAGCTGTAGTAAAAAATATTCAAAATATAATTTCAGGGAAAAGATTAGAGGGTGCATCTACCATCACCCAGCAAGTTGCAAAAAATTTTCTACTAACTTCAGATGTTTCTCTTGCAAGAAAAGTAAAAGAGGCAATTTTAGCTTTTAGAATTGAAAAAGTTTTGTCAAAAAAAAGAATATTAGAACTATACCTCAATGAAATTTATTTAGGAGAAAGATCTTACGGTATCGCATCAGCTAGCATGACTTATTTTGATAAATCAATTAAAGATATCAATAACGCAGAAGCTGCTTTGTTAGCATCTCTTCCAAAAGCGCCGAGTAAATACAATCCTTATAGAAACTTTAATTCGGTCAAAGGTAGAAAGGACTGGGTTCTTAAACGTATGCAAGATAACGGTTTTATAAATGAAGAGGAGTTAAAACAATCATTAAATTATAATATTAAATTAAAAAAAAGAGATTTAGACATTGATACGTCACCTGCATTTTTTGTAGAAGAGGTAAGAAAAAACTTAATAGATCAATACGGAGAACAAAAACTATACAGACAAGGTTTGTTTGTAAAAACTTCGTTAAACAAAAAAGTTCAAGAAGTTGCAAGCTCAGCATTAAATAAAAATTTAATTTTATATTCTAAGAGACACGGATGGACAGGTCCGCTTTATAAAAACTATTCTGTAGAAAAATTTAATAATTTGAAAAAAAAACAAACACACAAATCAAAAGATTTTAACTTAGCTTTAGTAGAAAATGTAGAACAGGGCAAAGCTAAAATTTTAACTGATACTGGTCAGAAAGGTCTTATTTTATTTGAAAGTGTTAAGTGGGCTAAAAAAAGAATTACCCAAGACTTACATGAAGGTTTTCCAAAAAATATAGAAGATGTCTTTAATATTGGTGACGTAATTTATGTAAAAAAATTAAAAAAATCTAATTTATGGTCATTAGAACAAATTCCTAAAGCAAACGGCGCAGTAGTTGTAATGAATCCATGGAGCGGAAGAGTATTGGCTCTATCAGGTGGGTTTGATTTTAATTTAAATCAATTTAACAGAGCCACTCAAGCACAAAGACAACCTGGGTCTGCATTCAAACCTTTTGTTTATGCAACTGCTTTGGAAAATAAATACAAACCAAATTCAGTCGTTCTTGATGCTCCTTTTGTTATTTATCAGAATAAAGATGAATACAAATGGAAACCTAAAAATTATTCAGGTCGTTTTTATGGAAAACAGCTTTTTAGATATGGAATAGAAAAATCTAACAACTTAATGACAGTTAGAATAGCCAATGACGTTGGATTAACAAAAATCAATAATAAAGCTAAACAACTTGATATCTACAAAAATACTGCAAATATTTTGTCATCCTCTCTAGGTTCTGGTGAAACTACACTTTTACAAATTACCTCTGCATATGGTTCTTTTGTTAATGGAGGGAAAAAATTAGAGCCGACATTAATTGATTTAATTCAAGATCGAGAAGGAAAAACAATTTATAAAAATCAAAAACTATTTTGCCTAGGATGTAGTGACCAGTTTGAAAGTGAAAAACCACCTTCAGTAGAAGATAGATATGAAAGAGTTTTTGATGAAGATGTTTCTTATCAAATGGTTAATATTCTAAAAGGTGTTGTTGAAAGAGGAACAGGAAAAAAACTAAAGAATCTTAAATTAGAACTTGCAGGAAAAACAGGAACAACTAATGATAATCTAGACGCTTGGTTTATTGGATTTACACCAGAGTTATTAGTAGGTGTTTATATAGGGTTTGATGAACCTTCAACTCTTGGAAAGAAAGAAACCGGTTCTAAAGCGGCCTTACCTATTTTTTATGATATTATGAAAGAGTTAAAGCCTAATAATTTTATACCTTTTTTTAAACCACCAGAGACTATTAAGTTTGCAAAAATTAACGCAATTACTGGAAGAAAATTATTTAAAGATCAAAAAAACTCTATTAATGAAAGCTTTAAATTAAACACAAATATAGATAGTTATAACTCTGATCAAATCTTAAGAGAATATTAATGTTAGAAGAAAAAAACACGCTATCAAAATTAAATAATTCATTAAAAAATATTCGGGGGTATCTTTGACCAAAATTCACTCGAAGAAAAATTAAAGATATTAGAGGCAAAATCAATCGAAGGGAATTTTTGGGACGATAACCAAAAAGCTCAAGAGGTTTTAAAAGAAAAAAATTCAATTGAAAAAATTGTAACTGATTTTAAAAACCAAGATCAAATTTATAATGATTTAAATGAATTTATCATATCTTTAGAAAAAGAATTTGATGAAGAACTTTATTCTGAATTAAAAAAATCTTTAAAACAACTATCTAAAAATATTAAATCGCTTGAGGCAAATTGTTATTTATCAGGCGATGCTGATAAATTTGACTGTTATCTAGAAGTCCACGCAGGAGCGGGAGGTACTGAAAGTCAGGATTGGGCCGATATGATTAGAAAAATGTATTTGAAGTGGTCAGAAAAAACTGATCGTTCATGTGAGTTAATTAGTGAAAGCAAAGGGGAGGAAGCAGGCATTAAATCTTCTACAATTAAAATTGGAGGATTGAATTCTTTTGGTTATTTAAAAAATGAAAGCGGGGTTCATCGATTGGTACGTATATCTCCGTTTGATTCAAATCAAAGAAGACATACAAGTTTTGCAAGTGTTTGGGTTTATCCCGTTATTGATGATAAAATTGAAATTGAAATAAAAGAAAAAGATTTGAGAGTTGATACCTATCGTTCAAGTGGCGCAGGCGGGCAACATGTTAATACGACTGATAGTGCCGTGAGAATAACACATTTGCCAACTAAAATTGTTGTTCAGTGTCAAAACGAAAGATCGCAACATAAAAATAAAGATACCGCTATGAAAATGTTAAAATCAAGATTGTATGAACTTGAATTAAAAAAAAGAGAAGAGTCTGCACAATCCGCAGAAGATAGTAAAACTGATATCGGTTGGGGTCACCAGATTAGATCTTATGTTTTACAACCTTATCAACTTGTCAAAGACAATAGAACAAATGTTGAAAGTACAAGTCCAGATGATGTATTAAATGGTGAGATTGGTGAATTTTTAGAATCAGCTTTAATTAAAATAAATTAATGAAATTATTTTTTAAAATTTTATCCACTTTAATTTTTCTAATCTTTGTAACTTTGGTATTGCTATCTTATGGAATATCAACAGATAAATTTAATAACAAAATCATTACACAAATAGAAAAACGTATTCCAAATTCCAAAGCTAATTTTGAGAAAGCTAATATTTCATTAGATATTTTTTCATTAAGTTTAAAAATTAGAATTAATAAACCAGAAATATTAGTTGATAAACAAAATATTAATTTAAAATCTTTTACAATTTTTTCAGATTTAAAATCCTCTTTTGAAGAAAAATACTTGTTACAAAAAATAGAAATTGATTTTGATGATAATAAAATTTTAGATTTAAAAAAAACCTCACTCATCAAAAAAGTACCTATTTTAGATCAAACAAAATTCCTAGAAGGTATTGCAAAAGGTAATTTAATTATAGATCAATTTCAAAAACAAAAAATTTCAACAAAGTTTAATGGAGAATTAAGAAATGTCTCAATTGACGTTTATGAAGACATTCCCTTTATTAAAGATTTAACTAGCACGATTAATTTTGAAAATAATAAAATTATTTTATCTGATGTCATTGGAGTTTTTGGAACTTTTGGGATTAAATCAAAAAGCATTGGTTATTCAATTGATGATAAAGAATTAAGTGGAAATATTAACATAAATGGAGAACTCAAGCCCTCTTTAAATCTTAATAAAATTTCTACTAGTTTTTTAGATTTAAATTTAGAAAAAATAAAAAATATTGGCGGTCAGTTATCTCTTAATTCTAATTTAGACATCCAATTTGATGATAATTTTAAAATCAAAAAAGATAAAACACAATTTGATTTAAATACTAATAATTTAAAATTTACATACAGTGATAAACAAGAATTTAATTTTGAAAAAATTAATGCTTCAATCAAATTTAATCGAATAGGACAATTGATTGCCAATGGTGATTTTGTTTTAAATAATAAAAAAAATAAATTTATTGTTAATAGAAAAAACTCCAAAAGTCTTTTTGATATTCATTTAAATGGTGAAATTAATTTAAAAGAAACTTTTTTTAAAAAAACTGATTTTTTAATCAAAGACGATTTAAATTATTCTATTAAAACGAATCTGAAAGATTTTAAAAAATTTAATATTGAAACGTCTTTAGATTTAAATAATTCTGAAATTGATTTGCCACTTTTTAATTACACTAAAAATAAAGGTGTAAATTCAAAATTAAATTTTAATTTTTATAAAAATAATAAAAATGCTAAAATTGCAAATTTAAATTTTATTTCCAAAAATGATCGTGTTTTTGTTCGGTCCTTATATTTTGATGAAAAATTTAATTTAAAAGATTTTGATAATATTAAAATTAATTTAGGGGATAATAACAAACTTGATGTTTCCAAGAATAAAAAAAATTATTTAATCAAAGGTGAAAAATTAGATTTAAGAAAAATTTTAAAACAAAGGGGTAGAAACAAAGATGTTGAATTTAACTCAATGATTGATGGATCTTTAAAAGTAGATTTAAAAAGAATTTATTTACCCGGCACTTCTTTGATCAATTATAAGAATACCAGTTTAATTAAAAAAGGAACGATCACAAAACTCAATTCTTTTGCTAATTTTGATGACCTCACCACTTTTTCGCATGAAGTTAAAAATAATAAATTGGGTAATAGGGAGTTGGTTATTAAAAGCGATAAGGCAAAGCCATTTTTATCAAATTATGAATTTTTAAAAGGTTTAGAAAAAGGAACACTTGATATTAAAAGAGAAACTTTAAGTAAGGATTTTTCCATAACAGAAATTAAGATAAGTAATTTTTATTTAAAAGAAATGCCAATTCTAACAAATATTTTATCGATTGCTTCATTAACAGGAGCTTTGGACGTTTTGAAAGGCAAAGGAATTTTCTTTAAAGAGGCGTATTTAAAATACGAGTTGTTAAATAATGAATTAAAAATTATCGAATGTTATGGAACTGGACCTTCCCTTGGATTTATTATTGAAGGAAGAGTAGGCGCAGATAATTTTACAAGTTTATCCGGAAGTCTTGCGCCCGCAAATACTATTAATAATATTGTAAGAGGCATACCCATTATTGGAAAAGTTTTAACGGGAAAAAAAGGAGATGGCATTTTTGGCGCGAGTTTTAAAATCAAAGGTATCAAAGAACTTAAAACTGAAGTAAATCCAATAAGAACTATTACTCCAAGATTTATACAAAGATTTTTAGATGTTTTTAGAAAGTAATTATATTGCTTTAATTAAGGAATTAATATTGCAGGACCCAAAAGTTTTCTAGCATGCAAATCTTCATGAGCCTTTTGAGCTTCATCCAAAGAATATTTGTGAGAAATATTAATTTTAATTTTTCCATCTTTCATTGCCGAAAACACTCTATCAGCAGATAACTCTAACTCAGGTCGTGTTGCAGTATAAGGTAATACGGAGGGTCTTGTAAAAAATACCGCTTTAGGAGCCAAATGTTTTTTAACATCAATCGTAGCCACCATTCCTGAAGCGTTACCAAATGACAAAAACATTCCTCTTAGTTTGATTGCTTCTAAAGATTTTTCAAATGTTTTTAAACCAACACCGTCATAAACTGCATCAACACCTTTTCCATTTGTAATCTCCAAAACTTCTTTAGCAAAATCTTGTGTAGAATAATTAATTACGTGGTTACATCCATTTTTTTTTGCAATTTCAATTTTTTCATCCGATCCAACTGTACCAATCAAAGTACAACCGATTGCTCTTGCCCATTGACAAAATATTTGACCAACACCTCCAGCTGCAGCATGGTAAAGTATCGTGTCTTCTTTTTTAACTTGGTATGCTCTATGCAGTAAATATTCACAAGTCATACCTTTTAAAGTAATAGCACCCGCATCTTCAAAACTTACTTCGTCTGGAACTTTGACTAATTTAGCTTCAGGCATAACCTGATGTTCAGCATATGCACCAATTGGCATTGAAGCATGTGATACACGGTCACCAACTTTGAAGAATTTTACATCAGCGCCCACTTCTTTAATTTCTCCAGCAGCCTCCAAACCAATTCCAGATGGTAGAGCGATAGGGTAAAGCCCTGAACGATGATATGTATCAATAAAATTTAGACCAATAGATTTATTTTCAACTAAAACTTCATTGGGCTGAAGTTTAGGAATATCTTTATTAACAATTTTTAATACTGAGGGATCTCCAAATTCTGTAATTTCAACTAATTTTGTCATGAAGACTTATATACCTTTGAGCATTCTTTTGTAAATCGCAAAAATTACATAGCACATCGTTATACTAAAAATAATTCTTGCAAATAAAATCCCTGAAATATGACCTCCAACAAGAGACATTAAAATTGTATCTTCAATAAGCGCATGCATTAGATTGAGCATTGAAACTGACAGGAAAACACTTTGTTTATCAATTTTTCCAGTTTTAACTTCTTTAATTAGCATTCCGCCACCAAATTGTATTCCGATAGTCATACCGACAATAATTATATTCATCGCTTCTTTTTGAATGCCAAAAAGTTTTAATGGAGGCATAAATATTTTTTCAAATAATTTTTCCATTCCTATTTGCCTTAGGATTTCCAAGATTGTTGTCATAACAACAACAATGCAAAAGATGTAAACTAAAGTTTTAAATTGATCTAAAAACCATAACCAGTGATTTGATGGTGGAGGTTTTATTGAAAAAAAAGTTTTAAAAGGCTCAGTTAGAAGTTCAAAATTAAAATAAATAAATTTTAAAATAAATCCTAATAAAAATGCTGATATTAACCTTAAAGATGCGGTATAAAAAAAACTAACACCTGCTGCTCGGCAAATTGTACACTCAATAGGAAGGTTGTGGGCAATCAATATCATTGTAGTTAAAATAGTGATTTGAGCTACCGTGACATCAATTGATGGAATTAGGTTAATAAATAATACTAGTGCAGCATAAATATTTATTAAAAATGCAGT
>Ga0255778_10004528_pt1 | contig 11422 bp, 12 predicted proteins | sample 071ome_31_FD_179976 | JGI IMG/M metagenome (GOLD analysis project Ga0255778, IMG submission 179976) | Coastal salt marsh microbial communities from the Groves Creek Marsh, Skidaway Island, Georgia - 071405CT metaG (version 2) | ecosystem: Environmental > Aquatic > Marine > Intertidal zone >...
CTGCGGAGGCTTTTGGGATGAATGCGGAAGTGCACGGAGGTGGACATGCCAATCTCCACCTCTGTCTGGCAATCCCAAACTGTACGTATTACGAGGATCTGGTGATTGATCCCATTGATATTGAGAGTCGCAAGAGAGGTCCGCTGGTATTCAAGGATGGAAACTTCGGGTTTCCCGAGGGTCTTGTTGGGCTGGGTCTGGAATTCGATCTCGAGGATCTGAAGAAAAGCTGTCTGAGTAGTATTACTGTCAAGTAATCGCCGGCTCTCTATTTCAGGAGAGTTCAGAATTTTCATTAATTTTTCATTTTTCGTTGATTGAAGAATGTATGCAAAGCAGTTGGGAGAACTTTCTGAAACAAGAAGTTGGGCTTACATACTTATTCTACCAAGTATTGTCTTAATCTTTATAGTCATCATCTACCCGGTCTTCCATGGGGTGAGCTTGAGTTTCCAGGAAATGCAGCTCACAAAACCACACAAGTCCGGTTTTGTTGGGCTAAAGAATTACTACAAACTCTTCACTGATGAGGTCTTTCTAATTTCACTGAAAAACACTGGGATTTGGGTGACGGTAGTGACCATCCTGGAGTTTTCACTCGGTCTGCTTTCCGCAGTGCTGCTGAACCGGGCTGGCCTTTTTGTCAAGGTTGCTGGGGTCCTCATTCTCTTGCCTTGGATTCTTCCTTCCGTGGTAGCAGCAAATATTTGGGCACTGATGCTGGATTCACGGTTGGGTGTTTTGAATGACATGCTCTATCAGATGGGTCTCATTAGGGAGTATGTCGCCTGGTTTGCTGAAAAGGAAACCGCATTGATTTCGACAATGTTGATCGAGGTCTGGAAAGGATTTCCCTTCTTTTCATTGTTATTGCTGGCGGGTCTTCAGTCGATTGATGATGAGCTGTATGAGGCAGGAAGAGTGGATGGCGCCTCTGATATGGCGATGTTCTGGTACATCACACTGCCGATGTTGAAACCAGTCATTGTAGCAACCATCGTGTTGAGAGTGATCAGCCTGGTTAATTCTCCAGATCTGATTTTGATTCTTACCAATGGTGGTCCAGGCTACTCGACACACGTCCTTTCACTGTATGCCTTCCTCAAAGCCTACTCGGAATTCAATTTCGGCTACTCAGGGACAATTTCGGTCTTTATGTTCTTGATTCTAATTTTCTTCACCATTTTGTATGTCAGAATGTCCCGCTTGAATTCATGAAAAATAATCTCAAGAAGAAGTCACTGATCATCTTGCTGCTGGGGTTGATTGTTCTCTACAGCGTCTTCCCAATTGTCTGGACTCTGATCACTTCTTTCAAACCAGAATCCGACATTGTCACCAATGAACTGCAGTATATCCCGGAAAATTTCACTCTGGCCAACTACTCCGCGATCTGGACCCGCTCTGGATACCCAAGGTTGATTGCCAACAGCCTCCAGGTGACTCTGATCACCATGGTCATCTGCATGACTCTGGGAACCCTGGCAGCCTACAGCCTCTCCAGGTATCAATTCAAAATCAGAAACCAGATTCTTCTCTTCTATCTTGTCATCAGGATGTTTCCCGTGGTTCTGATGATCGTCCCCTTGTGGATCATGATGAGATACTTTGGGTTGTTGAATACACACCTGGGCCTGGCGATCGCCTATACAACTTTCTTATTGCCGCTATGTGTCTGGATGATGAAAAGTTTTTTTGATGCGATTCCACCAGACCTTGAAGATTCTGCCCGAATTGACGGCTGCAGTCGGTTGACCGCGCTTTTCTATGTTGTCCTGCCACTTGCCCGAGGTGGTCTGATGGCAACGGCAATCTTCATTGGTATTGCAGCGTGGAATGAATACCTCTTTGCGTTGATGTTCACCAATAGTCAGGAATCACAAACCTGGCCTGTCGGCCTAGCACTCATGGTAGGTGAATTTCAATTACCCTGGGGTGCTTTAAGTGCGGGAGGAATCATCAGTATTTTTCCTGTAATTTTGCTTTTCTCTCTGGTGCAGCAAACTCTGGTAAAGGGTCTGACTTCAGGAGCTGTGAAAGGCTAATTTCCATTGCCAAAGGAGGATAGAAATCACTGATCAAATATGTCAAAGAGCAATCATTCAACTGAATTTTTGAGGTATACATGAACAACTTGACCAGAAGATCTCTTATCAAATCAGCACTTGTGCTGCCTTTTGCGCTACAGGCAGCAAAATCTGATCTCTTTGCTCAGAGCGGAAAAATCAATTACTGGCATCACTTTACCAGTGAAACTGAGTTCAAGGGCATGGAGAGAGTAATCAGTCTTTTCTCCAGCAAGTATCCGAATGTGGGCCTGACTCAGGAAAACATTCCCAATGCCGATTTCATGGCGAAATTCACTTCAGGTGTCCTGGCCAATGCTCGAGCAGACACTTCAATGGTAACCTCCGATCGTTTGCCGGACATGGTCGCGATGGACGGTCTCGTACCCATCACCAAGAACGTGAACAGCTGGAATCTGAAAAAATATTTCCCGGCCAATCGATGGGAGGGTGTCACCATAGATGGAGAGATTTATGGCATTCCCGCCTTTACCTTTGTGGACTGGATGTACTACCGCAAGGATTGGTTCGATGAGGCGGGGATCTCTGGACCTCCGAAAACATTTGATGAATTCGTCAATGCTGCAATCAAACTCACCGACCCCTCCAAGGGCAGATATGGATTCGGGATGCGCGGGGGTGGGGGTGGACAGATGTTCATACTTGATATGATTGAGTCCTTTGGCTCAAAGATCGTCGTCGATGGAGAAGTGGCGATTGATCGAAAGAAGATGATTGACGGCATTCGCTGGTACTCGGATTTGATGACGAAACACAAAGTAGTCCCTCCGAGTGCCCCAGGGGATAGCTATCGACAGATCATGGAAGGCTTCAAGACGGGTCAGACCGCAATGGTATGGCACCACACAGGGTCACTGACAGAAATTGGTGGCGCTCTGCAGGCTGGGCAACAGTTCATGAGTGCGACCCGACCCGCTGGCCCAGATCAGCACGTATCTCGCTTGGCGTATCTGTACAACGGGATCATGACTGAGAGAAACTTTGATGCATCCTGGGCCTGGATCAGTTTTTGGGCGGAGCTGGATCCCACCATTGCCTTCCTGGAGGAGACCGGATACTTCCCCTCTTCTGCCCAAGTTGCTGAGGATGTGCGAATTTCCGGTAACATCATGTACAAGGCAGCGGTTGACACTCTGTCGTTTGGACGATTACCTCCGAAATTCATTGGAGTCTCGGGATGGGCCAGCGGTACTGTGCTGCCTGAGTTCCAAAAGATACTCGTTGGAGATTCCACCGTGGAAAATGCCGTGGACAGAATGATCAAGGGCCTAGAGGAGACACTTTAGAACCATGAATCACGGGGCCTCTCCAGTAACGGACTTCAGCAAAAATGGTTTTGCCTTTCCGATTGATGTTCTTCCAAAGGATGAGGCCTCAACTCTCCGAAAAAAGTTCTATGGCATCTATCTCCAAGACAAAAATCTTCTCGGTCACAATTGCCATCTACTTTTTCCAGAATTGTATGACCTTATTTTCAATGAAAAGATCCTTGACGCAGTGGAGCAGGTGACAGGACCTGACATTATGCTGTGGGCAAGTTCTTTCTTTATCAAAAAACCCACTTCCTCTGATTTTGTGAGTTGGCATCAGGATCAGACCTATTGGGGTTTTGAGCCTGATGACGTTGTCACCGCCTGGCTTGCTCTCTCTGCAAGTAATGCCTTGAGTGGCTGCATGAAGGTGATTAGAGGGTCACATCTCGAGGGCCAACTCGAGCATTGTCCCACCAACGATCCTCAAAACATGCTCAGTGTTGGCCAAACCATCCAAGCCGACTTTTCTCAGCTAGATCCGGTTGAGATCATCCTGGAACCGGGTCAGATGAGCCTTCATCATATTGGGATTGTCCACTCCTCTGCGCCGAATAGCAGCACGCAGGAAAGAGTAGGCTTTGTAATGAGATATATTCCGACCCGAATCAAACAGAACCATCCCAAACCCTACGCCACTTTGGTCAGAGGCGAGGATCATTTTAATCATTTCAAGCAACCGGTGAGACCCCGGTTTGATTATGGAGAAACCGAGTTGTTCAACTGGAAGCAGACTCTCTAAAGGGAGATTCAGAGCTAAATCAGATAATTTACCCAGAATTTTAGAGTCGTTTTCGTCTAGTTTCAGAATGTAAAAAGTTTCGAAATTTTTCCTTTGATTGGAGCATCAAATTTCTTGAGCTGATAATGGAAGTTTAATTTCTAAACAGAAATACTTTTGCCAGATGTCTAGCTCCTCTAGATGAAAGCAGCTCGCAGATGCTGTTTGTGAGAGACTTGACCCAGCGAAGAGAATTAATCAGGAAGGGTTTTCAGATGACTCTTTGAGTGTGCCTGGTGGGCTATCCAAAACAGCATTCATTTTGAGAAAGCACTAATCCTTGCGGTCAACCGTGGTCACGATGCCTGGGCAGTTGGTGCTGTTACCGGGCAGATTGCAGGGAGGATTCATGGCTACTCCCAAATCCCTGAGCGTTGGATCGAGGGGTTGCATCAGCGGAGTCACCTTTTTCTGATAGCAAAAAAGTTGAGGATGTAAATTGCAATATTTTATAGCGATCTAAGGCAAAGCCTCTCAAACTTAGTCATAGTAGAACTAGTTCCTCTGTAACTCTGCGACAATCCATCTCAAAATCTAACCCCACTACGGGGGGTCTGCAGTAGTGCCAGCAGATCCCATTTTCAATCACTCCTCGTTCACTCATCTCTGCAGAGATGACTGGATAGGCATTGAAAACCGTGTAGAGCTGTACAGCAGTAGTCTGTTGCCAGGTTGCTTTAAAAAATGACATCCTCCGCTCCATCTCCCCAAGTACAAACTCAGCTTTGAATCGAAGGCCAGCTTCACTAGTATCTCCATATGCGACCGTAACATCAGCATAATCTCCCTTACCTTCAGGGGCCTCTCCAGAGCCTGCAATCACAAAGGATTGATCATCAATGTCAGCTTCAACTGTGTAGCTAAAAGCGTGGAATGATGGAGAACTCGGCTGATTGCCAGCTGGGCAAACATTCGAGCGAGCAATAGGGTTGTCATTTCCCTGCATGATGCCCCACTGACGGAGTGTTTCTGCATAGTCCTGATTGAAATCGGCAAAGCCCTGCTGGCTGAACTGTGCAGGGGATCTGAGTTCGCATGCACAGAATGCGTCAAGAGGTCGCTGAACACTCTCAAGATGCTGCTCAATCTTTTGAAAGCCTTGCTCCATGGGCTGCAGATCCAGAAATCTGGCTCGGACAATCTTATACCCTACTTTTGCGGCAACCCCTCCAGAGTATTGCATCACACCAGGAATATATTGGTATCCGCCGCTGTTCATGTCTTTAGATTTCATAGTCATTTCTCCATTTTGGCTAGCTACCGATAGCAAAGGGATTCGTGATTTTCTGTAGGCAAGCGAGGACACTGTATGCTGTTACTGCGCTACTTTTTGGATTTACTTCATCTGGAAGGTTGGTGCTGCTGGCACTCACCTCACCCGCTTTGGACCAAATCTTAAGTTCGTGGGTATTGAATTTCAGCGCGGGATCCACCCAGATTTCCACCTCTGTTTTATCTGGACCAACCCCAGCAAGACTGACTGTGGCTGCTACGTTTATATTCTTAGGGAAAGCTTTCACCGCCTCACGGGCACTGCCTGAAAAAATCTGTATCTTCTCATAGATTGAGGAGGTCTCAATCACAGCTGTACCAACACACAGTTTTGTTCCAAATGAAGATGGAGGTTTACTGGTGATCAGTTGGACTCTCTTAAGCCCAGCCCACTTTGCAGCTCTGAGAGCATCCAGCCCTGCCACTGCACCTGATGGTGCGACAAGGGAGGATCCACATGAACTGGAAAGTTCTATTACATGACTATTCTCAAGCAACGCTCCAACACTGGCTACCACCAAAGTTGAGCCCTCTTTCCTGAGCACGCTCTCGGCAACTTTCATGAATTCTGATGGCGGAAGGCACTCCACCACGATTTCTGCGAGCTGACCTAGCAGTCTCAAATCTGCTGCGATAACATCTTTACTAAATGTATTCAGACGCTGATCAGAGGATTGAAGAGACCTTGCTGAAACAGCGACTAATTTTAAACCTGGGATCTCTCCTCTATCAAGGGCAGCAGCTACCCTAAATCCAACAGAGCCAAGACCTGCAACAGCAATTTTTTTCAATTGGACCAATGAATATTGATAAGCTCAGGCATAGTTGATCACTAGGAATTTTATTTCAGACATACTCTCCATCGCGTATCGAGTTCCTTCCCTGCCAAAACCAGAGTCTTTCCATCCCCCAAAAGGCATATTATCGATACGATAGATGGGCACATCGTTGATCATCAACCCTCCGACATCCCATTCTTCCAATGCTCTGAAAGCTGCCTTGAGGTTGTTCGTAAAGAAGCCACCCTGGAGACCATATCTTGAGTTACTGGCAATTCGCACTCCCTCTTCAACGCTATTGATGCGCCGGATGGTCATGACGGGCCCAAAGATCTCTTCAGCTTCCACTTTCATCTCTGGCGTAGTATCAGTCAATAGGGTTGGTTCGATGACCGATCCATCACGCTTGCCTCCAACAAGAATTCTTGCACCTGCTTCGACAGCGTCATTGATCCAGCTTTCTATCCGCTCTGCAGCCCTGATATCAATCACTGGCCCCACATCTGTCCCTTCCTCAAGGGGGTTGCCAACCTTGCAAGATGAAACTCGCTTAATCAGTTCTTCCGTAAATTCATCATAGATCCTCGTGTGAGCCAGGATTCGTTGAACTCCGATACAATATTGGCCACCGTATACGATCCCTCCACGAACACACCGAGCAGCGGCATAGGTCAAATCTGCATCCTCTGCCACAACCACCGCTCCGTTGCCTCCCAATTCAAGAGCAACCTTTTTTTTCCCTGCAATCGATTTGATGTGCCATCCAACTGCTGCACTTCCCGTAAAGGAGACCATCGCAATCCGCTCATCTCTTACCAATTTTTCCGCAACATCCACATTACAGTGAAAAACTTGCAGACAGTTCTCAGGCAATCCTGCCTGAAGCATTACCTCTTGGAGAAGTCTTGAAGTGAGTGGTGTCTGTGGAGCTGGCTTTAAAATCACTGAATTCCCCATCGCAATCGCTGGGGCCACCTTGTGGAGGACCAGATTCAAAGGAAAGTTGAAGGGAGTGATTGCCAGGATAATTCCGAGCGGGTAGTTTCGAGCTATTCCGATTCTTCTGCCGAGGTTTGCGATGGTATCCAAGTCTGCACTACCAAGATCAAAACTAGAACCATCTGCATTGGTTGTTTGATATTCGAAGACACCACCATCGATATCCAGAGGTACCTCATGCCCCGAAAAATTCCTCGCTTCACGGGATGCGTTGCGAAGATTCAATAATGAGCGAGAGAACTCTCCACGCGCATCGTAAAGTGGTTTGCCAGCCTCCGATGCGATCAACTTTATGATTTCTTCCCTGCGGTTCTCAAGGAGAGTTGCAGTTTTCTCCAGAATATCTGCTCGGACAAAGCGGGGCATTCTCCTGATGATCTCAAAACCCTGAGTTGATTTTTGGATCACCGCTTCGATCTCAGAGGAATCCGATAAAGGCATCATGCCTACAAGGCTTCCATCGAAGGGATTGAGAATTTTCTCTGATCGATCTTCAAGATTTCTATTTGACACTAAAATTTCCTCTTATAAGTCTTCCATCCTACATACCAAGATATGCTTCCCGAATCTCTGGAGCCTTAAGCAACTCTTGCGAGGGACCCGACATAGAGACTCTGCCTTGATCAATCACGTAGCCCCGATCAGCGAGTTCAAATGCAGTCATCACATCCTGTTCTACCAGCAGTATCGAAACCCCCGAGGATCGAATATCTCTTAAGGACTCACTAAGAGTTTCCACTGCCTTGGGAGCCAATCCCAAGGAAAGCTCATCTATCATCAATAACTTTGGACGACTCATGATTCCTCTGCCGATCGCACACATCTGCTGCTCGCCCCCAGAGAGAGTTCCTGCATCCTGGTGTCGCCTCTCGGCCAATCTTGGGAACATCTGCATTACTCTCTCAAGATCAATTCTGATCTCACTTTCTTCCTTCGTGCGCATGTAGGCTCCCATCAAAAGATTATCGACAACTGACATTGTCCTGAACAACCTTCTACCCTCTGGCACATGGGCAATCCCACTCTGCAACACCTTATCAGGGCCCAGACCTGTTATTTCTGAGCCCTGCATTAGTAACCTGCCTGCTCTCAGATTGAGGAGTCCGGAAATGCTGCGAAGGAGGGTAGTCTTGCCGACACCGTTGGACCCAACAAGACAGACTATCTCACCCTCCTGAACTACCAGGTCTATCCCCCATAGGACCTGAATATCACCGTAACCACTCTGGAGGCCCTCTACAACAAGCAAGGTCTCAGTCATTGAGATTCCCCTGTTGAGCGTCCGCATATCTACTCCCCAGATAGGCCTGAACAACTCGTGGATCAGTCGTTATTTCTTTCGGAGTACCTTCAGCGATCAACGCTCCATGATGAAGAACCACGATCCTATTACAAAGTGACAAGACGACCTTCATCAGGTGTTCTATAATAATGATCGTAACTCCGCTGGAAGCAATTGTTCTGATCAGTTCAAGAGCTTTGTCAATCTCTGCCGGATTTAGCCCTGCATTAACCTCATCGAGCAAGAGTAGCTGAGGATTCATTGCAAGGCTCTTGGCCAGTTCAAGTCTCTTTCTGGAGGCCAACGTCAACTGGGATGCCATTGTTTGCACCTCCACGCCAAGGCCAACAAATTCTATTTTTTCAAGCGCCTTCTCTCTGGCCTCCTCAATGTTTTTCAAACCTGCAGCATAGATAGCTGGTGCCATTACGTTTTCAAGTACTGACATCTCTGGGAATGGCTGCACTACCTGAAATGTCCGGGCAACTCCAATTCTACTGATCTGGTAAGGCTTCAAGCCATCGATTTTAGAGCCGTTGAAATGGATGGAGCCAGAACTGGGCTTGTAGACACCAGTTACTACATTCACGAGCGTAGTCTTTCCAGCACCATTGGGCCCAATCAGTCCAACAATTTCACCAGGTTGGACTGAAAGATCCACCTCAGCAAGGGCGTCAAGACCTCCAAATCTTCTGGAGACCCCTCTCAACTCTAAAATACTCATTCTTCCACCCCCGGACTGCTTCCTCTTTTACGGATACTCTTTTTTTTTATGTCCGAGAGCAGGCCGAGAATTCCATGAGGAAGGAAAAAGATAAGGCCCACAATGATCAGGCCCAAAACAGCGGCATGAATCGAGAGAAAACTGCGCCAGACAAATTCTTCCATCGTTAGAAAGATTGCTGCACCGATGATTGGCCCGAATACTGTGCCCGCCCCTCCGAGCAACGCCATCACAATCGGCTTGACTGAGGTCAGCACTGAATAAACATCAGGCGGTTCGATGTAGAAAACCCAGGAAGCGTACATGGCTCCAGCCCCTCCAACCAGAACTGCAGAGAGAGCGAATCCAACCACCTTGAAAAAAGTCGTATTGATTCCAACCATTGCTGAAGCGTCTTCATTTTGCCTGATACATCTCAGCGCAAAGCCTATTCGGCTTTTGCTTACCCAAAAGTTCAAACCTAGGGCCAGTAGGGCCAGCAAGAGCATCGACCAGTAGAACAGGCTCGCCTGGGCTTCTATGGAAATGCGGAGAATCGGGAGATTGATTCCCATCCCTCCGCCAGTGAGATCTGTCCATGAAGTTGTGATCTCCAGGAGCACCTCGGCCACAACCAGACTTGCAATGGCAAAATAGTGGCCCTTGAGGTGGAGAATTGCGATTCCCAGACAGGCTGCGAAGATAGTCACAACCAGACATGCTGAAATCCAGGCAATTGGCATTGGTACGCCCTGCGTTTGCAGGATCGCACCCGTGTAAGCACCTAGTCCAAAAAAAGCTGCTGTGGAGAAAGAAGGATACCCTGCGAACCCCCCAATGATATTCCAGGACTGAGCGAGCACCGCATACATCGCAAACATGGTCCCGAGTCGCAGTGTGTAGTTACTTGCAAAGATGGGGAGCAACCCCATCGCAATCACTAGAATGGCCAAAATGAGCAAATGTCTCATTCATACCCCTTCCGGCCCATGATCCCGGTAGGTTTGAAAATCAACAGCAGAATGAGAAGTGCAAAGGCGATGGTAAGGCCGTGTTCCGGGCCGAACCAGAGCGCACCAAAGCTTTGGATGGCACCAAGTGCCAAACCACCAATGATTGCTCCTGAAATGGAACCCAGTCCACCTAGAACACAAACCACAAAGGCAATACCAAGGAACTCTGTACCATTGAGCGGTGAGATTGGGAACACAAGGCTTAAAAGACTCCCCGCTGCCCCTGCCATAAAGGCACCAATTCCAAAAGTTATGGCATAAATCTTCTTGACCTCCACACCCATCAGCGCGGCAGCTTCTGCATCCATCCTGACTGCGACAATCGCCCGACCGATCCTCGATCGGGCTAAGATGTAATAGAGAATGACCGTCAAGATGATTGCCAACAACATGGCAACGAGTCGATCTAGCGGAAGAACTAAGCCGCCGATTAATTTGCTACCCAGCGGATTTTGAAGGTTAATGGAGAGATAATCTGCACTAAAACCGATGATCATCGCGTTATTGACAATGAGCTCCAGGCCGAAAGTGAGTACCAAGGTTGTCAGCACGGGGGCCGCAATGACTCGATTGATGACTCCTCGTTGAATGGCAAATCCAACAAAAAATAGAATAATGCCACTCAGAGGAACGGAGAGATAGGGATGAATACCAAGGTAGGTGTAAGCAAAATAGGCAATGTAGGAACCAAGAACAACAAAGGAACCATGGAGGATATTGATAACGTTGAGGACCCCCCAAACTAATGAGAAGCCAACGGCAATGCAGGCATACAGGCCACCCAAAACAATGCCGTTGAGAAGTATTTGTGCTGTCAGCATGGTTCAGCTACTTTTGGATCGGAAACTACAGGTGATCATTTAGAATTTTCCCATTACGACCCTTGTTTCCTCAGTCAAGATCAGTTGATTCCTCCATACTTCATCTCTGCCTGCTGAATTTCCTTAGGATGTACCACTTTTGCCTGACCATCCTGAATTTGAAAAACTGGAGGCTCCAGTGAGGTGATCTGACCCGTCTCACCGAAGCGCACGTTACCATAGAACGTCGTAGCGTTCATGTTCTCCAGTGCGTCTCGTACAGAGTTTGGCTCAAGTGAACCTGCAGACTGAATAGCCAACTGAAGAATTACACCTGCAGCGCTTGCAGACGCCTCAGCATAATCCGGGAGGCTTCCATACTCTTTCTCAAACTCA
>Ga0255778_10004530_pt1 | contig 11420 bp, 10 predicted proteins | sample 071ome_31_FD_179976 | JGI IMG/M metagenome (GOLD analysis project Ga0255778, IMG submission 179976) | Coastal salt marsh microbial communities from the Groves Creek Marsh, Skidaway Island, Georgia - 071405CT metaG (version 2) | ecosystem: Environmental > Aquatic > Marine > Intertidal zone >...
TTTAATTCTTTAGTTAGAGGACATTCATAATTATATACATTACAATGTCTTTTATATTTAATAAGAGATTGTTTATGATTATATGTCATTATAATAACAATCGGCATTATTAGTTTTTTTTTTTTTAAATATGAAAATAATAAGTTTTGTATACCGTATTCTTCATTTAATAAATAATTATAGTCATCCAATAATAAAATTTTTTTCTTTTTCTTTGTAAAAAAAGATTCAACTGCACCAGTAATTAAATTAGTATTTAAAAAATTAGTAATATTTGTTAAAGTAAAATTATCAATATCATTTAATGTTACTATTTCATAATTATGTTTCTTTATAAAGATATTAATTAACTCACTTTTACCAATACTTTGATTACCATATATAAATACATTTTTATTTTCTAATATATTTACTTCTATTTTTTTATATATTTCTTTTCTTTTATTACCAATTATATCATGTTCTTCCATTATATATTATACTTTTTCTAATTTTAAATGCCGAGTTTTAATTTATATTACATATAATATCATATACATTAATTAATAAATCATAAGATTAATTTTAAATACAAAAAATTACATTAAAGTAGTATTGATATAAATATTGACGCTGAGAAAAATTTTATATAATAATAAAATAATATAACTATTTAAGACTAGCATATGATATAATTTTTTTTAAGGCTACAAAAAAAAATGCTTATTTACATGTTGGTTGTAGTTACCGTTGCCATTTTGGCACAAGCCTCTGACGAAAAATGTCTGCGGCTGCTTCCAAGACGCTGGAAGAGGAGCTGAAGAATGCGGATGTCGGGGTGTATAAACACGTGAACTTCCTGCATCGTGGTGATTGGAAGGAAGACTGGTTCTTCTTCCCCTGCGGGGAGGGGACTGGGCTTGTAAAGTCCTTGGGGCTGCCTGAATGGGGCACGACGTGCGCGATAGAAGTCTCAGGAGACTTAGGATGGGAGTGCAAAGCGACACTCTTTATCAAAGAAGGCCACACCAGGGAGGCCTTGGTTGAAGCAATTAGGAATACTCAACACACTTACGTCCCGAATCAGACTTCGCTCTGACCCACGCACACAGTCAGAACACTCAGTCTCCGGAAGACGGAGATGTACAGAAAAAAGATTTTTTTTAGGCTACAAAAAAAAAAAATGATTATTTACATGTTGGTTGTAGTTACCGTTGCCATTTTGGCACAAGCTTCAAATGAACTTCCCGCGGTTTTTGACCGTGATCCGCTCATTGAAGGAATTGTACGGGTCCGGCCTCGCCTTTGGGGAGGTCAATGAGAAGTATCTAGAAGGGAAGTGGATCATGAAGCTCTATGACCCCTTCAACGGTTCGTGGTTCGAACTCTCCCCTGTCAGTGTAGGAGACCACACCTTCGTGATTGGCTACTCCTCCGGGATGGAGATGTACATCTTCATGGACGATCTTGCGGACGAGTCCCCGGTGGTCATGTATACTACCGAGGAGTTTATCAGCAAGCTGTCCGAAAAGGTGGAGAAGATTTGCTCCTCCTAACACACAAACTCGCACACAAACAAGATGCATTCACATTTTTTTTTTGTATATTTTTTTGTATTTTTTTTTATAAAAATTTATTTATATATATATAAGGATGAATAAAAATATAAAAAAAACAACAATAATAATTGATATAAATAATGATAATAAAATATATACATTCACAACGGTATAAAAAAAAATGCCTGTTTATATCAATATAAATAATTACCATTTATTTATTATATAAGGCAAGTATAATTTATTTTAAACTTATTATCATGGGAATCCCATTTTATTATTCCACAGTTATTAATAAATACCCACATATTGTTCAAAAAAAAAAGGATATACAAGTTAATTGTAATCAATTATTTATTGATTTTAATGCTATTATTCATTTTTGTTCAAATGATTTAAAATATAATCTTAAATTAGAAAAAAAAATTATTAATCATGAAAAATTCGAACAAAAACTAATAGAATTAGTATGTATTAATACTCAAAATATTATTGAACAATTCAAATCCAGTGAACTAAACTTAGTTTATATTGCTATCGATGGTGTTGTTCCTTTTGCTAAAATTATGCAACAAAAGAAACGCCGATTTAATTCAGTTCATACTCAAATGAGAAAAATTGAAGATTTAAAACAAATAGATATTGATCCATTTATTATTGAATATATGGAAAATGAATGGAATAGCAATAATATATCCCCGCAAACTTTATTTATGCAATCATTAGAAGATAAATTATGGAAATTTCTTATTAAGACTTATAATACCAATAAAAATACAGATAAATTTGATTTTGACATAATTTTCACTACTTCAGCAGAATACGGAGAAGGAGAACACAAAATTTTTGAATATATCAAAAATAATCCAGTTGTAAAAGCTGCAAATGAACCAAAAAATAATATATTTATTCACGGTTTAGATGCTGATTTAATTTTACTTTCTATGATTAATTTATATGATAATCAAATATATTTAATCAGACAATTAAGTGATATTGACCATGTTGATATATTTAATGTGAATGAATTTAAAAAATCACTTAGTTTATTTGTTAAATCAAAAATCATTAATACACAAATAAGAGAATTATTTGATAATGATTTACTTATTTATAATTATGCTTTTATTTGTGTATTTTTAGGTAATGATTTCTTACCACATTTATCATATATATCATTAGATAATACTGGCTTAGATATATTAATTCAATATATTATTGAACTTATTAATGAATATGAAGGTGTAGATATGGATAAATTATATGCTAATCATTTATTACTATATTTTGATAAAGATAATAATCAATATAAACTTAATAATGAAGTTCTAAATAAATTATTTGAAAAATTATCTAAAATTGAAGATACAGAATTTAGAAAATATTATGATAAATTTATGAAACTAAAAATTATAGATAAAAATATTTTAAAAATTCATAAAAATATGTCTATTGAACTATTTGATAAACACTATCAACATTTAGCCATTATTGAACGAAAACCTATGATAATATTTTCTGCATTAAATAGTTGGAGAATTAATTATTATAATCTATTATTTCCCAATGAATCAACGCATGATATCCAAAATAAAGTATGTTATAACTATATTGAAGGATTAATATGGTATATTAATTATTACTTTAACCAAAAATTACCTACAAATGGATGGTTTTATAATTATAATTATAGTCCTACAGTATTAGATTTATACTTTCATAGTTCAATGAATATGAATTATAATAACATATTTGATAAACATCCATATAGCCAATATGAATTAAATAAGAATGATTCATTAATACAATTAATGTATATTTTGCCTTATGGTTCTAAAGATATTATCAATAAATTAACTAAAAATAAATATGACATATTATATGATAAACATCATTTGGGATTATATTTTCCACATAAATATGAATTAATTACATATTTCAAAAAAAATTATTGGGCATGTTGTCCAAATATTCCATTTTTACCAATTACTGAACTACGTAAATTTATTACACCGGTGTAATTAAATTATGTTAAGTAATTATGTTAAGTAATTTTTTTTTTGTCATTTGTAAATTATTAAGAATTTTCAATCATAATTACATCTAATGTTTATTTTTTATTCATATTACACTAAATAAAAAAAATATATTTAAAGATTTATACATATATATATTATAAAGTAATTATTATTTTTAAATATGTCTAATTCTATTATTGATAAAGCTAAGAATCTTCTTGCAACTAATCCAGATAATACATTAAATCAATTTAACAATGAAGCGCTGCTAAAAAAAGTTGAAAAGCTTTATATTGCTGCGAAAAAATGGATTACTGAGAAAAATATTCAAGAATTTTCAACTACTGATGTAATGCAGCTTGTGCCTGTTCTTATGGAACTTATTCAGGATATTGAAAAGCGTGAAAAAAATAAAGATAAAAATCGTGGAGAATATAAAAAGCAAATTGTTATACTTGTTGTTAAGCTTATTCTTAAAGATTATAATGTTCCAATGCCACCAGGAATGGAAGGAATGTCTCAAGAATTTATAAATATATTTATTATAGACCATCTTCTTCCAGGAACTATTAATACAATTATTGATGTTGCAAAAGGTAATGTTAATCTTCAGAAGATTGGGAAACGAGTTGGAGGATGTGTTAAATATTGTATCAAATGAAGATGCCAACTCATATTGATATAATTTTTTTAGGCTAAATAAAAAAAATGCTTATTTACATGTATGTTATAGTTACCGTTGCCATTTTGGCACAAGCCCTATTAGGGATGATGGCACAAGCCCGATTACGGATGAACTGTATTGGCTTTGATAAGCACAACACCCTCTATGCAATAATTTGTGTTTTCGTGCGTGGAATACAAGGGCTGGTTGTTGGCCAAGACTTTGTGGAGAGTCTGGAAAGCCGGATGAGTGAAGACCAGTATTTCGCGGACTGTGTAGACAGATATGTATCTTTTATACTTCGGTCGAACATAGTCCAGTGGTGTGACTGCTTTCTAACCTTGAATACCCACACGGGCATATACAAAGTGAAGGTAAGGGTGTTCTGCTTACTCGGGAACTACACGGAAGATTATTTCTTCCTGTTCCAACACTCGTACAGCGAGGGATACAGATTCCTTGACTACTGGGCGGAAACGCATCCATACTACGGGTTGCGGGATCGCTTGAAGCTCACCCGTATGACGGAACTCATTCATCCCACGGACCCCACTCATCCAGGGTGTTCTTGACGTTCTTGACGTTCTTGACGTTCTTCACGCGCACACAATGTAAAAAAATTTTTTTTTAACACTTTTGTTGAATATAACACATTTTCATTTTTATAATATACAATATAATTATCTTCATATATTTATTGAAATATTCGCTTGCAGTATCTTTATATATTATTCAATATAAATATAATAATTAGATATATAAAGGGTTATTAACAGTAATTCGCGCACAGATAAAATATTAGCAGAATAATTCATAATATAAAAATATATCAACTAAACTTACAGCATAGTGATATGCAATATTCATCTTATGTATTAATCCATTTTTTCAATTGTTTAAAATATATTTTTTTTGAACCATTAAATACTTTTATCTTTTTCTTTTTACAATAATTAAATACACTTTTGTATCTTTGATTATTACATTTATCCCATAAAAATTTATTCAAACAAAAAGAATAATTGATTTTAAATTTTCTAATTGGAAATTGCATTTGATAATCAAATCTAATACCATCACCACTATATAATTTATCTATACAACTTCCTTCACATATTTGCTCTTTTTTTTCAATAATTTTTATAATTGATTTAATTATTTTATTTTGCGTATTATAGTAGTTTATAATATATGCTTCATCTGGTAATCGTGTTGATGATATATTAAACATTTTTTCAACATAATATTTAAATCCATATTGAGTTGTATAAATGATTTCTTTATTTTTAGTTCGTTTTTGTAAATAATATCCATATTTAGTATTATTTAATATTATTTTAGTATATTTATCATTTAATAGTTGTTGTTCATTTGATGTTTTTTTTTCAAATCTTTTACCATTAATTACTTGTTTATTAACTTTTTTAGTTTTTAAGTGGTTTAATGTTTGTTTTTTAAGTTTATTAATATATTTCATATTTTTTTTTAATTTATTTAAATTATTATATATTATATTTATAAATTTAATCATTGCTTTTTATAATTATAATAGAAGAAAATTAAATGTAAAAAGATGTTTTATAGTTATATAATAAATATAATATATACAATTAAATTTTAAATTAATAAATTTATGTAAAAAGCAAAAATTATTAAAGAATAATAGTAATAACGGCAAAAAAAAACGCTTATATACATAGTAGTAGTTATAGTTATAAACTCATATAATTTATAACCAGTAAACAGTGGGTTATTAACAGACACGATGCAGTGATTGTTCCGGTTTCAAACATAGCACACATACACAACTATTGAAACAATATAAAAACACAAATTCGGATTTTAAGAAATTCTGAAAATCCGAATCTCTATTCCAGAGTATTTACATATATAATATATAATAAAAATATAATAAAAATATAATAATTAATTTAAATAAAAATTATATTATATTATAATAATAAATATATAAACTATTTTATACAATAAAAATATACAAAAATGAGTCAATTTAGCATTTTCAACCAGCATAAGGATGTCCACTATGATGCTTGCTATATTGAAGCCAGTGATTTAATGGACCAAGCTATTGTTGGATATAACACAAATAACTTTTTTCAAGGTTTTTGTCAAACAACCCCTGAAAATAACAAAGGAAACAAAAATGATATAGACGCATTTGCTATGGAAAATGGTATGGTTTTAAATAATGGTTATGGTAATACAAATCTATGCGATATGACAGCTGACAGCGATTTAAAGTATAGACAACTTACTAATGATAAAAATAAACAACAATTATTTCAACGGATATTTAAATCAGTTCCAAATCTCAATCATGGTGGTTTAGTTACTGAAACTGATTCACGCTTGACCCAAGGTGAGGATACACGCATTAAAAGATCTTGTAATGTTCTTTCTGGTGTTTCAACACTTGAAAATCAATTTATTCCTCAAATTAGCTGCATTTCCAGCACTATTCAAGACCCAAATTATATTATCTTCCCTAATCCACATAATCAAAAATCATATGATGGAAGAGTAGGCGCTGATACAAGAGGCAACCTTTTAAGTCAATGTCCTGATTTTACAAGATAAAAAAAATAATTACTAAATAATTATTATTTTTGATAATATTTTTACACCGTGTAAATTAAAAAAGTATATATATATACAATAATAAATAAATAAATAAATAAATAAATAAATAAATAAATAATAAAATATAATAATTATAACAATGGATGATGATTTTGATGTATTTAAACCAAAACAACAACAACAATCAACTGATTTTTTTACAAATAATGCTATAATCAATAGTAGAACAATTAATACAAATCATATTGACGAACAAAATAAAGAATATTTAACTTATACAATTAATAGTGCTTACCGGGACAAAGTCGCTTATCCTACAACTCATGACTTTGTCATTACTTTAAGAGATCCAATCCGAAATATTGAGAGTATTCAATTATCTAATTTTATTGCTAATTTACAACAAAAATATCTTATTAATTCTAATAATAATTCATATATTATTGATGGAGGTGCAGTTGCAACAATTGCAGAAGGTGATTATGATTTAAATACTATAGTATCTACCCCTACAACATTAATTTCAACTATAGATAGTATTCCAGATATTGATGCCACATTAGATCCAATTAGTGAAAAAATAAAAATTACATCAACATCAGGAGGAGCAACTAATATACTTTTTCCAAAAACAAATAATGATTCACTTGCTTATATATTAGGATTTGAACCAGATATTACATATACATTACCAATAACTGCTCCATATCGTATTAATATGACTAAATCACAAACTGCTATATTACATATTAATGATTTTAATATAAATTATGCAAATAATCAACAAAACAATAATTGGTCATTTGCAGCATTTCCAATTAATAAAGATGATGCTAAATATCGCGCCGGAAATCCAATTATTAAAGAATTTAAATTTCCACAATATATTACACAAATTAAAGTTCAATTAACTGATTTATATGGTAATCCATTTGATATACATAATTCTGATGTGCATTTTGATTTGATTTTTGGGGTTATTAATCAGAGAAACTAATGAAAAATAGAATATCTTAATTTTTGTTAAGAAAAAAAATTGTCAAGTCGTTGGAATAGATGCACCGAGTTGCTAAGCTGCTTCAGTAATGTATATTTATTATTATTATTATTATTATTATTTTTACACTTTTCCAAATTAAATGCCGACTTTTATTATAAAAAAAATTTTTTTTCTGCACATCTCCATCTTTGGGAGACTGGGTGTTCTGAATGTATGTGTGCGTCGTGTCGTGCGTGTGCGTTAGTCGTCTCTGAATAGGAAACTATACGCCTTCCTCAAGTGGGCTTCCACATGTTTTCGGGTGTCTTCCGCCTCTAAGAGCGGATAGAAGCCGAGCAGCACAATCACCCTGCTTTGTGAGTCCGTCTCGGCTCGTTCGAAGCACTCACTCAGCTTGTCGGACAACGCCTCGCGCATGGCTGGCGTTCCCGACTCCACAGCGAATGTGCTGATCTGGGCTGTGAGTAACAGTAACAGCGTGTTGAAATCACCCTTGTCGAAAAGCCCAATGAGTGGGCTTGACTTGGATTCCGTTATGATACTACGTAAGTCGTTATTTAACTCTTGTGGTGCCCTCAGAGCCACACTCGCGATCTGCGCAACTGCAGCCCATTGTAGTCTTTCTTCTTCTATGGTATGTTTCCCATTTTCTTTAAGCGTCTCCATCCGTTTCTCAGCCCAAGTGACATGACCTATGAAATCGTTCCAAGGGTTCTTTTTGAACCGGAACATCGCTCTTGGGCTGTCAGCATCACTTTGGCCCAGGTCGTCGTAGATGTTCCCGGACCACTGAAAGATGTCTTCAGTCTTGAAGGCATCCGCCAGATTATATGTGCTTGAGTCCTGGGTTATGAACCTGGAGCGAGCAAAGATCGTTGACCCATTGAGGCTGAACTCGAGCACGATGGTGTGTTCTATCGCACTGTGTAACTGCAGACAGTCAACGAGGATTGCCCAGTGATTATGCGAATAATCATACATTTGCTGCGTAAATGGCACGCATTGCTTTCTGCAAATTATGAGGGGGTAGACAACATGGTTCGCGATGAATTTCGCCATATTGTCCACCGTGATGTCCCCGCTCAGCTCTCCCACCTTTTCCCAATTCTTTACATCATCGCACGGTTCGGGGAGAGTGCCGAATCCATTAAAGTATTGTATGACCCTTTCGCGATCTGAGTTTTTCAAGTAATATTTTAGCAACTCATTTGAAATGATGTGGGAAAAAACCCTCATTTTGGTTCTTGTGCCAAAATGGCAACGGTAACTACAACCAACATGACAAAAAGCATTTTTTTTTGTAGCCTTAAAAAAAATTATATCAATATTTTAGTCTTAAATAGCTATATTATTTTATGATTTTATAAAATTTTTTTCAGCGTCAATATTTTTAGCCTTTATTTTATATTTACAAAATAATATAAAAATAATAAAATAATTAATAATAAAAATACAATTAATTATTATAATGGATAATAATACTATCATTCTTATCAGCATTATTGTCATTATATTATTCATATATAAAGACACTATATTTAGCTTATTGTTATCAAACACACATTTATCACAACTATTTAATTTACTTGATAATAAAAAAATAAATGAAACATATAGCAATAAAACATTCCATAATACACTGCATATTAATCCAGCTAATATTAATGATTTAGAAACAGAATATAAAGTAGTAGCCGACACCTATAAAAATGATGACTTATTTCAAAAAGAATCACATTCTGATACTAATACATTAACTAATAAAATTGCTAAATATGATCCAACACAAGAAAAACCATCAATAATCAATATTACAGAAACAGCAGAACAAAAAAAAATTGATACTAATTTTCCACAACGATATAAAGAAATATCATTAGAATATAAAAAAGTTATGGATAAATATGCTGCTAAAGAATACAATGATAATCAATTTATTGGAAAAATGAATAATATTATACCAGATAGTAAATTCTTTTCTCTTTTACATATTATGCATTTAGATTCTAAAGATGGACATTTAAATAATAATAATTTAACATGCAATGATAATAATGATTTATTTAAATATATTAATGCATATATGAAATTTGAAGAAAACAAACTTATTATCTATAAAGAATTAATTGAAACTATTAATAAAGTAAAAAAAGATAAAAACGACCATAATATACATATGCCTATGACCGAGTCTAATATGAATAATTCAGGACAAGGATATTCTACTGATATAAATAACAAATTTGCTTATAATATTTATCCCGAATATAGAGAATAATTCGGATTTTCAGAAATTCAGAAAATCCGAATTTTTTTTTATATTTTTTTTGTTAAATAAAAAGTTTATATAAAACTATATTGATTTAAATATAGTTAAAACATATATTTTTAATATATTTAATATATTTTATATAATAACTAAATTATTATACAAATATTATGAAAACACAAACATTAGTAAAAAAATATAACAAATCTATATCTAATAATGATATACAAATTCTTATTGAATCCAAAAAAGAATATATATCACAATTCATAGATATAACTAAAATATTCTTTTATGATGGAATTATATCTATTTATAATAATGCTAAATCTAATGCTAATAAAACTGAATTTATTCTTAAAGAATTTCAAGATAATTTAGCATTAATTCCTAATTGGTCTGAAAATATACTTGAAAATGAAAAACAACGATTTATTACAAATTCTAAATTTGAAGCTCTCGAAGACTTAATGAATACTATTTTTATTATTAATCTTAAAATTTTAACCAATATGAATACTTCTAAAAAAAATATACAAACTCAAATACCTAATTTAACAACTTTCTTACATAAAGTATATATTAATATTGCCAGACACATTTGGACTCATACTGAACTATTATTTGATGAATTTAGCAAAGATGATATTAGACAAAATTTTATATATAAACAAAACCAAGATAAAATTATTAATATTGTTGAAGCGTCAATTGAAAGCACTTTCCGCAATTATTTACCATATAAATCTATATTATCTAATATTCTTAAAAATGAAAAGAAAAAATCTAATAGCGACGATAAAACCTTTAAATATGAAATTAAAAATATTAATAATCTAAATAATTTAGCTAATAATATTCCAAATGAAGCTTCTGATGATGATGAAGCTTCTGATGAAGCTTCTGATGAAGCTTCTGACGAAGCTTCTAATGTATCGTCTTCTAACTCGAAAGCATCATCTAAATCTTCTGCGTCATCAAATCACAGTAATTCAAAATCATCAAGTAGCACATCAAATAGTGTATCAAAAAAGTCAGTAGTTAATCAATCAAATATTAATGAAAATAAAAAAGTAGTAGCATCAAATAGTTCAAGTTCATCATCATCTTCATCTTCATCTTCATCATCTTCATCATCATCATCCGCTTCTTCTAAATCAACTGTTTTAAAATCAACAAAAGCACATACATTAGATACATATAATAGTATTCAACATAATAATACAAATAATACAAATAATACAAATAATACAAATAATACAAATAATACAAATAATACAAATAATACAAATAATACAAATAATAAAATAATTTTATCACCAGAACAACA
>Ga0255778_10004544_pt1 | contig 11401 bp, 8 predicted proteins | sample 071ome_31_FD_179976 | JGI IMG/M metagenome (GOLD analysis project Ga0255778, IMG submission 179976) | Coastal salt marsh microbial communities from the Groves Creek Marsh, Skidaway Island, Georgia - 071405CT metaG (version 2) | ecosystem: Environmental > Aquatic > Marine > Intertidal zone > Salt...
ACATCTCCAGCAGAACTTGTTAAAGCGTTGCGTTCTGTGGTATTGTATGACTTTAAATTTAAAGGCACTTGCATGGCTATGTTGTTGCCACTTGAAGTTGATATGGTGTTTACTTTTAAACTCATTAAACTATTACCATTGTACCATTATTGGTTACAGTACCGGTAATAGTTACTGGACCGGCGAATACTGCACCTTCACCTGTATTAATTGTATAAGTTGAGGCTTGAGTTTGATTATGAACATATCCACCTCCATTTGTAGTTAAAGCTAATGTGGTACTCATAGTGGCTCGTTCTACACCTGCAGTATCAAATCTTATTATATCCTCATCAGCAGTTTCCTCTACTTGAATTTTTGTATCGGCGTCTGCGTCCACAACTTCATCTGAGGCTGGTATTGCTACTGAGAAATCTAATTTACCATTAGTATCATCATAGGTTACTGTAATACCGCTTTCACTATTACCACTAACCATTGCACCTACAATATCCTCTACTTGTTCTGCACTTAAGGCGGCAGTATTTGCAATCGTTAATGTACCAGCAACATCATCATAGGTTACTGATATATCTGTACCAGCTTGAATTAATCCACCTACATAATCCTCAACTTGTTCTTGAGTAAGCTGGGTATCTGTAGAGGCAAAAGTTAATGTATTTGCCACATCATCATAAGTAATGGTCATGTTACTTCCAGCAACTACTAATCCATTTACATAATCCTCTACTTGTTCTTGTGTTAATTGTGCGGCGTCAATAGTTAATGTACCAGCAGTATCATCATAAGTTAAAGTAATATTGGATCCTGCAACTAATAAGCCGTTCACATAATCTTCCACTTGTTCTTGTGAGAGTTGTGTATCAGTAGCCGCTATTGTAAGAGTTCCTGCTCCATCATCATAAGTTAATGTTATGTTTGAGCCTTCTACTAATAAACCATTTACATAATCCTCAGTTAATTCTTGTAGGTCTGAGTTCACAAAAGTTTTGATTTGGGAAATGTTAATAAATTTTTCTGTGCCTGCGTCCGATACTGCTAACTTATCTGTAGCGTCCAATGTAATTGCTGAACCATCAGTTAAGGAATCTATATCAATATTATTTAAAAGGAAAGTTTTAAGTGTGGCACCAGTTACAAATTTTTCAACGCCATCATCTGAGATAATAAATTTATCGGTATCGGCAATCGTAATAGCTGAACCATCTGTCATGCCTTCAATATTTAATACTGCCTCAACATTACCAAATTCAAAAGCAGTTGCACCTGCATTAACTTTTATTACTTGACCAGCAGTACCAAGTGAAGTAAGACCAGTACCACCTTGTGTTGTTGGTACTGTACCAGTTACATTAGCAAATGGTATGTTTGTATGTCCATCAGCAGTATCATGGTCATGAGTATATAAGGCGTCAAAGTCCTCAGCGGCAGCCACATGTTTTACAGTTGCGCCAGAAGTATGAGACCTTGCAGTACTACCATCGTAACCTCTTGTTAAAGAACTAAATGTTGTACCAGATTTAGCACCAACTAAAATTATTTCCTCTGCTGAAGTACCAGCATTAACGGCTATTGTAAACGGTACTGCTGGATAACCAGTAGAACTATTAACTGTTAATGAGGTATCAGCATCACTAATGGTTACTGATAAAGTTGTTGCTACTGCGGTATTACTAAAATATTTTCTAGCCATATCTACTCATAATAAATGGTTTATTCTCCAAGTGTAGTCGGTTTTTACAATCTTGCAACAACTCCTCAAAACGAGCCTGGTACCATTCGCCAGTTCTTACTGATAGAAATGGAGGACTCTCTTGACTTCTTTGATGGCTTTGTGCATTTTTCTTTTGTGTGTTTTCCAACTCCTCTTGAACTGCTAAACGGTTCATAGAAAAATAAAATAATAGGTCTGTCATGTAATCTTGTAAACCTATATCAGTTGTCATATCCTCGGACTCAGCAGTAAATCTTGTAAACGGTGAGGAATATGTGATACGAATACTTGCTGAGGAAGGTAATGATTTTCTTATCATAATTGCTTTGCCTCCAGCGAAATCACTTGTATCCATATTTTGGTGTAATTCATAATCACCAATATGTGCCCATTGACTTGCATTGGAATTTACTTGATATTGAACGGTTAATATTTTAGATGTATCTGACGGCATATTATATCCAATACTATTGTTGCTATATGTAGCGGTAGTTGTTGAAGTTTTATATATTGTTGGATATATTGCAGTTAGGCAATCGTTAAATAAATCTAAAACATCAGCCCTTGAAACTCTAGGATTAACAAAAACTGGTGTATTTGCAGTATGACTAGCGGCAGTAGTGTTTAACCATCCACGAATAACAGTAGCAGTCTTGGCCGTAGTGTCCACACTTTGAACCAACATTAATTCACTATCTATTTCTGCTACGGATCCTGGTCCCCATGCTGGTAATATACCAGTATAACTTAAAGAAGTGGTACTATTATCCATAGCCACTGCTAATATGTCCGCATTGTCATGTCGATTAAATGCTTTGGTTATTCTACTTATTAAACTACTTGCTTGAGCCATCTACTTCCTCATCTGATTTGGGTGTAGAGGGACTATCGTAAGTCGATATGGTCCCTCTACTTACACCCATGATTATGTTAGAGCGTTAAATTTGAAATGGGCTTTTTCATTTTTAACCTTCATTGAGCATTCCCCAATGAGTTGATATTGTTGTCTGTCACCAGTTTTAGCTAGTGCCTCCATGAACCATCTATCAAACCAAACAAGGTTGATGTATTGTGGTTCAAGTCCGAACAACATATTTGTTGGTACCCATCTGTTTAACATTACATACACACGACCAAAGTCGGTGTCTAAGAAATCAACAACGGCGCCTCTAATATTCTCGTCTTGTGAAAAACGGATATCATCAGCATCGAATCCATTGATTACCCTTTTTTGTGCGCCACCCACAACGAGTAGTGATACATTACCACCAGCGTTAAATGAATTTTGCATTTGGTCATTAATCTTGGTCATTGTTAATGAGGTTGTGGCAGCATCAACATTACTTGTAATAAAGTAATCTAATCCACCCATGGAGCGTTTCTTTGCTCCAGTATCCTCATATCTTGAACCAAGGATAATGTTTTGTTCTAATTTAATTGCAGCCTCTTTCAATCGCTTTCCGCCTTGATATGCAATCTCAGAACTTACACCGTATTTAGCGGCTTTTTCCTCAGAACGAGTTACTTCTAACTCATCTTGGTAGATTTGTGTCATGTTATATTTGGAAACTCTTTGAAAGTTCACACCACTAACTGGGTCTGCACCTTCAACTGGTAGAGTTCCTAATATTGTGATTTTATCTCCATCAGCGGCAGCGGCAGCAGAGCTATCGCCATATCCTCTTGATACAGTTAAATCGTTTCCTGACACAGCACTAACAACAAGTAATTCATCACCAATTCTGATAAGGTCGTTGGCTTTAAAGTAGCCTCCGTTATCAACAGTAAGAGTGGTATCGGAGTCAGAAAATGTTTCATTTACTGTATCCGATGAAGGGACTAATTCGTCCTCAATCCATTCTACTTTTTTTGATGATGTATCCTCTGATGATAAAGCTGAACCGCCTTCGGCACCGTAAGTACCTAAGAAAGGAACATCAAAAGGGGAAATTAAATGAATGGCGTCCTCCATGTCTAGCTTTACGCCGACTGTGGAGTCGTATGTCTTACGAGTTCCTGACTGTGTAGCCATTTAATTTTCTCCTATTTTTTATTACTTATACTTATTGGTTTAGGTTTATAATCATATTGATTAAAACCTTCACCATTTCTTAGAGGCTTTCCGTTTTTATCAAGATAAGCAACTCCTCGTTCATCTTTACGAATTCCTCTTTCCCACGCATTGTTACTTCTACGCGGCGGTTTATTATTTTTTGTTGTTGGTAATGCAGAAGGCGATATGTTCATCGCTAGTGTATCTACCACGGAGTTACAATCTGTGCAAAAATTACGATTATGGTTTTGAACCGACTTGCAAGATTTACAAATTCTATCCAATTAGTTCTCCTTTAATTGGTTATCAAACAAAGCCTCGATAGCTTCGCCTATGGCGTAGTCATCTGCTCTACCTGATTGTTTTGCGGTCTTGTAAGTTTCGGTTGCTAACTTTCTTGTATTCACACTATTGTCCGGTATTCCACTAGCAGTACCAGTAGCCGCAGTTGCGATTTTCTCCATATCGCTAACGGTCTGAGTTGGTTGCGTTTCAGACACGGGTTTTTTGATACTATCCAATGCTTTCTGATATTCCTCAACATTATCAAAACCAGCCATCTTTGCGGCTTGTGCCATAAAGTCAGCTTGAGCTTTTTGCTTTCCTTGGGCTTTGATGATTAAGGTCTCTAGTGTAATATCCGAAGGTGCAACATCAACCAAATCATCTGAAGTTAAGTCCACATTTTGAAACTGTTCTGGTAGACTATCTTTAAGAGATTTTATTTTTGCCTCTCTGGCAAACGGTGCAAGTTGGTCTACTTGTTCTTGTAGCGCCGCAGCCTTTTCAGCTTTTTCTCTTAAAGCAGAACCACTAAACTCAGCTTTAAGTTGAGCCAGTGCGTCCATGTTTCCTTCTTCAGCTTGTTCGATTAATTCCTCGAATTTACTCATATCTAGTTTCCTCCTTTATACGCTTGTTAGTCGGAGAACTAACAAGGTTTATCTTGTCGCCTGATACGGTCAGGGTTCCGTTGTTCATCTAGTAACCACCTCTACGAGTTTCTCCTAGTCCAGAGAGGCCTCCAGTTCTTGAGAAACGACCGGTGGTACCAGCCTGAAATTCTGATAGTGCGGTATCGAATATTCTTTTTCGTTGTCCCGCTATTTGTGTATCCTCATGGAATACATAGTCCTGTATTTGTTCTTCACTTAATGGACTAATACTATGAATCCTTGCAAGTTTTGTCAAGGACTCTTTCTCTTTAGCCACTTCAGAAAAACCTTGAGTAGCTAATTGTTCGGTCACACCATATTGTTTTAAAAATTCTGCTCTTGACCTTGTTATGTTTAATCCATATTTCATAGCCGCTCCACCTATTTGTGCAGTAGCTATTTGGTTTTCTAATACTTCGACCCCTTTAGATGGATCCAAGAAGTATGTAAGTAAATCGGATTCTGTAGGTGTTACACCATAAAATTCCTCAAAAGCATTTTTAACTTGGTCATAACTTTCTTTTACTTGAGCATAACCTTTATCTATTCTACGGCTAAAATCTATTGCATCAACATTTCCTGCTACAAGAGTAGCCACTTTATCTCTAAAGTTTTGACTTGTAATACCACCTTCAGCAAATATATCAGTTATACCATAACTATTTAATATACCAAATATAGTTCTTTCATATTCCAGATATTCACTTTCTTTCATAGGCGGTAAACCTTTTTGTTGTCTTTGTACTAATCCAGCAAATCTTTGTTTGTAATCATCGGTTTGCCTTATCTCATCAATTAAAACATTAGGGTCTGTTACACCTTGAAACACAATAAGGTCTATCATGTTGTTTAAAAAATCGCTTGAAAAATATTGTAACCAAGGATTATTTCTTATTGTTGCCTGTATAAATTCTGTATCTGTAATAGCCATTATTCAAATCCTAGCATACTTCCGATGGAATTCACAGAACTTGTAAACTCATCTTCCGCTCTTTTTGTATTTAAAAATCTATTGTCGGCTCTTATTGCCGTATCTACATCTTTACCTTGTAACTCACCACTTAATATTTTAACTAATAATGGGTCATTATTATCCACATCATTTAATTCTAAACCTGCTTTTAAAACTGATTTAGCACCAGATGAATATTGGTTCCATGTTAATGTAGGGTCTTTACCTTTGTGTGTAGCGGCTGAACCAGTTTGTAATTGATTTAATACGCTATTCCAATCAGTTTGATTTAAGGTTAATTCTTTTGCTAGTTCACGATAATAGCCTTCATCTACTGGCACATGATTACCATAATAAACATTATGGCTATTTAATATTCTTGAATAGTTAGCCTCATCAGCACCAAGTGCCTCGTTCTTTTGAGCAAGTTCATCAGTTAGCCTACGATTAGCAGAACTGCCTTGAACATTTTGTGCCTCAGAAGTTATAGTATAAAATGCACCTTCTATTGAGATTTCACCTTTTGCTATTTTTGTAGCCATTTCTTTAAAACTATCTAATCCTTCTGTGGGATTATCGCCGTATTCATAAATGTAATGAGCGTTTAATTTATATTGTTGCCTCTCAATCTCCATTAATTTTTCAGCGTCCGACATACCTTCATAAGCTCTTGCCTGGTCGGACATGGCGTTATAGTAAGAAGTATTTTTATATGCGGCCTCTACTTGTTGTGGCTCCCATTGTTCAAAGTATGCCTGTAAAACTAATCGTTTTAATTCTGGACTATCTAATGGTATGTATTGTCCGAACTCAGCAAAGATAGATTTGGTCATTTCTTGCCAAGCCACATCACCATTAATTTCTATTTCATTTAAATTACCGAAGTAGAAGTCACCATATTTATTTGTAAAATCCTCTACATCTGCAAATGTTTCATCAGCTTTTGGATTACCTAAATTGGCATATTGTGTAGAAGTTATATCATACCATGCCGCACCTAGACCATCACTAAATGGTAATACTATTCTCCACTCATCACCTATTTTTGTAATGATTGCAGATTGAGGTAATTGTCTTAATGCAGTATTACCAGCGTTATTGCCTGTTTGATTTTTAGTATCATTATCATTGTCATCATTGATTGGATTACCATCTGGTTTTGTACCAGTAGAGGCTGCACCTATTACTTCAGTCGGATTAGAAAAGTCTGCTAAATTATAATCCTCTTTTTTACCTTTAAATTCATCTAAGTCACCAACAAATGTAGCACCTTCTGGCAATCCTGCTTTTTCAGTTGTTGTACCATAAGAACCTGTATCATATCTAAACCATAATATATCTTGATTTGTACCGCCACCTTCGATTGAACCATCTTGTTGAATAGTACCTTCTAAGCCGGGATTATCACCTGAGCCTGGTGGGCTTTCATATTTATATTCGTAACCTTCGTTACTTTGTCCTGCTGGTCCTTGTTGTCCAATTAAATTATATGGCATTATGCGTTTGCTATTCCTGTCATAAAGTTATTTGTAAACCAATCTTGCACAGTTTGGTAATTCTTTTTGCCTTCATAAAATTTTGCTTCGCCAGTTTCACCAACTGCTTTATCTAATTTACCAAATGTAGTTAAACCCTCATAACTTTGTTCTTTATCTAATGCGGTTTGTGTAGCATTATAAACTTCTTGGTCCATAGTTAATATTTGTGGTAACCAATAATCATAGTCAGCTTGAACGGCTTTTCTACCATAACTTTGGCCTACAATATTATCTACAAATCCTTTCATTATATCATCACTTGGTGCAGAGTATGGAGTCCATTTTCTTGCTACACCTTTTCCTGCTGAGCCTTCTACTAGATTAGCATAGCTTTTACCTATGCCAGATTGAGTAGCCCAGCTATATATTTTTGTTAAATAATCTTTATCTAATGCCGTAGCATATTTACCAGTATCAGCATAAGTCTGACCTTGTTTTATACCACCACGATAAGATATAATAGCAGCCTCTAAATTACCACCATAATAATCTCTGTATCTATCTAATTGAAAACCTATAAAATTAATTGCAAACTCTGGATCCTTCGCTTGTTCTTCAGTTATATTTCCCCAGATATAATCCTCATCACCGCCTGCTCCAAAGTTATTTGGTGCCATATTAATACCAGCAAATCCATAAGACACATAACCATTTGTGTCCATTACTTCTTGGTTATTATCAAATGAACCACCAGTTTCTTGAAAAGCTAAACCATATATAATTTCCATTGGCACATTATATTTAACTGAGGCTTCTTGCATAAGTTGTAACCAAGTTTTGCCACTTGAAACTTTTGAAAATAATTTTGGATTAATTGTAGCGCCTGGTTTTAATACACCTTGTATACCTCTTTGACCATAGATTTCTGCTTGTGTAGTAGGATTAGGGTCATACCAATTACCACCATAAGTTATACCAGCAAATGTTTTATCATCTACTTCTTGTTCTTGAGGTACAGTATAAAAATCTAAACTTCGAGTATCATACCAATTCTTAGTTATCCATTGTTCATAATTACTTTCCTCATCGACTGCAAATAAATCTGGGTCTAAACCTGGTAAATCTAAATCAGCTATTGTAGTTGGAGTTTGCTCTACTTCATTTTCTGTAGTAGAGGCTGGTAGACTTTCTGGTTGTTCATCAAACATAGGGCCTGCAACATCACCAGTAAATCCTCTAATTACTGCACCGCCTAAAATTACACCTGTAAGAATTTTTGCAGGAGTACTTTTCATAAATGCTTTTGCCCATGTAGTTGGTTTAAGTTTATTTCCGATATAATTTAAAGATTTTTTTAATGTATTTTTATTTTCCACAACTTCATCAATAGCACCAGCATTTTTGGCTGATGTAAATTTTTCTAAATCGATTGCACCGCCTTTTTCTTTTGCGGCCTCAATAGCGGCGTCTACATTACTATTTGGATTAGTAGATTTAATAAAAGGTAATAGCCAAGCTGGCATACTTGCATAAATTACTTTTTGTGTGTCCTCATCAAATAAACCAATAGTTTCTTCCAAAGGCATTTCAGGTGCTATGGCTGCCCCACCTAATGCTCCTGGTACTCCACCTACTGCTCCACCTAATATAGGTATTCCGAGTGAGCCTATCCATTGCACGATTACATCAGCTAATTCATTACCATCTTCCGGTCCAACATTACTCCAGCCTTTAAGTTTTAACCATTGTTCTGTTGATAAATTATCTGGTTTGTTCATAGGTAAATTTGCCAAGTTTTGTTCAATTATTTGTTTTGTGGTAAATACTTGATTTAAAGGTTCTAATGCTTGTTCAGCCTGATTTTGAATATCAGTAGGCACATAACCAGTGGCGTCATAAAACTCAATCGCTTTTTGAACAGGATTAGTTAAAGTCATAGCGTCCATAACTGCTGACTTTTCATCTAATCCACCAATTACTTGTAGTGGATTGGTTGCACTTCTATTCATAAATGTATCTGGCAGAGGTCTAAAGGTGGCTAGTTCCTCTGCCATTGATACATTATTTGGTGTGGCGTTGGCTAAAGTCTGTGATACTGTAGGTCCAAATGCCCACATGTATTTTTCTAAATCAAAAACTCCATTATCTATTTTATCCTCAGTTTCTATTAACTGGTCTAATGCTAATAACGCCTCAGCTTGATTTTGAGAAAGTTGTCCATTTAATGCTTGTTGGATTAATTCAATATAAAGTTTAATACTGTTCATTTATTTAACAGGGTCTCCTTCGAGGTACCTATAATAGATATTAGCAAATTCTGGATATTGGTCAACAATCTTTAACACCTCAGTATCCCATGCGTATTTTAATTTGGTATTGGCTTTCGCATTTAAAGTCTTATATTTTTGTTGGCTAAGAGTTTTTTGCATATCTTTTCTTAAGGCAATATACATTATTAGACCCACCATATCTGGTCGAGTAGTAATATCATTTGTAACTGAAGGATCCAATACTGCTAATGCTATTTCCTCTAATGATTGCATTTTATTATTCCAGTTATTCACATTAGGTGGTGTATCATAATCCTCTGCCCAAGCTGGGTGTTCTTCTTTTAATTTAGAAACCTGTTCATCTTTATAGGCTTTTAATTTTTCTGCGTCCTTTACTAAAAGATTTGGCAATCCAAGTTCCATTCTAACGGCGTCTATTTCGTCCATTAATCTACCATATTTTTGCCAGCCAATATCTGCGTCCACTTCCTTTATTCTACCATCTGGCAAGAAATCATCGGCTTTATAATCTCTATAATCTCTTTCTACACCAAATCTCTCAGTTACTTGTTCACCAAATTGTCTATCCACTGTGCTTGATAATTGAGCCGCAAATACTGTAGATGAAAATTCTCCAACATCACCTAAATCACCAATGATTAGATTACCATATTCTGGATATTTTAAGATGACATCTTGGAATTGTTTTCTTGCTAATTCAGCCTCAACTGTTGGTGGTATGCCTGTTCTACTGACTGTTCTACCTTTTGTAACTGCAAAATATTCATCACCATAATTTTGTATAAATTTTTCTACACCTTCTGTATTACCATATTCCTCAATGTATTCTTGTAAAGCATCTTTATATGGTTTTAATGGGCTATCTAAAATTGGTGAGGCTGGTGAATAATAACGAGTATAAGCATATAGCCACCATAATTTATCGGTGGCGTCAAATATATCTTTCGGTGTAACTAAATCTATTTCACCAAGTCTTACTTGAACATCAAAGTATGTAGCCACATCATTAAGTAATCTAAGTTTTTGTCCATTGTAATCGCCCACAAAATCAAATCCCTCTGCAATACCTCTTACTGTTGGTGATTGTGCCGATAAGGCTCTTTCAGTAAATGATGTACCACCTTTTGCACCCCATGATAATAAAAATTCTGCAATGGCAGTTTTTTCTTGTTCAGGATTTCTGATATAAAATTCATTAGCGGCCAAGTTTACAATCGGTCCACCATTACCAATTGGATTGTTTAACATCATGTTAAAAGAATTTTTATTAAATCTAAATGTGGAATCTGCTAGATACTTGCCCCAATAAGTATTAAACCATTCTTTATCCTGAGTAAATTGTTCTGATAACATTAAGGTTATATATTCATTACCTTCATCATCTTTTGTAACTAAAGTATATCCGCCAGCCGCGCCAGCAAACATACCACCTTCAGTATTAATTGCACGATTAGGTGATTTCCATATCATATTGGCTTTAGCAACAATCGAAGGATCCCTTCTTACTAATCCGCCCCATACATTTAACACCTCAACACCAGCCGCAAAGAATGGTATTAAAAATCTTAACATAGTGGTACCAAGTCTTGGTGTTTCAGCTATGTTATACATAAACTTTTGTGTTTCCTCAATAGCACCCATCTTAGCTTGTCTACCTACATTTTGGATTTCACTTGCAGTAAAATCTTTCTTACCTTGTTTAATTAATAGTTTTAACCTTCTATCTACTTCAAGGGCAAATAAACTTCTCATCATAGGGTTTCTACTTAACACATCAGTTGGTAATCTACCTAAGCCATCAAATCCTTCTACTAAAAAGCCTCTTAATAAATTACTTGTAAAACCTTCTCTACCACCAAGTATGTGTCTTATTTCCTCACCGTGAATAACTGATGGCCAATATTGTTCAGGAAATGATGATAAATCGTTCATATTTAATTTACCATCTGCAAGTCTATTAAGTAATCTTGCGGTATTT
>Ga0255778_10004555_pt1 | contig 11384 bp, 15 predicted proteins | sample 071ome_31_FD_179976 | JGI IMG/M metagenome (GOLD analysis project Ga0255778, IMG submission 179976) | Coastal salt marsh microbial communities from the Groves Creek Marsh, Skidaway Island, Georgia - 071405CT metaG (version 2) | ecosystem: Environmental > Aquatic > Marine > Intertidal zone >...
CGTCATGCCTATGATGGTGTGCGCACAATCAAAGACATGTTGGACGCAGTTGAACAATTTAATCTTGAACTGGCACAGGATGGCAAGCCTCCGGTTGGTATGGGTGCAGGTATAAACACAGGACTAATACTTGTGGGCAACATTGGCAGTGATCGTAAAATGGGCTATGACTGTTTGGGAGATCCAGTTAGTGTAGCAGCAAGATTAGAATCACAAACAAAAAGTTATGGTGTGCTAATGATTGCAGGACCAGACACTGTTTCTGCAACACGTGATGATTTTGATTGGTGGGAGTTAGACAACATTGCAGTTAAGGGCAAAGAACTTCCTCTGCGCATTTATACACTGCACAAAGAAACCAAACAACACAAGACATTCCTTAAAAACTATTATGCAGGCGATTGGGACACAGTGTTCCGTGATGTAGAAAAATACAAGTCAGCAGCACCTAAAATGTCTGAGTATTATGACAAAATGACTGAGCGTATGAGTGCTGGAAAGCCTGCAGATTGGGACGGTATATACCGTGCTACTTCAAAGTAATTTTATAAAGACAGCAAAAACCAACTTACAAGTACACCCAGTACAAAACCGCAGCATATTCCAAAATACATGTGTTCAGTACTCCACACTGGATGTTGTCTAAAATATGCTTGTGTAGTTGGGTTTTGTTGGTCAATCCATCTGGTAAACTTACTCATTTATTTGCTCCTGTACTGTCAAAACTAGAACTGCGAGTTCTATTTTCTTTGAGAACTTTGTCTAAACTCTCAGCCAGTTCAGGATGTTTTTGAGAAATTTCTTCCTTGTATTCTAGTACCATTGCAAGTTTTTGATTTAGTCTGATTAAGTCATTGTCAAGCATGCGAACACGATCCACTAATTTAATCAGTGTCATCATGGTAGCACCTATAACAGGATCAATTGTTTCGGTTACCCATTTCCATATGAAGAAAATAAAATAGCCCATTCCCATTGCTGCTACAATAGGAAATCCATAATCCTTAATCGCTCCTACGATATCCAATTCCACGCCGTTGCCCCTCTCTCAACACAATCTCCTGTACCTTACCTAACTCTAGTATCTTTGTTCATCCCATTGTCCTTTTATAAGCCATTTTGTTAATTTGTCCATCTTGACAAGTTTGCCGTTTTCATTAACAACAAAAATGTCTCCAACTTCAAATAACTTTTTATCAAGTAATTCAGTAGGCCAGTTTTTATCAGGCACCACAGTCAAATCACCATTTGGATGTTGATGTATAGTATAATCTATCCAGGATTTAGGACTACTCATTAATCTCTCCTTGCATCTTCCTTGCCTTCGTTGGCTGCAATGCGATCAATGTTTGGACGAACATGAAGCACATAACTCAGCAAAGTATCAATCTTTACCAAGTCGTTGTTCATTGTTTGCACTCTATTATCTAGTTGTGCAATTATATTTTTTAGTGTGTTTACGCTGTCTGTAACACCTGCGAGGATAAACTTGAGTGTGATAAACACAAATATACCAGCTGCTATTGCGCCAGCGATTGGGAAGCCTACCTCTGCTACTAGAGTCAAAAAGTCCATCGATTTTCTCTCTTCGTAGCTATTTATGATATTATAATTTTATAGTGCGCAAAAGATCGCACCAAGTGTTGTTCCTAACACAGTGCCTACCAATATTGCCCCCATCATATTCACACGATGAATGCAAGTCATTTATTTTGTCCCCCGTTTGTATATTTATATTGACCATGCTCAAAACTGTATATATAATACTACTATGAATATAATTTTAGGCGAAGAACAATACGAAGCTTTCAAGGATCAGTATATCATGCTGAAGCTTGATACTCTTGTTATCAAAGGTATGGAAATACCCAGTTATTGTATGTTGGATGCCAAAAGCATTCCATTGGAAGAATTGACACAGTTGGATCATTGGCGTAACAATCACAATAAAATAATAGAAAATTATCACAAGCGTAACTTTGCATTTGTAGAGCAAATGATAGAACACTGCCGCAATCGTTGGGGAGGTGAACTAGAAAGTTTTTACATTGATTTGTATGCAAGAGCGCAGCAATTTAAAAAACAGAAACTGCCAGACAACTGGACTGGTTACATAGAAAAGGACTAAGCATGTATCAAGGACCTGCAAAGAATTTTAACAAGATCAGTGACTTTATGGATCGTTACTACAAGTCACCTCGAGATCAAGGTCGTCCTAGCACAGAGTATCGCGGCGCACTACGCAATGCAGCTCGAATCGCTTATCGCATTGCTAAGAAAACAGTTAAAGAACAGCAGAAAGGTTAGAGCGTAGCTCTTCCCAAACAATATCACCAAACTGTGTGTAGAAATGACGTCTGTTGTGTTCTAACACACTGCTCATTTTTTCACGCAGTTCATATAGATCTGCTGTGTCCATGGCAGCAATGTCATTGACAATTTTAGCACAAGCATGCAATCTTTCTTGTGGATCTTCTATGCTGTCATAACTTTCATCCCACCATTGGTCAAAAGTTTTGAATCCATAACTGCGTAGATATTCAAGATTATGTGCAGGCCCAACCAACACAAATGGTTGTTGCAGCACTATTGGTTTAAATATTTTTTCAGTAAAATATTGTTTTGTACAGTTAAACACACTTTCCATTACCACATGCAAAAAACTTGTGTTAACATGTGTTTCAAATCGCATCTCAATGTAGGCACTGTCGTTACCATGATCGTCAAAACTGTAAGGAGCTACAGAGTTGCAGGGTAAAACATCGTTGGGTGTCATTCCTGTTTCTGGACAACGTTCAAGCAAACTATAACAGCCGTTTGTGGTATCAATCAAATTTAAAAATTCAAGTCTATATTTTTTTGCTGCATTGAACTGTCTTGCCATGCATACATATTTGTGTTTTATAGGTCGACGCCAATCTGCAAACATATCTATGCCAAAGTTTTTGTACCAATATTCTACACACACATGCCCGTTCGCAAACCAATGTATGTGTGACATTGATACACTGGGAGAAACATTTTGTACAACAAGCTCAACATCTTTGCTGTTTTTTTCACTGTGTAGCAAAAACACTTCGTCATTGGTATCTTTATCAACATTGCAAAACAAATCTTTTGGATTCATAACCTTTGGATTCCAGAAAAATTTATTGTTTTCAAACTCAACAGGTTCGTAGCTGTGATTTACAAAAATTTTTTTGTTTTGAATACCTAACCAATCGCTGTATTGTAGACTACGAAAATTATTGTGAGGACTCATTTCTGTTTTCAATTTTCCGTACACATATGGCACAGGCCAGAACCCAGGACCAGTATCAACGTCGTCGTATGGTTTGCGTGGCCATGGCCTACCATTTTTTATCGTTGGAAAATCTAAAATTAGACTTCTATCGTTGAGGTGTTCGCTATAAATTTTGTATGAGAGAAAAGTTTCTATATCCATTGTAGAATATTTATATGCGCACTTAATGATAGATAAAATTTAAAATGATTTATTGTATATACCGATAAATATGTGTAACAAGATTATTATTTGAATTGGAAAAATATTTAATGAACTTTGATAAGTTTGTCTACAGCATGGTAGACAATGTTGATCAGTTGACAGAAGCAAGCGAAGTCAAAGTCAAAACAATTCTTAGTGCTGGACCGAGCACTATGATACTCGATAAAGATTGCAAGTTTTTGAACATAGGCACAAATTTTTTGGGCCATGGCTTGCGCAAGTTGGGTTATGATTGTGTTGACTGCGAAAGCGATCCAGGACAGTTACTGGCTGCTGGTGAAACTTTTGACTATGTTATTGCTGCAGACGAATGGCTAACCGTTGCAGAAACAGAAGACGATCAACGTGAAAAATTAGCCATGTTGAGTAAACTTTGCCGTATGGGTTTCTTTACCACAGTCAAAGATTATAAAAACATGACCTATAATCAAAGAACATTTTATGAACCTTTTCAGTTGAAAATTTCCAATGGTGATGCTATACTATTAAAACATCGTCAGTGGAATCCACAGGATAGACAACAGTGGATAGAAACAGCACATGTAATCAAAGACAATGAGTTAGTGCATGTAAGCAAACAGACAAAACGTACAATGTATTTCAAGCAACTGGCTAAGTTTGCCAGTGACGTAGGTAGTAAAAACTTTCAAGTAGAAAAGAAGTTGATGTACAAAAGTCTCTTTAGTAAGAATCAGGACTACATAGTTTACATCTCCTTCTAAGGAGAAATCAATGAACAAAGTTGACACTCGAGTTCAACTCAAGCACAGTTTAGAACAGCGTGTAGAAGAACTTATAGAAGAAACAGTAAGACATGCTGTTGGTAACTACGCACATCTTATACAAAAAAGTGTTTCGCAACGATTTGATCAATTAATTGAACAAGTGGTAAGCAAAGCAATATCAGAAATAAAATTTCCGCAAGCCAGCATAAACCACAGTGCGATCGATTTTACAGGATGCAACATCACAAGACTTGAAGGTGTTGATACATTACGAATCAGTGGCATTGAAAGTTTTGCAAAGGATGTACAACTCACAGTGCTTGAAGACAATGTGGTTGTAGAAAACAAACTAGTAGCAGATAGCATAAGCGTTGACAATCTAAATGTTAACAATCTCACTGTCAAGCATTTAGAACTTGATGCAGAAACTTATGCTGGTATCAAACACGACATATTGGTTAGTGTGCCAGTGCCACGCAGTTATGATGAAGACATACAAAGACTAGAAACAAAACTATCACAGTCCAAAGCAGGCAGTTTCAACGAACTAGAAGTTAGTGGAGAAACATTGCTCAGTGATGTGCTGTATACCACCCCTGGCAATCGTCGTGTTGGTATCAACACCATGGACCCCAGTGATGCACTCACAGTGTGGGATCAAGAAACTGAAGTTGTAATAGGCAAGCACAAAGCACAAGAAGGATACATTGGCACACGCAGACGACAAGACATCAACATAGGAGCAAACAACAAAGTAGGCATTACTGTACGCAGCGATGGGAGTGTAGCAATCAACAAATTAGAACTGCTAGGACGTACCATTGGTGAAAGTTCAAGTGTACCTGGACATGCTGCTAAGAAAGGCGATATTGTTTTAAACAATAAACCAGAAGTAGGCAATCCTATAGGTTGGGTATGTTTGGATGGAATACGTTGGAGTGGGTTTGGAGTTGTGCAATGAACATAGCATTCTGCATTGGCAATGGCGAAAGTAGAAAAGACTTAGATTTAGAACAGTTCAAGTCACATGGAAAACTGTATGGTTCAAATGCTATTCACAGAGATATAACATGCGATGAACTAGTGTGTTGTGACAAACGCATGGTGCAGGAAGCACTGTACAGTGGTTATACAGGTAACATTTATACAAGACCAGACTGGTTTGCAGATTTTGCAAATCCACAAGTTAAAAAGTTACCTGATTTTGTATGGGAACAACAGCATAAATGGACAAAACACTTTCACTGGGGCAGTGGTTTGCATGCAGTACACCTTGCTTGCAAACAAGGTGCAGACATCTGCATTATGATTGGACATGACTTTTATAGCACAGAAGGCAAACACAATAACATTTACAAAGACACTCCAAACTATTGGAGCAGTGATCATCATGCAATAGATCCTAGTTTTTGGATACTGCAGTTTAATCTATTATTCGCAACATTTTTCAAAACAACTTTCTTGTTTTGCCAGCCCAATATAAGTGACTGGAGAAAACCAATGTCATGGGATGAAATATCAACAGTGATGTTTCAAGATACAAAGGACATGATAAATGATCTACATATCACACAGAGGTAATCTCACAGGAAAACAACCAGAACGTGAAAACACAATAGAGTATATACACGAAGCACTAGCAAAAGGTTACCATTGCGAAGTAGATTTATGGTTTATTGATAAAGAATTTTATCTTGGACATGACGAACCGCAATACTTGGTAGAGCAATGGAGTTTCCTACATGATGAAAGACTTTGGTGTCATGCAAAAAACTATGATGCTCTACAAGCATTACTCAACATGGACATACATTGTTTTTGGCATCAGGAGGATGATTATACAGTAACGAGTAAAGGATGGATTTGGGCATACCCAAATAAACTAGGAAACAAAAGAACTATAGCAGTTTTACCCGAATTGCACAATACAGATGTATCGGGCTTTGCAGGTATTTGTTCTGACTACGTGAGTCAGTATAAATGAATCCTATAGAAATTACAAAACTTCAAAGAAATACTTTAGATACTGATAACCTTATAGCCTATGCATGGCGTACACGCAAGTATTTTTCCAGTGCAAGATTAGCAATAGATATTGGCTGTGGTATAGGATATCAAACAGAACAGATATCTAAACTCAATCCCAACTGCCAAATTATAATGCTAGATAAAACAGGCATTGAAGATAGAGTAAATTTTAGTAATACTGGTTATGCCCATAATGATTTAAACCTTACACGCGAATATATGCGAGAATACAATTGCAAAGTTTACAGTGTGGACAATTATGCTTGGGATATTCAAGTTGATGTAGTTTATAGCACATTGAGTTGGGGATGGCATTATCCTGTAGATTTATATTTGGATAAAGTTCTAGTATGTAAACCTGAATATATAATTTTTGATTGTAGGGAGAAGAAACCACCTGTTATACCCAATTACACAATGTGTGATAGTTTTAGAATAAACAAAAAAGAAAATACTATAGTTTATCAAAGGTTAGAACAAAATGATTAAACTAATTGTATTTGACTTAGACGGTGTGTTAATTGATAGCAAGCAAACACACTACGAAGCACTCAACAGAGCATTGGGCAAACAGTATGCTATCACAATAGAAGAACATTTGAGCACCTATGATGGGTTGCCCACCAGGTCCAAACTAAACATGCTTTCAGAGCGCAAGGGATTGCCCACTGACCGTCATGCAGAAATAGCCAGAGCAAAACAAAAGCACACTGTTGAAATACTAAAAGAAACTGTACAACCACGTCAAGACTTCGTAGACATGTGCAGAGAAATCAAAGACAGAGGTTATACACTGGTGTGTGCCAGCAACGCAGTGCGTGACACTGTAAAAATGAGTTTGTTACAACTGGGCATCATAGAATACTTTGACTTCTGGTACAGCAATGAAGATGTACATAGGCCCAAACCACACTTTGAAATGTACTTTGAATGCATGTTAAAAGCTAATGCCAAACCCAGCGAGACACTCATAATTGAAGACTCGCACATAGGTAGACAGGCTGTGCTCGATGCAGGCGCACACCTATTAGCAGTAGCAGACACACATGATGTGAGTCTAAGTCGTGTGTTAGACGCAATAGAAGAATATGATGAACAACCCAAACAACGTATACCATGGCGGAGCAAAACAATGAATGTACTAATACCAATGGCAGGCGCAGGAAGTCGCTTTGCAGAACAAGGTTATACCTTTCCTAAACCATTGATAGAAGTAGGCAACAAACCTATGATACAGGTGGTTGTGGACAATTTGAACATTGACGCCAACTACATATTCATTGTGCAAAAAGAACACTATGACAAATACAATCTAGAAACTGTGCTCAACATGGTAGCACCGGGTTGTACCATTGTGCAAACAGAAGGAATCACAGAAGGTGCTGCTTGTACAACACTGTTAGCAAAGGAGTACATCAACAATGAAGAACCACTTGTCATCGCCAACAGCGACCAATTCGTGGAATGGAACTCAAACGAAGTCCTCTATGCTTTTACCACCGAAGGAGTTGATGGAGGAATACTCACTTTCCAGAGCACGCATCCGAAGTGGAGTTACGCCAAGTTGGATGAAGATGGTTTTGTATGTGAGGTCGCTGAAAAACAACCCATCTCAACTAATGCCACTGTTGGTATCTATTATTGGGCACATGGTAGTGTATATGTTTCTAGTGCCGAACGTATGATTGAAAAGAACATACGCACCAACAATGAATTTTATGTATGCCCTGTGTTCAATGAACTGGTTGAAGCAGGCGGGAAGATACGTGTAAAAAACATAGAAGGATCAGGCATGTGGGGATTGGGCACACCCGAAGACTTACAACATTTCTTAGGTAACTATTCAGGTAAGTATTGACACAACCACAGACTGTGTAGTATAATAATAAATGATGGACATCGTACTAGCAATACCGCCACGAATTGAAGATGATTATGGGTACACTCCTGCAGCCGCCGCTGTACTCAAAGGCAATGTTGTAGCGCATGGTTTTTCTGCTAAAGTTTTAGATTTTAATGCAGAGATAGATGAACTGTTTCAACAAAGACCAGAGATAGCAAATGCTGTCAATAACTTCTTTAACTTTAACACATTCTATCATGAGCCAACCTGGAATATAATAGAACCGTTAATACTTGAATGGGCAGATAAAATACTAGCAGAAAATCCAACTTGGATAGGACTAAGTGTATTCAGTTACAACAGTCAACGTGCAACACGTCTGCTAAGTCTTGCTCTTAAAATGAAAAGAACTGATGTAAAAATTGTTATTGGTGGAAGTGGCATTAACACTGATAGAACTTTTGCAGAAGAACTTTTTGCAAAAGGTATTATTGATGCATACATAAGAGGTGATGGCGAAGAAAGTTTGGTTGAGTTACTCAAAGGTAATACAAACTATAGCGGTATAAATGGCAATTTGCCTGCACAAATAAAAGACTTGAATAATCTTGCGCATCCTGATTACAGTGATTATGAACTAGTTAGTTACACAAACAAAAAAGGACTTATTGCTTTACCTATTACAGGTTCTAGAGGGTGTGTTCGTAATTGTACATTTTGTGACGTACATGCCAATTGGCCAAAGTTTTTTTATCGCAGCGGCGAAAGTATTGCAACAGAAATTAAACATCAGATAGAGAGATATGGTGTAAATGCCTTTCGCTTTACTGATAGTTTGACAAATGGTAGCATGAAAGCGTTCAGAGATATGTGTTACAATCTAGCAGAATATCGCGACGCTATGCCTCTGGATAGACGTTTTATATGGGATGGACATTTTATAATACGCAGCGAACGTCAAATGCCTCCCGCAGACTTTGATGCAATGAAAGCCAGTGGTTGTGGCACTGTTTGGATAGGCATAGAAAGTGGCAGTGAACGTGTGAGAAACCATATGAAAAAAGGTTACTCAGAAGCAGACATGCAGTACACCATGGCACAGTTGGATAGAGTAGGTGTCAAGGTGAGACTGCTAATGATTGTAGGTTACATAACCGAAACCCAGGAAGACTTTCAACAATCAATGGATATGTTTACAAATTGGTTGCCTTATTTGCGCAATGGCACAATTGAAGAAGTACAGCTAGGTGCAAGTTTAAATTTGTTACCTAATACCCCTTTAGCAAATCACAAAGAAGATTTCAATATAATTAATCCAAGCGGACACATCAATGATTGGATATGTACAGATAATCCAACCCTAACATACAAGGAAAGATTGCGTAGACGTATTTTCCTACAAGCACACATAGAGCGTCTGGGTTATCCTGTGTTTGAATCTAAAAATTATGTCAAACAAATGTTTAGCCAGTGGGATCAAGTAAAAAACATTGATGACAGTGCAGAACAATTTATAATAGAAAACAAAACAGATTCATTGATTGCACCACTAAATTACTAGGGTAAAAATGCAAATAACCGTAAAATTAAAAGGGCATGCCAGTCTTGGAAACTATCCTGATGTACGAATTTGGGTAAATGACGAGTACATGTATGATGCAAAAATTACAGAATTCCAAACACTGGTATTTGATGTTGAATATCTTAAACAAGACAATAAATTCATAATAGAACATTATAACAAACTAGATTCTGACACAATAGTAGTAGATGATGTTATTACAGAAGATCGTGCAGTAGAGTTAGTTGCACTAAGTTTCAATGGGATTCCTGTGTTGGACACGGTGCTGTATGACAAACCCTACTATGTCAAGTGGAGTGAATACTGGCAAGGTGAACGTCCTGAATTTGTAAAAAATACACTGTATTTTGGATGGAATGGATCTTATGTGTTTGATTTTACAGATAACATAGAACATGACTATTTCAAACAGTTTTGGATAGACGAACAACAAGCACATCACAATCAAAACAGTAATGAATTTTATCGAAATGGCGAATATGTTGAAGTTGAACGTGGTACTGATGCAACCATATTTGATCTCGAGCGTATAATTATGAGCAACCATAATTAGGTTGACAACAGTTTATAACGTGCTATATTAAGTGCATGTTTAGACAAGATATAAAACGCATAGGTTATGCCTGCAAGTACATGCACCCTGAAGAGGTGCGTCCTAAGAAACTGTTGCAGGAGATTGAGCAACCGCTCAACGGTCGTGCCACAACTGTCACATGGTTGAATAGGCAAACTAGAGAAGTTGCCGAGCAACGACTTTGGGATATAATGGAATACAATATCCAAGCCTATTACAACTTGGTAGAATTTACTGGGAGTTTGCCCAATGAACTCAGAATGGTTAGGATTGGAAGTGGTGTACTTCCCGTTTATACTGAACCTGATTGGAGTTATTTCTGGCGTCTACCTGATGTGGTTAGGTATTGCGAAAGACATTTCGCAAAGGTTGGAGAGCTCGCACGCTTACTCGATGTACGGCTTTCTACTCATCCTGGCCAGTTTGTTGTGCTTGCCAGTGACAACGATGATATTGTAAACCGCAGCATTGAAGAATATGAATACCATATTGATGTTGCAAGGTGGATGGGCTACGGTAAAAACTGGCAAGACTTCAAGTGCAACGTTCACATATCAGGTAGACGTGGTCCAGAAGGTATCAAAGACATACTGCCTAAACTATCACCCGAAGCACTCAATTGTCTCACAATCGAGAATGACGAAAACAAATGGGGACTTGATGCAAGCCTAGAACTTGCTGAGGATGTGGCGTTGGTGCTAGACATACATCACCATTGGGTAAACAGCGGTGAATACATAGAAGTGGAGGATGATCGTGTTAGACGTGTTATTGACAGTTGGCGTGGTGTTAGGCCTGTCATTCATTATAGCGTCAGTCGTGAGGATTATCTCATCGGCTATAGACAAGACCATAGACCGGTTTTGGTAGACCTATTAGAACAAGGTTACAAAAAGCAAAAACTTAGAGCACACAGTGACATGTTCTGGAATGATGCAGTCAACGAATGGGCTATAAGTTTCAACGAACAGTTTGACATCATGTGTGAAAGCAAGTGCAAGCAAATTGCCAGCATAGGTTTGTACAATCAAATGTATCAAAAAAATGTAAGTGCTAAATATGATTATGAACAACATACAACGACAATACTCAACGAAAACTTCAACAAAGCAGCCTAGCAACAA
>Ga0255778_10004563_pt1 | contig 11377 bp, 9 predicted proteins | sample 071ome_31_FD_179976 | JGI IMG/M metagenome (GOLD analysis project Ga0255778, IMG submission 179976) | Coastal salt marsh microbial communities from the Groves Creek Marsh, Skidaway Island, Georgia - 071405CT metaG (version 2) | ecosystem: Environmental > Aquatic > Marine > Intertidal zone > Salt...
ATTTGGGGTCAATGGGTAGCGGAGATTCTCTTTTGACTATAGTGGCTTTATTGAATATCGGATCTGTGATGAACTGCCTTCCACCAAATCGAATAACAAAGGTGGCATGACCTAGCCAAAAAATACCATCTTTCTTTGAGTCAAGAATACTCGTTAAATCCGATGACACTGGCAATTGAAAAGTATCCTTCTTCTTAGCCCCTTCATAGGGATTCTTTTTTTTCTTCCATTTCCACACATCAGTAAATGAATTGGTCATGGGAAACTCGTGATTCACATATCGACCTTTATGTAGTGGGTTTCCTTTCCAACCTATAAGAGAGTCTACTCCCTCTATAAACCTTAACTCCGTATTATATTTAGGCAATGATTGACCCATAGTATTTTGTATCCAACATGTTAATAGAAGTATAAGTTTATTCTTCAACTGTAATTTTTGAGTGAAGTGCATTCTTCCAATCGTTTAATTCATATAAAGCTTGAAATACATCGGTAACCCCGATCACCTCGATAATAAAGGCTTTATCTGTTTGTTTTGCATTGTATCGTCGATTATCCTGCGCAACTTTTCCAATTAAGAAATTAAAGGCCTCGGTTTGATAAACAGGGGCATTGGGATCTCCGGGAAAAAAACAACGCATTTTTGTTTGTGTTAATGCTACTTTTTCTAGCCCCAATGATTGAGCTACCCATTTTAATCGAACCGAATCCATCAAGGCCAAAACCTGAGATGGTGGATTTCCAAATCTATCTTTTAATTCATTTTGAAATTCGCGTAAAGCCAATTCTGTTTTGATATTGGAGAGCTCGCTATATAAGCTTATCCTCTCCGATGTTTGCGCGATGTACTCAGACGGTATTAATATTTCAAAATGCGTATCAATCTGACAATCACGGCTATCTATCTTTTCTTCCTCATTTTCGAACAAATCCGAAAATTCTTCTTGCTTCAATTCTTGAACGGCTTCATCTAAAATTTTATGATACATATCAAAGCCCATATCTGCGATAAAACCACTCTGCTCTGCCCCGAGTAAATTACCCGCACCACGTATATCTAAATCCCGCATAGCGACCTGAAATCCACTACCTAAATCGGCGTATTCTTCAAGCGTCCTTAATCTTTTCTTAGAATCATCCGGTAAACCAGACAGAGGTGGGCTTAATAAGTAACAAAAGGCTTTGATATTTGACCGTCCTACCCTTCCTCTCATTTGGTGTAGATCGGATAAGCCAAACATATGCGCATTATTAATGATGATGGTATTAGCATTCGGGATATCCAATCCACTTTCTATGATACTTGTAGCAACCAACACATCATATTCAGCCTCTACAAAACGCACCATTACATCTTCTAGTTCGTGACCTTCCATTTGACCGTGTCCCACACAAACTCGAGCCTCTGGGACTTCTCTTTCCACCAAAGCCGCTAGTTCATGAATATCTCGCACTCGATTATGCACCATAAACACTTGACCTCCTCGTTGAATTTCTTCACTTACGGCTTTTGCAACTATATCCTTAGAAAAGACCGATAATTCAGTATGCACAGGTTGCCTATTTGGTGGTGGTGTGTTAATGATACTCAAATCGCGAGCCCCCATTAAACTAAAATGAAGGGTTCTTGGTATGGGTGTTGCTGTTAAGGTTAGTGTGTCTACATTTACCCGCAGCCCCTTTAATTTCTCTTTTGCCCCTACTCCAAATTTCTGTTCTTCATCTATGATTAATAAGCCTAGATCTTTAAAAGAAATATCTTTACCAATTAAGCGATGCGTACCAATTACGACGTCAATCTCCCCTGTTTTTAGTTTTCGTATAACTTCCTTTTGATCTTTAGCCGATTTGAATCGGTTTAGATAATCTACGTTAACGGGAAACCCCTTAAATCGCTTGATAAATGTACGGTAATGTTGCTGGGCTAAAATGGTTGTAGGCACCAACACAGCTACCTGCTTGGAATCATTGACCGCCTTAAATGCCGCACGCATGGCTACTTCTGTTTTTCCAAATCCCACATCCCCACAAACCAAACGATCCATAGGTTGGGTATTTTCCATATCCCTTTTGACCTGCTCTATGGCTTTGGCCTGGTCCGGTGTATCCTCATAGAAAAAACTTGCCTCTAACTCTAATTGTAAATAGTTGTCTTCAGCGAATGCAAATCCTTTTTCTTGCTTCCGTTTTGCGTATAAATTGATTAAATCACGAGCGATATCCTTAACCTTCTTTTTCGTGGTTCTCTTTTGTTTTTCCCAAGAACCAGATCCTAGTTTATGCAGCTTTGGAAGCGTCCCTTCCTTCCCCGTGTATTTACTTATCTTGTGCAGACTGTTAACGGATACATACAGCAAATCATTATCGCGGTATACAATTCGTAATACTTCTTGTTTCACTCCTTTAACATCCATACTCTCCAAACCCGCAAATTTTCCGATTCCGTGATCGATATGTGTAATAAAATCTCCTGGTTGAAGATTACGAAGCTCGCGTAGCGTAATAGACGCACTTCCAGCGTGTTTATTTCGAGATTTGGGTTTGTAATACTTATCGAATAACTGATGTTCTGTTATACATGCAATATTTGTATTTCGATCCATAAAGCCCTCAGAAAGGCCAACATACACAGGCTTGAAGGCCTCATCAATTGACCGATCTTTCAACAATACCTGAAGGCGTTCTATTTGTCGATTATTATCACTAAAGACTAGGGTATTGATTCCAGATTCCTTGTTTTTCAGAATCCACTCTTGAAGCAATTCAATGTTACGGTTAAATCTAGGTTGCGGTTCTTGGGTAAATCCTACAGTATAATGGTTTTCGGAAGGTCTTTCGCCACCAAATTGAACCCGTTTAAACTTAGAAACCTGTTCAACCCATTCATTTGGCAACATCCAAGTTTCTTTTGGATGTTTCGTAGGTACTTCGGCATCCTTGTTTTGATGGAACTCGTTTAGATTTCGCTCCCAAGCCTTGGTTAACTCATCAAATTGATCTTGTGGATTTTCCCAAAACAATAAGGTTTCTGAGGATAGATACTCAAATAACGAGGATCTTACCTCCTTGGGTTGTTTCACTTTGGGAACCAAAGAAAATTGAGCTATTTCATTAATGGATAGCTGGGTATTTACATCAAAGGACCGAATATTATCAATAATATCGCCATCTAACTCTAATCGAAAAGGATGTTGATGCGCAAAAGAAAATAAATCTAGGATTCCACCACGAATACTAAACTGCCCTGGTTCAAAGACAAAATCCTCTCGTTCAAAACCGTTGTCGTAAAGAAATTCTTGAAGGAAATCAATATCTAAACGCTGACCCTTGGCAATCTCAAAGGTATTTTCATCTAAACTTTCCTTTTGAACCACCCATTCGGAAAGCGCGCTGCCATATGTCACAACAATACGGTTGCTATTTTTTCTGAGTGCACTCAGCGTTTCGATACGCTCTTGTACACCCATAGCATTTTCTCTATTGTGATTATATACTTTAAGAAAAGATTCTGGCAAAAAGTAAATGGTTTGGCCAGTTAAAAAGCTTTCTAAATCGGCTTTGATGTATTGGGCGCGTTCCTTGTTTGGCGCGCAAAAAAGGACGGGTCGCTGTGTTTGAGCAAATACAACGGAACTGATTAAATTCGACCCTGAACCACTTACCCCTTTAACGTGTACGGTTTTCGTACCACCTAAATAACCGAGCAGATCTTGTATGCCATCGGTTTTAGCATAATGTTCAATAATTTCCCGCGTATTCATTACCTCTGTGCCTATATGGAACAACCCAACACGGGAAGGGTTTTAACCTTTTCTACCTATCGCTCGTTGTGCAGCTTCAACAATATCGGTATCGTTCAAACCGTATTTAACCAATAACTCTTCTGGTTTTCCGCTTTCGCCAAATGAATCGTTTACGGCCACCATTTCTAATGGTGTTGGCATGGTTCTAGACAGTAATTGCGCAATTGAATCACCTAATCCTCCATTCATTTGATGCTCTTCTGCAGTCACCACACAACCAGTTTTCTTTGCTGATGCAATCACCGCTTCTTCATCCAATGGCTTGATGGTATGGATATTTATAATTTCAGCGCTTATTCCTTTTTCAGCCAATTGCTGACCTGCCTCAATTGCTTTCCAGACCATGTGACCCGTTGCAAAAATAGAGACGTCTGTACCCTCGTTCAGCATGAGTGCCTTACCAATAACAAAAGGCGTGTCTTCCGATATGAATACTGGCCATTTTGGTCTTCCAAAACGAAGATAAACAGGGCCTTGATGGTCGGCAATTGCCAACGTAGCCTGCTTGGTTTGATTGTAGTCACAAGGATTAATCACTGTCATTCCTGGCAACATCTTCATGAGTCCAATATCCTCGAGTATTTGGTGGGTTGCACCATCTTCACCCAATGTCAAACCTGCATGTGAGGCACAAATTTTTACATTTGCTCCTGAGTAGGCAATACTTTGTCTGATTTGATCGTACACACGACCAGTAGAAAAATTGGCAAACGTTCCGGTAAAAGGAATCTTTCCACCCAAAGCCAAACCAGCGGCAACGCTCATCATATTGGCTTCGGCTATACCCGCTTGAAAAAATCTATCTGGATGCGCTTTTTGGAAATGGTGCATAGTTAACGAACCTGTTAAATCCGCGCACAAACCCACCACATCTGGATTGGTATTTCCTAATTCTAAAAGTGCATCCCCAAAACCGCTTCGGGTATCTTTTTTTCCCAATATTTCAAAAGTTTTCATATAGTTATAGTGATAGCGTAGTATTTATCCCGCTAGATATTTTAAAGTTTCGCTCCTTGCTGTATAGTGTTCGTGTTTCGCTTTTTACTCTATACACCGCAATGTATTCTCCCGGCTGCATGATGAGTTCATGTCGTCCTGCTTCTTTCGGAATATCCATTACCCATTGCATTTCTCCTTTGACCTTCTGGAAAATACTCCCTTGAATATCTCTGCCCGTGCGTAACTGTAACATTCCAGGGGCTGGAATTTCCACCGTAGTGGTTTTGTTCTGGGTAATCATTATTCCATTAAATCTCAATCGAGGTGTACTTAGTACCTCTAGATCATATGATCCAGCTAAGTATTTCTGCTTGGAATTAAACGATTGATTATAAACCGTTGAGCAGCTTTGTTGATTCCGCACAATTGCTTGCAGATTCCTGTAACTAGTAATACCTCCCACTTTCAAAAAAAGATCACCTCTTGGAGTTTCCAAAGCAATGGTATTATGTCTACCAGGAATAATCTCTATTTCTCTTTTCAATTTGTTGGGTAGCGTATGTACCACCATGTTATACCGTCGTAACGGATCTAGATACAAGGTATCCGGAATTCCTTTCCCATTCATGGTATGCACCACGTTCTCTACTATTTCACCATTGTCTGCATCGTACAACGTGATAGGCACATCCGTTTCTGTCGGCCTACCTTGCTCATCTAAAAGGTTAATTTGGACAGATGTGTTATTAAGAACTTGATGAACAATTACACCGATCACCTTATGGAATTGATCAATTCCTTCTGCATTGTAATACTTACCTGCGCAAGAATAACTCTTTCTAAAGTCTTCAGCATCCGTTCCCAAACCTACGATAAAGGGCCTCAGCAGAATACCCTTTTTCTGTAGTAACTTACTCACTTTACATGGGTCACCTGGACATTCCTCCACTCCATCGGTAATGATAATCACCACATTTCTGGCCGTAGGATCCTTAGGAAAATCATCCTCTGTAGCAAGTAACGATTGTGTAATGGAGGTAAATCCTAATGGTTTTATACTTCTTAGGGTTTTCCGAAAAGATTTATGATTGAAAGGAGCGAAAGGCACCTCTAGCTTTGTATCGTGACAATCTCTCATCGAATTAGGCTTATTATGCCCAAAAACTCTGAGTCCTAACTCCACATCTTTAACCCCACGGAGCGAATCTACCATTCGTGAAAGAAGCGTAACAGCCACTGACCATCGATTTGACTCCTCCATTTCAGCAAGCATACTACCACTCGCATCCAAAAGAAATAAAATTCGGGTTTTACGTCCTTCAAACGCATTGATCATTTGGGCATTTGCTTTTACGGCTAATGCAGTAATCAATAGGTATAGAAGGAATTTTCTCATTGTGTTTAGTAGTCCCCGTACTGGGTTTCTGGCAATTGATTCAACGCGTTCTCAAGTTGCTCGTCATTGGGGGCTTTACCATGCCATGCATGTGTACCCATCATAAAGTCAACACCCTGTCCCATTTCTGTTTTCATAATGATGACCACGGGTTTCTCGCAACCAAGTTGATCTATGGCGTTGGGCAATAATCGATGGATATCATCCCAATCGTTGCCATCCATTTCGAGCGTGGTCCATCCAAAGGATGCAAAACGGCTCTTAACTTCAGTAATACCTAGAACATCGCCGGTGCTACCATCTATCTGTTGTTTATTGAAATCCACGGCAACAATCAAATTATCGACCTTGTGGTGAGCAGCAAACATAAGCGCTTCCCATATTTGACCTTCTTGCAATTCTCCGTCACCGGTTAAGGCAAAAACGCGACTTTTATCACCGTCAAGCTTTTTTTGCAAGGCAAACCCTACTGCAACGCTTAACCCTTGACCAAGAGAGCCTGTAGCCACACGAACACCTGGAAGACCTTCGTGAGTCGTCGGATGACCTTGTAATCTAGTGTTCAATAATCTAAATGTATTTAACTCGTCTACCGGAAAATACCCTGAACGAGCGAGTACACTGTAAAAAACAGGTGAGATATGCCCGTTACTCATTACAAACACATCTTCCCCATTACCTTTAGGATCAAAGTTATCTGGGTTGTGATTCATGTATTGAAAGTACAGCGCTGTGAGGTAATCAGCACATCCTAGAGAACCTCCGGGATGGCCACTACTTACACGATGAACCATGCGAAGGATATCACGTCTTACTTGGCGTGCTATTTCGGGTAGATGTTGGATGTCAGTCATGAGTCTTCAAAAATAAGGCTTTCAGTGCAATTTACGCCACCATAGTACTCATGGAATAAGGTTTATTCCGCCTAATTGGCCTGAGCTCATCCATAATAAAACCTGATGATTACCCTTGGTTTTGGCTTGTTGTATTTCTTTATGCACAAGTTCTTCTAATTCCTTGGCGTTTGAAAATACATCTACATCTCCAAAGGCACTTCTTATTTTTTCAATACTTGGCACCTCCATCCCTTTCATCTCAAATACATGCGGATCATATAAAACATAAGCGTGATCTGCTTCGGACATCAACCCTTTGTAATGTTCCATAAAACCAGTTTGAAGACTTGAAAATGTATGAACTTCAAAAACCGCTGTAAAAACGGATTCTTTGTATTCGTTGCGGACCGCATTAACGGTAGCACCCAACTTTGAAGGGGCGTGAGCAAAATCTCTGTATATCGTAAGTCTGTCATCTTGGTGAATCGCTTCCAATCTTTTGGCTGTCCCAGGGAAACTTTCCAACGCACCCCATGCGGCTGTGGTTGACACGCCCAGTTCAGCAGCTAGTTTAACTACACCTGAAGCATTTTGAATGTTATGCAATCCAAAAAAGGGCATCTGGAATTCACCTTGATTAGTTTTGATCAGGGTTCTTCCACCACCCAAAGATTGATGCCATTCTTCCGAGTAGGAGCCCCACCCTGCAGCACCTTTGGTCAATTCCACTAAGTGCTCATCCTTGGCAAAGTAAAATCCTCGTTGTGTTGAAGTAATAAATTGCTTGAATGTTCCTAAATAAGAATCAAATGTTGGAAACACATTAATATGATCCCATGCGACACCTGTAATCATTGAAAAATCTGGGTTATAATGTAAGAATTTAGATCTTCTATCTAATGGAGAAGAAAGATATTCATCCCCTTCAATGAGAATAATTTTTGCATCACTCAGCTTCACCATTCTGTCGTATCCTTGAATCATAGAACCCACCAGATAATCAAAATCCACTTCATTTTCTTTGAGTATATGCATCAACATAGCCGTGCAGGTAGTTTTGCCATGACTGCCCGCAACAACCACCCGCTTTTTGTTCAGCGATTGATTGGCAACGTATTCGGGAAAAGAATAGATGGGAATACCGATCTGACGGGCCTTCAGTAGTTCTGGATTATCTGGTTTTGCATGCATGCCGAGAATAACGGCGTCAATGTCATTGCTGATTTTTTCAGGGTACCAACCGAACTTTTCAGGTAAAATACCCGCAGTTCGAAGACGACTCAAAGCAGGGTCAAAGATTTCATCATCACTACCCGTGATTATGTCACCTTTAGCAAGTAGCTCCAACGCCAAATTATGCATTACAGCCCCGCCCATTGCGATAAAATGAATTTTCGTCACTCTACGAAACTACGAATACCGCTGATTTCCGTAGCAAAAATTGGTCTTATTTTTTGTAGTTTTGCGCTTAAATCAAAGGAACGTAATGAAAGTATTAGTTTGCATGAGTGTCGTGCCCGACACCACAACAAAAATCACCTTCACCGATAACGATACCAAGCTCAACAAAGAGGGTGTGCAGTTTATCATCAATCCCTACGATGAACTCGCGATTACCCGTGGGTTGGAAATTGCGGAAGCCAATAATGGAACCGTAACCGTGGTTCACGTTGGACCTGCCGAAAACGAAGCCAGTATTCGTAAAGCTTTATCAATGGGAGCCAATGAGGCGATTAGGATCGATGCTGAAGCTGTAGATGCTCAATTCGTTGCAGAACAAATTGCAGCTATCGCTGGAGATTATGATTTGATTCTCACAGGTCGTGAAAGTATCGATTACAATGGAGGATTGGTTTGTGGACTATTAGGTGGATTACTAGGTATCCCGGCAATTAACGTAGTTACAGAAATCGATTATTCTAACGGGAAATGCGAATTTGTTCGCGATATTGATGGAGGCAGAGAGTTCCTATCAGCGTCTACACCCTGTGTAGCATCAGCGCAAAAAGATCTTTGTGAACCGCGCATTCCAAACATGCGTGGAATCATGGCTGCACGTTCAAAACCGTTAAATGTGTTAGAGCCAAAAGAAACGGATCAGGCATCCTCATACGAAAAGTACGAGAATCCTCCCGCAAAAAGTGGTGTTCAATTGATTGAATCTGATAATGCCGCTGAATTAATCAACATCCTTAAAAACGAATTAAAAGTAATCTAATCATGTCTGTAATAGTTTTTGCTGAAATCGATAATCAGAAATATAAAAAATCCTCCTTTGAGGCCATTTCATATGGGAAAAAGCTTGCCAGCGAAATGGGATCCGAGTGTATAGCACTCACCCTATCTAATATTGATGGTACTGATGACCTTGGCATTTACGGTGCCGACAGAGTGGTTAACCTTGATGCAGGCGACACGTTTACAGCCGACGCAACAACATCTAAGGTTGCTGAAGCGTGTAAACAACTCAATGCGAGCGTGGTGGTACTATCTAACACCTACACAGGTAAATCTATGAGTCCTGGGATTTCAGTTGCCCTTGGAGCCTCAGTCGCAAGTAATGTGATTTCTCACCCAGATTTAAGCAATGGTTTCTCTGTAAAGCGTGGCGTATTTTCTGGAAAAGGTTTTGCTCATACGTCCTTGAAAAGATCCGTTAAAGTACTTGCCCTTACACCGAATACCTTTGACCTAGATAATAGTGGAAATGCAGCAAGCATAGAAGAGTTAAATATTGAAGGGAAAAGTTCCAAGATTGAAATTACAAAAACAGATAAAGCGACTGGCCAAGTTCCATTAACGGAAGCAGAAATTGTTGTTTCAGCAGGAAGAGGAATGAAAGGGCCTGAAAATTGGAATCTGGTTGAAGATCTCGCATCTAAAATGGGAGCCGCAACTGCTTGTTCTAAGCCGGTAAGTGATATGGGTTGGAGACCACACGCTGAACACGTTGGGCAAACAGGAATCACAATCAAGCCAAATTTATACATCGCTATAGGTATTTCTGGCGCTATTCAACACCTTGCTGGGGTAAGCTCAAGTAAAACAATTGTAGCTATTAACAAGGATCCTGAGGCCCCGTTCTTCAAAGCCGCAGACTACGGAATTGTTGGTGATGCATTTGAGGTAATACCAACTCTTCTTAACGCTTTGGATAACTAATATGACACGTAGGGTTGAAGTCTTTATTAAGAATATTTTACCTGCACATTCTCATGGTGCATACACCTTAGTATTGCACAACCCTTCATCCAAAATTCAACTTCCCGTACTTATCGGCTCAATCGAAGCTCAGTCCATCGCAATGGAGATGGAAAACATTCAATCGAGTAGACCGCTTACCCATGACTTATTTGTTTCTGCACTTAAGAAGTTTGAAGTTGGCGTAAAAGAAATCTGTGTTGAAAAGCTAGAAGAGGGAATTTATTACTCAACGATATACTTCGTTAAAGATGGTATCGAGCATTCCATGGATTCAAGAACATCCGATGCCATCGCCTTAGCCATAAAATATAAGTCTCCCATTTTTGTACTTCAAGAAATCATTGATGAGGCGGGATATCACGAAGAAGATATTTCAGAGGAAGAAGAGATGGACGAAACCGAAAATGACGTAGAATCATTTTTCTCCAAACTAAGCGTTGAAGATGAACCGTCAGATGATGAGTTTGCCGATCTCAGCACAGAGGACCTCAATCGACTGCTCCAAGAAGCCATTATCGAGGAAGATTATGACCGAGCTGCGAGCATCAGAGATGAGTTAGCAAAAAGAAAATCATGAAGAATACCTTGAAAGCCTTGATTATTGTAATGGGATTCGGTCTCATTTCCAACGTTCAAGCCCAATCCAATACGCTTTCAACAAAGGACACCCTAGCATGGCAATGCGAGGTAACGGCAGATTTATTGGATGGTGTATGGACATATATTTCCATTCTAAAGAAAAACGAAATAGACAGCGAAAATTCCGTGTACCTTGCGAGATTAAGTGAGAGCGATACGATGTTCCTTGCTAATGGGAAATTCGGTTATGATATTAAAGCTCTTAGCAAACATAGTAGAGGACTTTTCGATGTGATTTATGACTCTACCGTAAAGGCTTGTATTCTTCAATTTGATTATACTCCTACCAACGAAAACGACAAACCCGTTCGTCGTTTTTTTAAAGTCGATAAAATAACCTTAGATTCCTTAGTCATCTCAGAAGGGGATTTATCATTTCATTACAAAAGACGTTCATGAGTACGGCTTACTTTTACGGTGGCGAGTGGCACAATCCAGCAAAGTCCTCACCGAGTATGGATTTCAGATCAAGAATCCACCGTTATGGCGATGGTTTTTTTGAAAGTGCAATTTATTTTAACGGCGCTATTCGGCATGTTCATCACCACGTAGAGCGGATT
>Ga0255778_10004567_pt1 | contig 11370 bp, 10 predicted proteins | sample 071ome_31_FD_179976 | JGI IMG/M metagenome (GOLD analysis project Ga0255778, IMG submission 179976) | Coastal salt marsh microbial communities from the Groves Creek Marsh, Skidaway Island, Georgia - 071405CT metaG (version 2) | ecosystem: Environmental > Aquatic > Marine > Intertidal zone >...
CCCTGCAGCTTGTCTACCTTGTCGGTAAAGCGTGCCTGCAATGCAGCAACAGCTGAGTCAAAGTTGGCAACCTGCGCCTCGACCAGTTTTTGGACATCATCATCCTTAACGGCGATCTGCTGCCATTGCGACTTTGGCAATTCATCAAGAATTTCCTGCGTCAGCACGGTGCCGGCTTTCATGCCCTTTGGCCCGCTGGCAACGGTTTGCCCATCAAGCAATTCACTCATCCGGCCATGGAAACCACGCTCCAAAATAGCGCGCTCGTCATCGCGGTCCTTGCCAAGACGGTCAATCTCCGCCCGGTCAATCGCCAATGCCCGCTCGTCCTTTTCAACGCCGCGGCGCGAGAACACCCGCACCTCGACAATTGTGCCAGACCCACCCGGTGGCAGCTTGAGTGATGTGTCACGAACATCCGACGCCTTTTCACCAAAGATCGCCCGAAGCAACTTTTCTTCAGGTGTCATTGGTGACTCGCCCTTTGGCGTAACCTTGCCAACAAGAATATCACCCGGCCCGACCTCGGCACCAACATAGACGATGCCAGCCTCATCAAGATTTTTCAGAGCCTCTTCACCGACGTTCGGGATATCGCGCGTGATTTCTTCTTGTCCAAGTTTGGTATCGCGCGCCATGACCTCATATTCCTCGATATGGATCGAGGTGAAAACATCATCGCGGACAATACGCTCAGAAATCAGGATTGAATCCTCAAAATTGTAACCATTCCACGGCATGAACGCGACCAGCACGTTCCGGCCCAAAGCCAATTCACCATCCTCGGTAGACGGGCCATCGGCAATAATATCACCGCGGCGAACCGTATCACCAACCTTCACGAGCGGACGCTGATTGACAGTTGTGTTCTGGTTTGAGCGCTGGAATTTCAACAGGCTGTAAATATCAACAGGCGATACGTTGCCTTCGGTATCTTCACTGGCGCGAACCACGATACGGGTTGCATCAACCTGATCGATAACACCGGCACGATGCGCAACGATTGTAACACCAGAATCCCGCGCCACACGCGCTTCCATACCCGTGCCGACGATCGGTGCTTCGGCGCGCAAAAGCGGCACTGCCTGACGCTGCATGTTCGATCCCATAAGGGCGCGGTTCGCATCATCATTCTCTAGGAACGGGATCAATGCCGCCGCAACTGAAACTAGCTGCTTTGGCGATACATCCATCAGTTCAATATCGGTTGGCCGGGCAAGGCCAATATCACCTGAACGGCGAACCGGGATCAATTCGCCAACAAATTTATTGTCGCCATCCAGTTCGGCATTCGCCTGCGCAATTGTGTAGCGGCCCTCTTCCATCGCTGAAATATACCGCACCTCAGCCGTCACCTGACCGTCAACAACCTTGCGATAAGGTGTTTCGATAAAGCCATAGCGGTTGATCTTGGCAAAGGTTGCCAACGAGTTGATCAGACCAATATTTGGCCCTTCAGGTGTTTCAATCGGGCAGATACGGCCATAATGGGTTGGGTGAACATCGCGCACCTCAAAGCCCGCACGCTCGCGGGTCAGACCGCCCGGCCCAAGGGCCGAAACGCGGCGTTTATGGGTAATTTCAGACAATGGGTTTGTCTGGTCCATAAACTGTGACAATTGTGATGAGCCAAAGAATTCACGAACCGCAGCGGCGGCTGGCTTGGCATTAATCAGATCGGCAGGCATAACCGTGTCGATTTCAACTGATCCCATACGCTCACGAATGGCACGCTCCATGCGAAGCAGGCCAATCCGGTACTGGTTTTCCATCAATTCACCAACCGAACGCACACGGCGGTTGCCAAGATGGTCAATATCGTCAATGTCGCCCTGACCGTCTTTCAGACCGACCAGAACCTTCAGAATTGCCATGACGTCCTGTTTGCGCAGGATGCGGAGATTGTCCTCGGTTTCAAGATCGAGGCGCGAATTCATTTTTACCCGACCGACTGACGACAAATCATACCGATCAGAGTTAAAGAACAAGCTCTGGAACAGGCCATGCGAGCTTTCCAATGTTGGCGGCTCGCCCGGGCGCATGACACGGTAGATATCAACCAGCGCCTCTTCACGGCAGGTGTTACGATCAGCCGCCAGCGTGTTGCGCAGATGCGGGCCAAAATTAACATTGTCAATGAACAGAATGCTGATTTCCTTGGTGCCATTGGCATCCAGCTTGGCAAGCAAATCCTCGGTGATTTCATCACCAGCCTCGGCAAAGACCTCGCCAGTTGTCATATTGACAACATCTTCAGCAGCAAACCGGCCCAGCAAATCTGAATCACCAACAAGAACCGCCTTCACCCCGGCTTCGGCCAGCTTGTTCAGCGACCGCGGGGTCATTTTGGTACCAGCGCTAGCAATGACCTTTTTGGTTTTCGCATCGACCAGATCACGGATCAGCTTGCTGCCTTTCAACGCATCGACATCAAAATCATAGGCCCAGCCATCGCCCTGACGGCGATAATTCACTGACTTGTAAAAATTGCCCAGAATTTCTTCACGGCTCATGCCAACGATCCGGCTTGGATCAACGGCTTCACCGCTTTCCTCACAGCTTGCCATATAGGCAGCCGAATCTTCATCAGGCAGTGCCATCATAAAGGTTGTTGCCGGCAGCTTGCGCTTGCGGTCGATCCGTACGTTCAAGATATCTTTGGCGTCAAATTCGAAATCCAGCCACGAGCCGCGGTAAGGAATTACCCGTGCAGCAAACAGCAATTTGCCAGAAGCATGCGTCTTGCCGCGATCATGGTCGAAAAACACCCCCGGTGACCGATGCATTTGCGATACGATTACGCGCTCGGTGCCGTTCACGATGAAGGTACCATTCGATGTCATCAACGGCATATCGCCCATATAGACATCCTGTTCCTTGATATCGCGGATTGAACGCGATCCGGTATCTTCATTTTCTTCCCAAACAACCAGACGAAGTGTGACGCGCAGCGGCGACGCAAAGGTCAAACCGCGCTGCTGGCATTCTTCGACGTCATATTTTGGGGTTTCAAGGTCATAGGAAACAAATTCCAGAATTGACCGACCGGCGAAATCCTCAATTGGAAATACCGATTTGAAGGTTTCCTGCAAACCCAGATCAGCCCGCTCGTGTGCGGCCACATCCATCTGCAAGAAAGTATCATAGCTTGAGCGCTGAACATCAATAAGGTTGGGCATTGGGGTCACTTCTTCAAGTTGACCGAAAGTGCGGCGTACCCGTTTGCGGCTGTCCAGAGTGCTTACATGCGATACCATCAGTGATCCCTCGTCATAACTCAAGCCGCCAGTGGCAAAATCTACAAGCCATAGGCGCTTTTTCAAGTGGGTTTCGGACCGGTTAAAAACCGCCGATTATTAAACGACCTTGCACCGGACAGCCGAAACCGCCCGGTGCAAATATTTTAGACAGCTAAAAAACCAGCTGTACTGCCAAGTTATTTAACTTCGACAGTTGCGCCAGCTTCTTCAAGCTTTGCTTTGATCTGGTCGGCTTCGTCCTTAGACACGCCTTCCTTAACAGCCTTTGGTGCGCCTTCAACCAAATCTTTGGCTTCTTTCAGACCAAGGCCGGTGATGCTGCGTACTTCTTTAATGACGTTGATCTTTGACGAACCTGCGGACGCCAGAACAACATCAAATTCAGTCTTTTCTTCGGCTGCGCCGCCGGCGTCACCACCAGCAGGCATTGCAACAGCCATAGGAGCAGCAGCGGCAGAAACGCCCCACTTCTCTTCTAGCATGGTTGCCAATTCAGCAGCTTCAAGAACTGTTAGGTTAGAAAGGTCTTCTGCGATTTTTGCGATATCAGCCATTATATACTCCATTAAGGCTTGAACTTCTGATTTTGGGCATTATGCCCCTTGCTGCAATTGGTCTTCGCGTGCCTTGATTACACGAGCGAGTTTGCCGGCCGGAGCCTGAGTAACCCGTGCAATTTTGGCTGCCGGAGCTTGGATAAGCCCGACAAGCTTGCCACGCAATTCGTCAAGAGAAGGCAATTTGGCCAATGCTTCAACGCCAGCTTTGTCGAGAATTTTCCCGTCCATGCTGCCGCCAACAATGGTCAGCTTTGTATTTCCCTTGGCAAAATCAACGAGGGTCTTGGCGGCTGCGACTGGGTCTTGCGACATACCAACGGCTGTTGGTCCAGTAAACAGGCTGTCAAGATCTTCGAAGCGCGTGCCCTTTAGCGCTAGCTTGGCAATCCGATTTTTGGTTACCTTGAAGCCAGCATCGGCGTCCCGCATTTTTTTGCGCAGGTCACCGCTTTCCGCAACGGTCATACCAACCTGATGCGCCACAACAATTGTTGATGACTCATTAAAGGCTGATTGCAGCGTTTCGATCAGTTCGGCTTTTTCTGTTCTATTCACCGATCGTCTCCGCTCTCGATTGGGCAGTGTGGGTCACCCACTGTCTGCCTAGTTGCAAAATGAACCGACGGTCACCGCCAGTCCGCTGGCCTGCCCATAAGAAGTTCAAGCGAAATTCTTCGCCCTTGCTCCCCGTCTATTACGGGTTATTAAGTCCTGCCGATGGCAGCACCCCCGTAGTCTTGGACAGGTGCGGGGCATTTGTGTGTAACCACATCTGCCCCTGGTCTCCAACCCAGCCAATGGCATCAGCTGAAGAATTCTTATTACCCCAGCCTTATTGGCCGGCTGCTTCCTCAACGAACACACCTGCGCCCATTGTTGATGAAATGGTGATCTTTTTTACATACTGGCCTTTGGCACCAGATGGACGTGCTTTGCGAACCGCATCGATAAATGCTGATGCGTTCTCGACAATTTTTGCCTCGTCAAAGCTGGCCTTACCGATACCGGCATGAACAACACCAGCTTTTTCAGCGCGGTACTGCACTTCACCAGCCTTGGCAGCGGCGACCGCGGCTGCAACATCGGCAGTCACTGTGCCCAATTTCGGGTTTGGCATCAGGCCGCGTGGGCCAAGAACCTTACCAAGACGACCCACAACACCCATCATGTCAGGTGTCGCAATCACCCGGTCAAAGCCTGACTCGCCGTTCTGGATTGCTTCGGCCAGATCTTCGGCACCAACAAGATCGGCACCAGCGGCTTTTGCCTCATCCGCCTTGGCGTCTTTTGCAAAGACGGCAACCCGCATGGTCTTGCCAGTGCCATTTGGCATGGCAACAACGCCGCGAACCATCTGGTCTGCATGGCGTGGATCAACCCCAAGATTCATCGAAATTTCGATGGTCTCGTCAAATTTTGCCTTGGCATTGCTCTTTACCAGCGCAACAGCTTCGGCAAGTTCATACGCCTTGTTCCGGTCAATCGCCGCGTAGGCTGCTTTCAAATTCTTGCTATTTCTTGCCATCTTCTTAGCCCTCCACGACTTCGAGGCCCATGGCACGGGCAGAGCCGATCACCATTTGCATTGCGCCTTCAACGTCAACAGCATTCATATCGCCCATCTTCTGATCGGCAATTTCGCGCACCTGCGCCATTGTTACCTTGCCGGCAACCGAACGGCCCGGCTCTTTTGATCCACCCTTCAGACCGGCAGCCTTTTTCAAGAAATAGCTCACTGGCGCAGTTTTGGTGACAAATGAGAATGACTTGTCCTGATAGACGGTGATGACAACCGGCACTGGCATATTCTTTTCCAGCGAATCTGTTGCCGCGTTAAACGCCTTACAGAATTCCATGATGTTTACACCGCGCTGGCCCAATGCTGGGCCAACTGGTGGCGACGGATTGGCCGCGCCTGCCGGAATATTCAGCTTGATGTAACCTTGGATCTTCTTTGCCATCTTAATGCTTCCTTGACATAGGTACCGCCTGCCATCGACAGGCGCGATGTTCATTTGCCGCCCACCGAGTGCGGCACTTTAAAAATCTATATTTTTTCGACCTGACTATATTCCAGCTCAACCGGCGTTGACCGGCCAAAGATAGAGACCGCCACTTTCAAGCGCGCCTTATCATCATCGGCCTCTTCGACATAGCCGTTAAATGATGCAAACGGCCCGTCAGCCACCCGCACCTGCTCGCCGATATCAAAGGTGATGGTTGTCCGTGGACGCTCAACCCCTTCGCTGACTTGCTTGATAAGCCGCTCGGCTTCCTTGTCGGTAATTGGGATCGGGCGACCCTTGCCACCAAGAAAACCGGTAACCCGCGGCTGGCTTGTCACCATCTGCCACGCTTCATCGCTTAGTTCTAATTTCACCAGAATGTAGCCGGGGAAAAATTTACGCTCACCCTCAACGCGGACACCGCGCTTGACCTCGACCACGTTTTCGGTCGGAACCATGACGTCTTCGATCTGATCTTCCAATCCATGCGTAGCTGCTTGCTCACGGATAGACTGCGCGACCTTTTTCTCAGATCCTGAGAAGACATGAAGGACATACCAGCGCTTGGCCATTACCATTCTTTCCCGATGCGATTCGCCAAGGCGAAACGACAAAAAACCACTTCGCTCTTAGCCACCAAGGCCAAGAACAAACTGGACACCATTCGACAATACCCAATCAACCAACAGAAAAAACAGCGCGGCAATTGTTGTCATTATAAACACAGTTAGTGTGGCCGTGCCCGTCTCACGCTTGGTAGCCCAGGAAATCCGGTTGATTTCCTGACGGACCTGCCTAACAAATTGTGCGGGCGACACTTTAGCCATCGATATCTGCCAATTCAAGTTCAAATTTAGTCAAGGCAAAGCAATCAGCACCCGACGGTTTTCGTGGGTTTTCTATCAGGCTAATGGCCAGCGCCCTCGCAAAAAGGGTCTGGCTATTTATACCGTGAAAGGCTGGTCGCACATCCTTGGATAGCGGCTTCTATCAAAACCACCGCAGGAAGGCAACCATTTATCGCGCGTTCGGCGCCATAAAAGATGACAATGCCGCGCATAACGACATGATCAAGAGGCCGGTTGCGGTCACGACAAATTGATTAGCACCACCAAGCGCGATAATCACGCTGCCTGCAACGGCGCCAAACAGCATCTGCATCGCGCCTAAAATACCAGCCCCCGCCCCACTATTTTTGCCCGCTGCCTGCATGCTGCAAATCATCGAATTGGCAATGACCAAACCATTACAACAGCCAAAGCAGAAGCATAAAAAAGACAACAGCAATGGCGTCATAACCCCGCCAAGCGCCACTAACAGCATCGTCAACGGCACCAGAACCGTCAGCAGGCTGCCTAAAAACGCCATGCGGACAACGCCAACAGAACCGACCAGCTGGCGATTGGCAAAATTCCCGAAAACATAGCCAACCGAGGTCATCGCAAAGAACAGTCCATATTCCAGCGGGCCAACACCCATACGGTCGAATTCATAGGGCATCGCACCGCCCATGGCGAAAAACATCCCAACCGCCAGACCACCGGTTAACCCGTGAAACATCACCCCCGGCGTGCGAAGTAACTGCAAATAGGCTGTAATCGCCGATATCGGAGCGGTTGGGGCGGGGTCACGCTGGTGCGATTCGTCAATGAACAGATATGACGTGACGGTGATCAAAAGCGCGCCCATGACCATGATGCCAATGCTGCCGCGCCATCCGATAAATTCGGCAATCACCCCACCAAAAGCAAAACTTAATGCAGGAACAATAGCCTGCGCGCTGCTGACGATTGATAATTTACGCGCCGCCTCGGCCCCCTTGTAGACATCATTTACGATGACCCGCCCCATGGTCATACAGGCTGCCGCCCCAACCCCTTGCAAAATACGGAACCAAATCAACATATCGATATCGCCAGAAAACAGCGCACCAAAGCCGCCAACGGCAAAGATGACCGCGCCGCCGACAAGAACGCGTTTCCGGCCGAACCGGTCAGATAGTGATCCACTAATTAACTGGCTGATGGCAACCGACAGCATAAAGGCACTAAGCACCAGCTGTGCCTGATCGGCCGAGGCGTCAAGATCATCGCGAAGACCGGTGATAACCGGCGATAATATGGACAGGCCAAGATTGGCGCTAGACGCGGCCAAAATCAGCACCCCAATGGGCGGCATCCTTACGGGCAGTGCCTTGACGGCAGGCGGGGCAGATTTTGACATGAGAACTCCACAGAAAATGGCATCCGATGCATCCGGTGCGCCCGGTGTAACGAAAAAACCCAAAAAATCCGGCCAAACATGACGCTCCCGAAATAGGACGCCAACCCAACCTTTGGCACTTCTTAACGGCAATTTCAAGATCACATTGGCCGCCGTTACGTCAAACCATATACCGGCACCTCATCACCGGTCACGCCCGCAATTCGTCATAAGATACGATGATATTGTTTTGATAGGCTGGCCGGCGACACAGCAACTCGTAATAGCGCCGTAGATGCGGCAAATCACGCCGCACCACATCAATATCGTAATAGCGGTAGAGGCAATAGCCAAAGGCGATATCAGCAAGGGTAAACGCATCACTGGCAAGATAGGTGCTGGTGGCAAGCCTAGCATCAGCCATCGCCAGAATATCTTCGAGGGTGACCAGCGCCGCCCGAACCGCATCATGATCAACCTTATCAGCTGGCGTGCGCACCAATTTCCAGAATGCCGTCATGATAAAGGCGTGACCAAAATTCCATTTCGCCCATTCGGCCCATTTATCGACCTGCGCCCGCGCCGCCGCCGCCGATGGCCAGAAACTTTCATCACCATATCGGCCAGCAAGATAGCGCAGGATCACCGCCGACTCAAAAATTGGCGGCGCATCGCCATCAATCAATACCGGCACACGGCCATTCGGGTTCATCGCCCGAAATTCGTCAGTATCGACCACCCCATAGATAAAACCGGCGTCGAGGCGTTGATATGGCAGGCGCATCTCGTCAAGCGCCCATAACACCAATTGGACATTGACCGAGGATTTACGCCCCCAAACGGTGATTTCACTCATCAAAAACCTCTCTTGGACGGGCATCTTTACGCATTGTCATACGCATTCTCATATGATCGTCTCGCTTGGCCGGCTGTTTCCGGTTTTTAACGCCGACGAGCACATCTTGGCAAGCGGTGCATCTTGGCGGCAGGCGCCGGAAAGATCAAGCCGAACTGGCGTTCGTAATTTGCGCAGATGGCAGCATGTAAAGCCGCAAAACAGCGTTTACCAGCGATATCAAAATAGGCTAGCGTGCTATATCAATTATTTTTCATAAAAACCATCACCTGCTCAAACGGACTGGCTGGGCGATCCGAAAAAGGAACTGTAAAACATGAAATCAATTGGGTTTGTTGGATTGGGCGCGATGGGATCGGTTATGGCGCCTTTGCCTGTTCAGGCAGGGTTTAGCGTAACCGGATTTGATCCGGCGGCGCGGCTTGACGATGACACTGGCGTCATCATGGCGAACCAGCTCGTTGATCTTGCTGGCTGCGATGCAATCGTCTTAATGCTTCCCGACGGCAACGTTGTTACCAAAGTTGCGACCAGTCTGGCTGATGCTGGCTTTTCCGGCTTGATCATTGATATGTCGTCCAGCCAACCCGAAGGCACCATCGCCCTTGGCAAGCAGCTAGCCGACCGCGGCATTCGCCTGATTGACGCGCCGGTATCAGGCGGGCGCAAGAAAGCTGCGCTTGGCACATTAATGGTGATGGCTGGCGGCGATGCTGGCGATCTGGAAACGGCTGGCAAGCTGCTTGCTTGTTTCGGTGCTGTCGCCCATGTCGGGCCATTGGCCGCTGGTCATGCAATGAAGGCGCTAAACAACTATGTTTCAGCCGCCGGATTACTGGCCAGCATGCAGGCACTCGCAACCGCACAATCATTTGGCATCGCGCCAGAAACATTTACCAAGGTGATTAACGGATCGACCGGCCGCAACAATACCACCGAGGTCAAGCTTGAGCCATTTATCATTTCACGCCGATACGATTCCGGCTTTTTCCTGCGTTTGATGGCGAAAGATGTCGGTATTGCCAGCGAATTGATCAAAAATGCCGGATTTGATGCACCAATAACGACAGCATTAAATGAGTATCTAGCGGTTGCTGTTGACCAGCTCGGCCATGACGCCGATCACACCGGCCTCTATGAAATGGTCAATCCGGCCACATCATAACCCTGTTTTGCGCCGCCGCTTGATAGGCTGTCTAAAGATTATTTTGGCGAATGAATATTTTAGCAGGGCGCTAACGATACGCGCCCATCGCCTGCAACGCCTTCTCGCCATATTCCATTAATTCGTACTTCAGCGATAAAGCTGCCATTTTTGCGGTCACCGCATCGACCGTTTTAGGTAACGGTGGGATGGGCGTAAAAAACCCTGTGGCGAGGCCTCGTGACCCGTTTTTGGGCGCGCCAATCATCCCAAGCAAATGGTCGATATGCTGGTTTATCTCGGTCTCGATATGCCGTGTATCACCCGCAAGGCTTTGCACCGCCAACGCGTTTGCAGTGCCCATCATGGCAAGTTCGGCGCGCAGTTCGTCAAGGTAACGCGGCACATCATCGCGCGAAAATGGGACGCCGGTTTTACGTTCAATCAATTCCATACCGGCAAATTCAAGCCGAAGTTTACGGATAAAATAACGCTGACGGGGCTTCTGCCGCGTTAGGGTCTTTCGCGCATTTTCTGACGCGTTGAAATTGGTATCGCCGCCGTCGTCGCGTCCCGAATCATTGGCAGCATCATTGGCCGCATCACTTTGGCTATCACTTGCCACATCACGGCTACGCGCCGAAGCGCTGTCATCATCAGCACTCACCGACGCCGATGATGCGTCACTGCTAAAACCCGGATATTGGGCTGTCGCCGGCGACAAACCGAGCGCAAAAATCACGCAACTCATCCCAATTAAGCAACGCCATTGGCAACGCCGCAGCCAGCACTGGCAAAAACCAGGATCAGCTTGACTGTTTCTTTTGGGCGCGCGCATCTGTCGGTTATCCTTTACGCCAGCGTTAAATGCGGCTGGCCTGAACATTGTCTGGCTAAGCAGGCTTAACGTCAGAACCAGTCCCATGTTTAGGACAAACCTGTGGCCGTTGGCGATAAATCACGCCTCGCATCAAAGAACTGGCAACGAAAACCATGTCAGAAAAGGCATCTGGCGACAAACAAAAACCCCCCTCAACCGCTTCGGGCTGAGAGGGGCTTTACTGTATGCACTACAGCTTTATCTGGCAGGAGTGGAGGGGCTCGAACCCCCAGCCCCCGGTTTTGGAGACCGGTGCTCTACCAATTGAGCTACACTCCTAAATGATCAGTGCCTGATAATAAGACACATAAATCACCGTTCGTCGATAGGCGGCCTTACTTAATGACCGTAGCAACGACGCCGGCACCAACGGTGCGGCCACCTTCACGGATCGCAAAGCGCAGACCTTCATCCATCGCAATTGGTGCGATCAATGTCACGGTCATTGCAATGTTATCGCCA
>Ga0255778_10004572_pt1 | contig 11358 bp, 10 predicted proteins | sample 071ome_31_FD_179976 | JGI IMG/M metagenome (GOLD analysis project Ga0255778, IMG submission 179976) | Coastal salt marsh microbial communities from the Groves Creek Marsh, Skidaway Island, Georgia - 071405CT metaG (version 2) | ecosystem: Environmental > Aquatic > Marine > Intertidal zone >...
GTCGACGCGGTCGACGTCGACGCGATCGGTGTCACCGCCATGCCACTCGCGAGGTCGGCGAAACCGCGCGCGCGCGCGTCGTAATCGGGTCCGCCGCCACTTTTGCACTTTATTCGAGGCGCGCTCGGCGTGTGCGCGTCGAACTTCAGTCGACGACGCGCGACCGACGCGACGCGACGACCGACGCATGGGGGCATCGGGGAAGAAGACGAGCGGGGCGAAGAAACCCCCGCCCGGGTCGGCGAAGCGGGCGAAATCCGGCGCGGTCGGTGGGCGAGGCGGGAAGAACAAGACCAATGGCGGTGGCGCCGCTGGGAACGCGCCGCTGGCGGCAGCGATCGATTCGGCGTACGCGCGCATCGAGGATAACGCGATCGATGAGGGTTTGAAGATGTTGAGGGACCTGTCGAAGTCGCACGCGAACGACGCGGACGCGGCGGAGGCGTACGCGATGGCGTGCGCGGAGTACGGGACGCAGGAGGACGCGCTCGCGGCGTTGCGAAGAGCGGCGGCGTTGCGACCGAACGAAGGGTACGAAAAGTTTATGTATCTCGGGCAGCTGTTGGATGACGGGGACGCGGCGACGACGTGTACGAGACAAGGATTGGCGTTGCTTGAACGCGCGGCGATGGCTGGGGATGAGCGGGCGCAGTCGCAGCACGCGTCGGCGTGTTGCGCGTTGGCGGAGCAGATTTTGGGAACGGCGGACGAGTGCGACGACGAGACGACGCGGGCGGTGGAAGAGTTGATTCAACGGGCGAGGGATAGCGACCCGACGTCGGCGGAGCCGTTGCAACTGCTGGCGAGTTTGAAGAACGAGCGCGGGGAAGCCGAGGAGGCGCTGAAGGTTTTGAAGCAATCCATCGCGATGTGGAGAAAGAGCGACATGCATCGAGACCAGGACGCCGACGGCGCCGAGGAGTTTATGGGTGAGTTTGACGTCTCGTTCGAGTTTAGGTTTGAGACAGCCAAGCTTTTGCTCGAGCTCGATGAGACGACGGACGCGGCGATCGAGATTTTATGTGAATTGCTTCGAGAGCGAGACGATAACGCAGACGTGTGGTACATGCTTTCGTACGCCCATCACGGGGCGCTCGATTTCGACACGGCGCTCGAACACTTGGAACAAGGCGAGGAACTCGTGCGTAACGCGCCAGGGGGCGACCAAGCGTCAGCGCTCGCAAACTTTGAGGAACTCCGAAGTGCCATTCTCGAATCCAAGGCTGTGGTCGAGGGCGGTAAAGGACCGGAAGCCATGGAGGCGGATTAGCCGTGAATGAATATGAATGTAATAAATCATCGTCAAATCGAAAAAAATACGAATTCCTTGCTACATGGTGCTCTCGCTAAGTGGTGAGCGTGCCGCTAGAGTACTAGATTCTTCGCCGCGACGGGGACGAATTAATCGCCACCGCCGTTAGACTTTTTCTTCCGTCTCGGACGCTTCTTCTTTTCCCCGCCGCCGCTCGCGTTCGGTTGCGAATCCGCCGTAACTTTTTTCTTCTTCTTCAAACAACTCAGCGGGTTCTTCCCACCCGTCTTCTTCTTCTTAAACTTGGCCGTCGTTCTCACGCGATACATCTCCTTGACGTCATCCTCATCCATCCCGAGCGCTTTGAGCTCTTTGTGCGACAATCCAACCACGCTTTCCTTTTGCGACGTCAACCCGCTCGCCTCGGCGTCCGCCGGCGGTTCCATCTGTAACCCACTCGTGTGCGCAAACACCACCGGTACCGGTCCATCGCACTCCTTCATCAGTTTCTCCTTCAGCCCATCGTCTTGCGTGCACACCACGAACCGCTCCTCGTTTTTCGCCCCGCACGCATCCAAAATCGACCGCGCCGCCGTCGCTTCCCCCGGCGCCGGCCCTCCCCCGACCAAGTGCAACTTTTTCGTCTGCGCGCTCGCCGACTTGTACTCGGGCCCCATGTTTCGAAGTTCATCCTGCACGCACCGCGTCGTGAACACCTTGACGTCTCTCGCGGAGGACCCGAGGAACTTTGCGACGACGTCTTTCGCGTCGCCCAGTTTGAGCTTTTCACACGCCGCGATGAAGTTGCCGTCGACGATCACCTTATACGGCTCACGGAACCCGTGCGCGGAGCGGTAATACCGCAGGTATTTGCGAACCTTTCTCGCTCGTTTCACCCGCATGACGCGCTCGGGCGTTCGGGGTCGTCGTTCGCGTCGGCGAGTGCGAGAATGCGGTGAGAGAGCGTGGCGGCGGTTCGACTTTTTGCTCCTTCAAGTCAGAGCGAGCGCGCTTTACGGAGACGATGCGACGTTCATGATTTTTCATTCAGCGGGTCATCGGGCGTCGATGGCGTTCACTCTTTTCATTACAAATGTTACGTGCTGAATAACTTTATTTTATTCTTCTTCTACTGCGTGCGTCGGTCGAGCGTATCGGTCGACGACGGCGTCTAGGATTGGGCGATGGGCGCGTTGTATCGCTCGTCCAAAATGTCTCGAGCGCTCGCCGAGAGCTCCGCCTTGAGGCTGTTGAGCACGGCGGCGCTGGTGTTTCCGCTCAAACCGTTCGCGGCGGTATACGTTTTGGATGTCATCGTGCACACCGGAATGCCGTTCATGGTTGAGAGCAAGGAGGCCATCTCTGGGACGAGTTTGAACATGCCAAAGTACTCGCGCATGAACGAGTTGACGGCGTTTCCATCCTTGGCTTCGAGGGAATCAATGTCGGCGAAGAGCGCCTTGTACACCGGCTGGTCGCACGCGCTCCAGATTTGACGCGCCATGTCATCCATCTGGGCCGTGGAGGTTTTGGTTGGCGTAAACGGAGACGAGATGCCGCCTGGGGATTGCGTCGGCGCGTTCGCCGTGCTTCCGACGCGCGTAAACATCATCTTTTTCACTCGCGCGCGAAGGTGACCGCTCTCGTTCATACTTTTGAGAACGTCGGTGAACAAGCCGTTTCCGGTAATGTCGGCAAACAAACGGTTGAAATCCATGTCGTTATAACTCAACGGAATGACGATGGAGTCCATCGACGCAAATGCGAGCTTGGTCAACACGCACGCCGCCAAGTGATCCGTGTCCACGAAGATTGCGTCGAAATCCCCCGGAAGATTCCGCACCGCGTCTCTAAAGACCCGACCGGCGTCGACCCAATCGTCCCCGCTCCTCGCCCAAAGCGGAATGTCCTGTTCTGATGCGTCAGACATCGCCGTCGTCTCCGGATTCCAGCTCACTGTTCCTGCGCCGGCGATGAGATACAAATTCTCCGGCACAGCTTCGTTGACGTCATTCGGCTTGATCATAAAATCCGTCAAATCCACCTCGGTGTTCGGATCGTGTCTCACCATGGACGCGCTCTCGCGCGCGAACCACGTCCCGAACACGCTTCCCCGCCGACCGGCGCCGCCGCCCGCGCCATCGCGGTCGTCCTGTTTCCCTCCGGCATTTCCCCGCCGAGCGTCTGCAGCCAACTCCAACGCCCTCACCAACCCTTCCGCACGATTCGATTCCTCGGTCACGTCCACGCACGTTTGCAACCCGCGCATCGGGGCCCCGATCCCTTCCCGCGCCGACCCGCCCAGCATGAGCGCGGAAATGTCGGAATACAACGAGAAATCCACGACGCACACCTTGGCATCCGGACGCGACCGCGCGGCTTCGCACGCGATCTGGAACGCCATGAACGTCTTTCCCGACCCCCCTTTATTGTTACTGAACGCAATCGCGTGTTTCGGCGCCATCTTCGTTCGCAAGAGTCGAACAAACAATCAAGTCAATTTGAGACGATCTCAATTCGCAATCAATCGACTCCTTCAACGCGACGTCGCGCGCGCGCGCGTTCCAGGTGATCAAATCGCGAGCGATGAAAATACGCAACGTCCGATTCCGGCGTCGCGCGTCGGTAATTCGAGTCGCGCGTCGGCGTGTGACGTAATTTCGTTCGCTGGTGCCCACTTCGCGTTACGTGCGTTTTCTCGGCGACGTCTCGGAAACATGAAAAAACGACCCAAGTCACCGACGCCGGCGCGATGCGGTCGTCGTCGTCGTCGTCGATGACCACGACGTCGTCGTCGAACGATGCGAAACGTTTTGTACGATCCAGTTCGTTCGTTAAATCGTCTAGACGGACGTCGCGTCGGTGCGCGTTGGTCGCTAGGCGTCGGTGGGCGGTGAGAGCGCGTCAAGATGCTGCTGCGAGTGACTCTGATGGTCTCGTTGCCGACGCGCGTGAGGATCGCGGACGCGTTGGACGGAGAATAGCGATGGCGATCGCGGGGGCCAGCGCGGCGACGTCGTCGTCTTCGGGGTTCGGGATGCGCGCAGAGGCGGGAGAGGTGGTGATGGTTGGCGGACGACGCGTCACGGCAAAGGCTTACTTGGACGTGGGCGCGTGCGATACGATTGTTCGGGCGGATCGCGCGCTCGGGGATGACGGGAACGGGGCGCTATGCGACGCGCCCGAGTCTTTTGGGAGGGTGGTGATTGGGTTGTACGGCGATGCGGCGCCGGATACGGTGAGGAATTTCTTAGCGTTGTGTCGAGATGGCGACGCGGGCGCTTCGACGTTGCGAGGAACGATTTTTCACAAGGTGGACAAGGCGAACGGGTACGTCGTCGCTGGGAAGGCTGGGTCGCCGCGACTCGGACAGGTGAAGCCGCTATCGTCGAGAGAGTTTAGGAACGGAGACCTCACGAGGGGATCTGCGTTCGAGGCGACGCATTTTCGTCCCGGGACGGTTTCGCTGGCGCTCGAGAGCGCTCGGCAAGACGAAGATTATGACGACACACCGACGCAATTTCTCATCACGACTGGTCCCGCGCCGGTCCCGTCGCTCGATGGGAAGAACATCGTCTTTGGCCAAGTGCTGAGTGGCTTGGAAGTAATCAATCGGTTATCAAACGAAAAGACGTTTCAGCCGAGCTCCACGGCCAGAGCGTACAACCAGTTGGCCAAGTTTGTCGGAGATACGCGAGCAGGGAAAGCGCAGGCGGCGTGGATTAAACCGACTCGAGCGCTCGTGATTACTGGATGCGGCGTGATCGCAACGGAAGTGGAGTAGATGATTTTGTAAAGTACTACCTACATCTGTTCTAGTACCGATAGTATTGCCGGTAATAGAAACGGTTTCGTATCTCTGGCAAACTCATGAAAGCGTCTACCCGCCCGCCCGACGGTTCATTTGCGTCTAAAAACGTAGAGATAGCCGAGATCGGTCGGAGGTGTGCGCGACAACGCCACCTTGCGATCATTGAATATGTACCACTTGCCGTCAATCTCGACGTGGGCGACGTAATGGCCGCAATTAGTGTTTCCGCCCATGTGACTGACGATGCCGAAGAGTTCGTAGTCGCCGGCGCCGTCGATGGTGGTTTCGGATGCGTCGCCACCGCCTGACGCGTTACCGCCGTCGGTATCACCGTTAACTTCTGCGATCGCCGCCTGGAGGTTGTCACTGTGAGAAAACAGCCAATCGGCCGCACGCTCCAAGCTTCCAGAGCACGCCTTGAGCGCCGCGGACGCGGCTTCTTCGTCAAAGCCCATCGACGTAAGCATCGCGATGGATTCGGGATTCGCCACCGGAGCCTCCGTCGTCGTCACCATTGGTTCGGTGCCGGGCTCGGGCAAAGGGTCGTTAAAGTCTGGATCCTCCATGTGCGCGAAGACCCACTCCATGGAGACTTCAGTTGACGCGTTGTTTGTGGCCAGCGCGGCGCGCTTGCTACCGTTTTCGCTGAATCCCATCGCCATGAGAGCGCTCACGATTGTCATGTCCGGCTCGACTCGAGCAGGGGCAGACGCGGTCGGTGCGGTTTCAGATTCATCATCTTTTGGAAGTTCCACCTCGCCTGGCTGCAAGCCCGTCCCGCGCAGATGCTCAAGAGAGAGAGATTTCGGCACGTCAACCAAGACATCGAGTTTTTTGGGCGTCCAGTCTTCGCCGACGTAGTATCTCCTGAGTTGAACGGCGAGAAAGTTTGGCATAGTTTTCATTCGCGCAATCTTGGACGCGACTGACTTTCTCCCGAGCGCTGAGCTGTGGAAGTCTTCGATGGTTTCGGCCGCTGCAAACTTTTCGAGGCAAGCCGAAAACGGCACCTCTGGGTGCACCACCTCCTGTTCGCTGTCGTCTGTCCTTTGCCGTTTCAACTGCTGCTCCTTGAACGCATCCACCAACGCTTTGTTCGTCGCTTGATCTAAAGGAATTTCTAAGGACAAAACGTTCTCCTTGCGCGTCGAGTACCGCACGTTGCCGCTCTCGACGCAGGTGAGTTTTTCTTCGACATCAAACAAGAATTGTGCCGCAGTCGGAGGACCTTGAGAAAGTCTCGAGCCCGCCGCACGCTCAGCTCGCGTCATGATATCTAATAGGTGTTGGAAATACTCCACAGCATCTTGTTGGCGCCCAGTGCTGAACTCAGGGTGTCCCTTTCCAACGAGTTGCTTGAACATTCGCGGGCACACCGAGACCGCCGCATTCTCTGCTTCCGGGCTCGCGTACTCAGCAGAGACCAATCCGTTCACGAGCTTGGACATTTGCGTCGGAAAGTCCGTCACCGCATCTTCAGGCGCGCTTTCAAAGATATCCTGCCTGTCAAAGTACCTATCGCACACCGCGGGAACTTGTTTTAATACTTGAAGAATTGAGTTCAAGTAGCACGTGTTTCCCATGTTCTTCAAACCGACGAGCCGGGGTCCGTACGCAGACTCTAATTGCGAACCAGCCTCGGTGATTTTATCGAATTCAAACCCCTTGTTCAGCTCGATTTGAAGCTCAGCCATGCTCTTCTCCGTCTTCTCCATGGACACCATGTTGATGCCCCAGTGCCGCAAATGTTCCGCCAAGTACGGATCTTCCACCATGTCGTCTTCGTCCGGCGCATACGAGTACACATCCGCACCGTTCGCGCTGATTGTGCCGAGTTTAACCACCAACGGGTAGTGTTTACCTTGCGCCTTCATCGCTTCGTAGTGTCTCAGCGCGCTTCCGTTACCACCAGTTCCGTCGAAATGTTTACGACCGCTTCCGATGTGACCGTCGCTCAAATTCACCCACAAGTTCCCAGTATCTCCCGTCTCCTCGCACCGCCACTTGCTCGGGTCGCTCGGAATCTTCTTACCGTTATCCTCTTGCGCCAACTCGAGCGAGTACTTCGAAACTTCTCTGATTTCCTGCCAAGCCTTCGTCTCTTCGGTGTCGTGAAAGCCTTTCTTCTTTGCCACAGCCTCGCACGCCTCGCGCAAAGCCTCCGGCAATCCCTCCATCGGTAACACCCGAGAGGCGTCGTCGAAATTCGGCGCGAGAATGAGCGAATACGTCGTTGTCGACTGAAACTTGTCGTCTTCGCTCGTGAATCCTCCGTCGACGCCGAAGCCGAGCGTTGTCGGCGTCGCATCCGCCTCGGATTCATTCTCTTCCTTTGGCGTCCGAACCGTGCGCACGCGCACGTAAACTTGACACCCGGTGCGCGCGCTGTCGAGGGCGACGTACTTTCGTCCAAACCCGTAAAGTGTCTTCGTGTTAACGTAGACGCCGTGTTCACTCGTCGGGGCGTCGAAAGAAAAGCAGCATTCATCCTTGAAAACGGTCCTGTCCTCGGTCACTTTAGCGATGTGTCCGCGTTCGCACGCGGCGTTCACGACGGCGAGCGCCTCGGGGTCGAGAACCGCCATGTGTGACTCGGTGGCTGACGAAAAAAGCGCGCGTTTACGTACAACAGCGTCGATTTGTGTGGAAACTTCGAGAGTAATCCAAAAAGTATCCTTGTTGTCGCAACGGCGAAGTCGATGACGATGTAAACACGCACGTACGGATTGTACGCATCGCCAAAACACAGAGAGGGGATAGGTAAAACTAAAATGAACATTTGTGTCATCAAACGATGCCTACCGAGTCTATATTTCGTCAATATTACAACGAAGAGTCCTACGAGGAGTCTCCTCTGACCGACGTCAGCCGTCGCATCGCTTCCCTCGCCTCTTTCGCCGCGAGCGACGCCTCTCTCAGGTGCGAGTTCACGCTCGATATCGACGCCGACGTTTGTCTCAACACTCCGGTGTCGCGTTCTCTTGCCCGCGTCGTCACCTCGGCGCGAGCGATCCTCGCTTCTCTCAACGCGCGCGTCGCTCCGGCGACGAGTTTGGTGTTCGGCACGCCACCCATTGCGTGCATCGCCGACACCGGCGCGCTCCCAGACGTCGTCATCCGAGGCGCCGAATCCGGCCGTCTGGGCGACGCCGACGGCGAGCCCTCTCCCGCGGACGCGTCCGCGAGCGCATCCGAAACGGATGCGTTTCTCCCAGTAGCATTCAACGATGCCGGGTTCTCCCCGCGGTCGCTCCTAGCCTCAACCTCCACCCGGTCGTCGACGTCCGAATCATCCGAGTCCTCGTCCGAGCTCGTCCCTTCGCCGCGTCGGACGATCGCCATGACGGTTCGTTCGCGTCGTCGTTTTAAAGAAGAGTCGATCAATGACGTTAACGCAACAAGATGACTGATATTTCAAGAACGTCGACATTCGGCGACGCACCTCCCGCGATGGACGCCGACGGACCGTCGACGGTGCCGTCCTTCATGGGCGGCACCGCCGCGCGACGCGCGTCGGACGCGCTTCGCGACGCGAGACGGCGCCACCGGGGCGACGAACGCACGCCGAAAGGCTGGTCTGACGCAGCGCACGCGCCAGGAAACCGATGCGCGGCGATCGATAAGGCGGTCTTCGAAAGCCTCGCGCGACGCGCGGTGGAAGCCGAACGCGCACGACGTCCGATGGAACTCCCGGACGAGGCGTTGGAAACCTTGGCGTGGTTACACGGGGCGAAGCATTTACAAAAGGCATTGGAGGTTGTTCAAAACGGACGCGTGCGTCGGTTGGTGGGTGAGAAATCTGGACGGATCGTGTACACCGTCGGCGGGTCTGGGGCGAACGAGGCGCCGTATTTGTGTTTTCCGAGTCATTTCTGTAGTTGTAAAGCGTTCTCTTTCGAGTGCGTGAATCGGGAGGAGTCACTGGCGTGTAAACACCAGCTGGCGGCGAAACTCGCGAGCGTGCTCGGTTCGCATCGAACCGACGTGGTGGATGATTTGCTTCTCGGGAACAAAATGCTCGAACTCTTGGGATGACTTTTAGATGAAATGAAAGAGATACGCGACGGTGAGGCGGCGTACGACGTCGCGCATCTCAACGCGTGCATCGACGCATAGATTTTTTGTAACATTTTTGTACCAGCAGAATATAGCGAATGAACGCCTCGTCACACGTCGACGCTCGATCGCTCGATCGATCCGCCCGAGTCGACGCGACGCCATCTGCGATTGAATTCCCACCATGGGAAGCTCGCTCCGTCGCAAGAAGCGCGCCAAGGCGGCAGCCGGTAAAAAGACTCACAAAGTTGGCGTCAAAACCAACTTGCAAACCGGCAAGGCGCGCATCGACACCGGCGCCGTCGAGCTCCCGGGCGCCGGGTGCTCCACCGCCGTCTGGGATGTCGAGACGACGCTGACGAAAAACTACGCCGCGAGCGGGTTGGTGTCGGACCCGAACGCGACCGGTAAGGGCGGGAGAAACACCGAAACGACGCGAGCGTCGAGTAAAGGAAAAGTGGCGGCGCGAGCAACGAGTGACGGCGATGAAACGCGGTCGTTACTCGGACAAACCCGCTCTACGGGTTACGCGGCGCCGAAGAGGTTGACGCCGAAACAAACGCGCGTGATAAGTGCGCTCGTCGAGGCGCACGGGGATGATTTAGACGCGATGGTGTTGGATAGAAAGAGAAACGCATATCAACACGCGAGGGGAGTGTTGCTTCGGATGGTGGAGTCGTATCACTATTACGAGCGCGAGCGCGCCGAGGGTGGGATGACGCGGGTGGATTTCCGGGCACCAATCAAGGGAAAACTGTAATGATACGTATTTTAGTCTATAACAATGCGTCTGCTAGCGCGCGTCGTCGGACGAACGAAGGAATGATATGGAAGCCGTAGCGCTACGTCCTTGATTTGGCGTCGCTTTTCGCGCGCGCGACGCTCGAAACAGGTTCCTTGGTCGATTCCACCGGCGATGCGTCCGCAGATACTTTCTTCTCTGCCGCTACCGTCGCCGCTGCCGTTAAAACCGCCAATTTAGCCTCCAAGTCGGCGATCCGAAGCTCCAACGCTTTTGATTTCTCCTCCTCGCGGCTCTCCTCGCGCTCCGCCTTGGACCGCTCCAACGCCCCGAACAACCGCTCCGCCTCGATCGTCCGCTGTTGCTCCATCAACGCCACGAGTTCCGGTTCGTAGTGTTCATTTATATACCGCACGCAGGCGTACGCCGCCGCCGCTGGAAGCAACGAGACAAAGAAGTGCCACGCGTGCCAGTCCCAACCTCTCCCGCCTCCTCCTCCTCCTCCGTCGCCCTTCCCACCGCCGCGTCGTTTCGCAAACACGTGTTCCGCCACATCCGTGAACGCAGGACGTCGTCCCTCGCGCACCGCGTCTTCGATCCGTTTCGCCAGTTCCTCCTCGGACGTCTTCTCGCTCGACGTCGACGCCGACGACGCGCTCAGCGCTCGCGCACCCAACGAACCGCGGCTCTGTCGTCGATTCGACCCCACCCCGCTCCGCGTTCCGGCGATGACATCCAACGCCCGACGCACCGCTCGACGCGTCGCCATGACGCGCGCGTTCGCGTCCGTCCGTCCGCCCGTCCGTCCGCGAATCGTCGCCGACCCGGGGCGTCGGTGAGTGCGGGCGACCCGGGTTCGCTCCGCGGTCGGTCGCCCACTCGTTCAAACGGAAAGCGCGAAGAAGCAAAGAAATGTGAGACTGTTGCGTGTTCTCGACTTCGCGCGAGACGATCCCCCGCGGGCGGCGCCTCGAGTCGGTTCGCCGACCAAAAATGTGAGACGCGCGTCGCGCGAAAGTATTCGCATATCCAGCTTCAGGGCGGGAGTTATGGCGATAAGACAGATGAGCGAGCACACAAGCTACCACGATACTTTCAGCGCGGTAGCTTCCGTCTGACCACGTCGGACGATCCCCCGGGATCGCGTCGTCGTCGTCGTCGCGAGCGACGCGACGCGCGCGATTCTTACGGGTTCAATGGCGCGTTGTTCGCTCCGCGTTCTCGACATCGCGCGGGCGCGCGGACGCGCGAGAGTGGTAACAACGAAACGAAACGAAACGAAACGAAACGAAACGAAACGCGACGGTTCATATTTTCTATTTTTACGTGCGCGACGCATGCGAACGACTCGTCGGACGCCGACGCGGGACATGGATGCGAACGTCGACGACGCGCGGGCGTCGAGCGCGTTCTTTGATGATCCGTCGTGGGACTACGACGACGACGACGACGACGACGACGACGACGACGACGACGATGACGATGACGAGGACTGGA
>Ga0255778_10004579_pt1 | contig 11345 bp, 2 predicted proteins | sample 071ome_31_FD_179976 | JGI IMG/M metagenome (GOLD analysis project Ga0255778, IMG submission 179976) | Coastal salt marsh microbial communities from the Groves Creek Marsh, Skidaway Island, Georgia - 071405CT metaG (version 2) | ecosystem: Environmental > Aquatic > Marine > Intertidal zone > Salt...
CAGCATATTGGACACACACTCATCATGGAATTGCAAGTCCATCTCAAACAAAATACATCGCAACGGGTTGGTATGACTTTACACTCAAAGCAAATCAGTGATTACATTTTTGTAGATAAGTGTATACCAGATAGTATATGCGATCTAATCAAAAATGAATTAAATTCTTCTTACTGGGAAAAACATCAATGGGGATCTACTAGTGGATCTCCAATCCAAAAAGAAGATAGTCTAGAACCAGATGTTACATATTCAAAATCTCTTGATTCTATTCTAAAAACTTTTGTAGAAAAAACCGCAAAGAAATACGAAGAACTACACTCAGACAAAACAAATAAAAACACATCTCAATTTATTTTTGCTATATCAGAAATACGTTTCAATAGATATTACCAAGATCAAAAAATGGAAATGCATTTTGATCATATCAAAAGTTTATTTGATGGTATTAATAAAGGTATTCCAGCAGTATCATTTGTTGGAGCATTGAATGATGACTATGATGGTGGAGAACTAGTGTTCTGGGAAGATTATTCTATAAAACTAAAAAAAGGGGAAGTGGTATGCTTCCCCTCTAATTTCATGTATCAACACAGAGTAAATCCAATACTCAATGGTGTGCGAGATACTTTTGTATGTTGGGCGTGGTAATCAGACTTTATATCTGATAATAACAATACCAGAACCACCAGTGCCAGCAAAAGTTCCTCCACCCGTTCCACCACCGTTGTTGTTAGACGAACCTCCTCCACCTCCACCACCAGTGTTAGGTAGACCATTACTGGCAGCTTGGTTGTAGTTTGGATCCCAGTGTGATCCTTGACCACCGCCACCACCTTTATTGTTAGGTCCGCGTTGACCATTGGTAGTATAGTAGTATTGTCCACCATCACCACCACCACCAAACCAACCTAGAGTTCCAGAAGTTCCATTGGTTTCGTTAGTTCCCCAATATTCAAATCCAGGGAAAAATCTACCAGGACCACCAGATCCTGGGGCATAATATCCCCAACCTCTCACAGTTGCTGGCCAGTTAATATTATTTCCATAAGAAAGATCGCTTCCATTGCGACCTAATTCAAAACCACCGCATCCACCTCCACCAGCACCTTCATGTGGTTGTCCATGTGTGCTATCTTGTCCATGACCATTCATTCCATAATATCTTGGAACAAATCCGCCATCTCCGCCACCATTTCCTTGTGGATATGATCCATCATTTTTTCTTGGATAAGGTCCATTTTGTGGTCCAATGCCATAAGCATATCTAGATCCTCCACCATTTCCATATCCATATCCACCAAAGTTTCCTTGGACACATCTACCACCAGTGTTGTGAGTTGGCCATCCTTGAACACCTTCATAAAAATCTCCAGATCCACCACCGCATCCACCGTCTCTTTCTTCTAAACCATCTGTATTACCCCAGAAGTTTGTTGTAGTCTTAGATCTTTGCTCATTGTTAGTGTAGAATGATTCCATTCCTCCACCGCCACCAATAGCGATAAATTTCAATTGAGGATCTGTGTTTAAGGTAATGCTACTATTTCCTCCTCTGCGACCATGGAAAAAGTTTCCATCTCCCTGTCCAGTGTAGTAATATCCACTTGTATAAAATGATCCAGGAGGACCTCCTTGACCACCAGCTCCAACAGTAACACTATATGTTCCTACTGCTGGAAACCATTGTGGTTGCCAAAGAATTCCTCCAGCACCTCCGCCGCCACCACCTGAGTGGGAACCACCACCGCCGCCTCCACCAGCGACAACTAGAACTTCACAATATGCTTGGAAACCTACAGATGTAATTTCGAATGTTGTTGGTGCTGATGTATTTGTAAATACATGATACTTCCAACCATTTCCTGGTTCGGAAATTGTTCCACCAGTAGCGGTGACTTTTCCTTTTCCTAAGTTCAACCAACCATCATTGGCAGTCAAAACTTGAGCAGCATTTGATGTTGTATTATAAATGATCGCTCCTACTGGATGATCAGTAGCATTTCTTACAGCTGTAGTTTGCTTTGGAACTGTAAAAGCACTAGTTGGTCTTAGAGTTCCTACGTTAAGTTTTGACATCTTGAATCAGATTTGATAACGGACGATAACAATACCAGAACCACCTCTTCCAGCAGAGGAAATTCCATCATTATTAGAAGAACCACCGCCTCCGCCACCGCCAGTAGCGTTTACAGCATCTTCGCCATATAAAGAATATCCAGTAGAACCACCGCGACCACCGCCACCATAATATCCACCAGTGGAATTGTTTGATCTGTTAGCAGATCCTCCACCACTCGTGAAGTATCCACCACCGCCTCCACCAGCAAACCATCCAGATGGGAAACCATATGGGGAGAATTGGTTTAGTTGAATTCCAATTCCACCATTACTTGCTGTATCAGATGCTCCACCAGTTGCTGTGCCTCCAGCACCACCGCCACCAGCTCCTTCATGTGGACCTGCATGTGTTCCGTCTTCTGATGCTCTATTGCCACCTACATTGCCGTAGTAAGTTCCGCCAGCATTAGTTCCTTGGAGTGCATTGCCTCCAGTCCATGCTCTACCACCAGGAACGTTTCCTGCTCTAGTAGATGGCCACCAGTCTCCGCCACCGCCACCTGATCCACCATTCTTATAAATGGAGAAATAGTAGAAGCTTTCATTTCCGCCGCCACCACCAATAGCATGGATTTGATCAAAATAACTATCTCCACCAGGGCGACCATGAGAAGAAGAATCGTTAGCAGTGTCTGCGTTATATCCAGTTCCAGCAATACCACCATCACCAACAACGACGTTATAAGTTCCAACGGCAATGGGATAAGAAGTGTGGTGAACAACTCCACCAGCGCCTCCTCCTCCGCCACCTCCGTGAGAACCACCACCACCACCGCCTCCAGCGACAACTAGAACTTCAGCAGTTGTTCCATCTGGAACGGACGTAACTGTAAAAGCACTAGTTCCTGGTTGAGTGAAAGCGTGCATTTTGTAGTTTCCACTTACAGAAACAATACCACCACTTGCTTCAATTCCACCCTGTCCTGTAGAAATCCAACTAGTTCCGTCGTAGATTTCTACAGTTCCAGAGGATGAGTTGAAGATCATAAGACCAACTTCACCAGTTGGTCTATTTGCGGAGGTATACGAAGGGAGTTCAATACCAACGCTTACATTGAGTTTATCTACATTGAGAGATGACATATTCTATAACTCTTGTATCTTAGTTATTTATTAGTTATTTATTGGATTGTCCAAACGCCACCATCTTCAATAGTGACTTCTTTTCCATTCGCAATTGTTAATTCACCGAAGGAGACAATAAACTCTCCGTTCTTAACAACAACAACTTCATCAATAGTTTGCTTACACTTCTTGAACATTCCATAACTATCAGTCCACTGTTCAAAACCATTAGCATATAAAGTTGCTTTGTCTGGAAGAAGTTGAATGTGGATATTCGCTCCTTCATTTTGGTTGGTTGTTGTATAAACTTGTTGCGAAGATGGAGCAGTGGATGTTATAGCAAAATCAATTTGACCGCCTGAACCAGCATCTGCGTAGATGTTTCCAGTTGGAGCAGTATATCCAGGAGCAGTGCTCAACCAACCAAGATAGTAAACACCATCTGCTTGTAAGTTTGCTGCTGATCCAACAGTAGAAACAACATCATCGAAGTCTGCTTCTAAAATTTCTCCAACAGAACCGTTTGGTGGAGTTTTGATAAGAGCGCCAAACACTGTGGTATAACTGTTGTTTCCAAGTGGAGAAACGATCAATACCCACCAGTAGTATTCTCCAGTATTAACTCTTCTATATTTGACGCCACCATAAGTTTCTTGAGCATTGAGAACAACTCCTTTATCAACACCAAAATATCCAGGAGAGAAATACTGCAGTCCTCCAGTTAGGGTTGCATCTCCCTTGATTTCTCCATTTACAATTTCAATATCACCACCAACTACAAGTTCTTTGGTTGGATCTTCTGCTTGAATACCGACCTTAGACAATCTGTAGATGTCTAATTGATTGGTTGCTTCTGTCCAACGCGAAGTTACAAACTCTTCGTTGTTCTGGAAGAACTGACCATTGAGGTTCATGTCACCCTGAACATTCAAGATATAATTACGGTTTACGTTTGGTGTTAGTGATGTATCTACTCCAGAAAATACGTTAGTGTTAATGCCAACTCTGTTGTCAGAACCACGAATAGCAAGTGCTGGGGGTAAAGCATCTGGTGTTACCAAACTCTTCCAATCGGTGCCACCTGCAGTTACTGATGCGTAGATAGAGAATACATCAGCACCATCACCAATGTTTGATCCTAAACGGAAGGCTCTACCACCGCCAGGATCAGCACCACCACCTCTAAACTGAATATCTGCTTCAGCATTAGCACTGCCATCTCCAACTCTTACACTACTCTTGATATGTGAAATATTAGAGTAAATGTTTGCCCACTTTAAAGCAGTTGATCCAAAGTCCTGAGCATTGGTTGCTCCTGGTAGCAAGTCCCCACTGTTAGTAATCTTCAATCTTTCATTACTTTCTGCGGAAGCAGTTCTTGTTCTGAAAATAAGTTCGCCACTATAATTTGCAGTTTTGTGAACTGAGATACCCCATTGTGCTTGTGCAATAACAGTTGCACCATGTGAAAGTAGTAAACCAGTTTCTGAAAGGTCATTATAGTTCCAAATTTGCTGTTGGAAGCAAGATTGTGTTAGATCACTTGAAGAATTGAATTCGGTATTTGAACCAGAATAAACATTTAAACCTGAAAGTGGATCTGGTTCAAATGGTGTTCCCTGATTGTTTGGATCATCATAAGCTCTGACACTTACTCTATTAGCCGTCTTGTTGACATATAGAGTTCCTCCATCAACCAAGAGTTTTCCACTAACTGTTAGATTGCCTCTAGTTCCAGTTCCATCTCCACCATCAATTAAAATATTACCATTACCAATAGATAGTCCATTATCTTCTCCAGTGATAGACAGAGAACCCGTCATGGTATCACCAGTCTTCAGAACGTTAAGTGATGCAGCACCAGTTAGTGATGCTGTAATTGTTCCAGCAGAGAAGTTGCCAGAACCATCACGGACAACAGCAGATCTTAAAGCATACTCTGAAGTTGGATTGCCGTTGCCATCCAAAACGTAGGTTGATACTACATTGAGATTATTGAAAGCAACATTACCTGCGTTCCAAATTATATTATTATTAACTTTGAGTTCGTTAGCATCTAGAACTTTAAATTCAAGACTACCAGATCCCTCCGTTGCATCACCACCATCAGCGATAATAGCAGAGTTATAAGATGGATCACCATTGCTGTCTACTGCTTGTGCTTGTGAAGAATTAAAATAGATATGTGGATTGGTGGCAAAGTTTCCATCATATCTTCCAAGTCTTAGATAACCATCACCAGAACTGTTACCCAACTCAGCAAATGATGTTGTGTTGCTGTCATAAATTTCATAATTTTCAAAATTTCTTTCATCTCCAGCAAGACCTAAGAATACGGCATTTTCTAAATTACCGCCAGAAGCAAGTCTACCAATAAGCATTGTATAACTATTGGTAGGATCATTTGCATCATTTAATTGTGGTGCATCATCAATAAAGAAGTCGCCAATATCTTGTTTATTAATATTGTAGATATTAATCTGCGATCCTGGTTCAAAATCTCCACCAGGAGAAGTATCTAAAACTTCTCTTACTAGAATTCTGTAAGAAACATCCGTTCCAGTATAAGACTTAATTTCAATTTTATTTCTAAACTTAGTAGAACTTCTCCAAACGGGAAGTCTGGTATCAAAGATTTCATTAGACTTGATGTTCCATCCATCCTGATACCATTCACCCTGTTTGTTATCAAGTTTATCAGCATCCAATCCACTGTCGATACCTTGATTTCCAGAGTTCCAAATTTCATACCAAGAACCATATGATGTTACTCCATCTCCAGAACCACGTAGATAAATTCTGTCGTCGTTTGCAAATGCTAGTTGTCTTACACCACCATAAGTAGCATCAATGCCAGATTCTCCATTACGGAGTGTCATAACAAGGTGTTTGGCAGAATTTGAAGTTCCAGTATCAACACTTGGATATGCCGTTAGCAATCCATTTGAACTGTTGAATACAGTATTCAGTGTCAAACCTTGAACAGCATCACTTGGAACTGGGTTTGATGTTGGGTTGTTAATACCTGTGTCAACACGAATTGTATTGGTAGATTTACCACTAATATCAATGTTATAAGTTCCACTTGCTAATTTATCTTCGTTGATACTTCCATCAACAAAGTAAATACCATTTAGATAGTAAGAACCTTGCTGACCATCGAGAAGGTCTGCGTCGAGTCCACTATCTGGACCAGTTCTAATAGTTACAGATCCGTTTCCTTCATCACCGACAATGAACTGCGATTTTCTATATCTAGAAACACCAACAGTTCCAAATAGATCTTGACTGATTGTTGAACCATCACCACCTGCTCTAGAAATATCAATAGATACGTTTGCATATTGTTTCTGAACAGTGCTTACTTTTGCAAGGAGAACGAGGTTTGAACCAGATCCAATCGTAGCTGGGTTTGGTGTGACTTGGAAGTCATTTGCATATCCAGTTCCAGCGTTTGTTACGGTAACGGTGGTTACTTCGCCAGTTCTACCATCTTCACCGATAATAATGTTAGCTCTTAAACCTGTTCCCTGTTGCTGACCTTGAACAACTGGTGCGTCGAGAGGAACGTCAAAATACTGACCATCTGTATATCCAGAACCAGGATTTGCGATAACAACAGAATCGATAAATTCTCCGCTTGTTTGTGAACTGTCAAACACTAGAGGAGAACTTCCTCTGTTAAACTCAATTACACTTCCAGTAGCGATATTTGCTGTTACTGGATTATTGATAGAAACTGTCGTTAGACCACCAACTACAACAACACCATTAATTGTTGTATTTTCTGCAATGCCAGCAATGTTATCGACAACTTCATGACCTACTAAAGCATCAGACAGACCTTCAAAAATTAGTGAACTTGAACCAGTGGTTACTTGAGAATAAAGTCTCGCAAAATATCTGGTTTCTGCACCTTTAACTGACTGAACTGCTACTGCCCAGTTTTGGTCTCCTCTTAGGAAACTAAACGAGTTTGCAGAACCACCAGTTGCAAGACGATCTGTTTCAATGACACCAGATGTAATATCTGTTGCCGCAATTTGGTTAGATGATAAAGATACCCAGTTGTTAATGTTGCTAGATGATGTATTGACAACTCTATTAATATTGATGGTGTTAGCAGGACTATCACTATCATCAAAACTATCAGTGTCAAGCATCTTGATGTTATTGACAATATTACCGTATACTCTACTTTCGAGTAGTGCAGTTGCGGTTGCTTGAGTTCCTGCACCAGGAGGAGCAGCGATAGTTACAGTTGGAGTTGTTGTGTATCCATAACCACCGATATAACCAGCGTTTTCTGTGATTGTGATAGTAACTACTTCACCATTAGCAATTGTACATGACGCTGTAGCAGGAACATTGCCATTGGGATCTGGACTACCACCAGAAATAGTTACTGTTGGCGCAACAGTATATCCAGAACCACCATCATTGATATTAATTGTGTATACTACACCTTTTCTATATTCTGTTGCCTGAATTCTACCAGTTGATGGAGAACCAGTATATACATCATTGATATTGATAACAATATTTGGATCTACAGCAAATCCAAGATATAGACTATCGAGATCATTATTCAAAATGAACGACTGTGATGTATCTTGCTGAATTGCAATATCACCTGCAAGTGCTCCATCGATAGAAAGTCTTGCTGCCTGATCGGGAACCGTATAGACACTAAATGGTCTGAGTGCTGGGATTTGATCGATAGAAATTTTACCGCTATCGGTAAGTTCAACTAGTGCTCTTGGAACAGCATTTGTGGAGTATGGTTTGTTGATGTATGGACCAAGATTGTTAGTGATATAATCCTTAACTGCCTTTTGAGTTGGCAATTTAGAATCGCTACTATTAGCACCGCCAAGTGTATTGCTGTTATCGAAACCAGTAACAACAACGTCACCACCTTTCAATTTCAAGAATTCAACTTCCGAGATGGTAACCGTTCCAGTAAAGGTGATATTACCAGTTCTGTTTTCAATTCTTGCAAAAGTTCCAACCTTAAAGTCACCAAGTTCATCGGTTCCAGAAACATATACACGACCATAGTTTTCCGAAACTTGCTCATTTGCCTCAACCTTGGTTCCACCGTTTTCTGGTAGAGCAAGATAGTTAGTTCCAGAACCAGCAAATTCCCAAGTATGAGAAGAAGAGTTTACAATAGATGGTCTGTGAAGTCTAACTGTTGCGTTTGTTGCTGCTGAAGGTGTAAGAGCATTCTGTAATGCGGTTAAACCAGAAATAGTAGCACCATCAGAATCTCTGATCAAAGAAAGACCATTTCCAATACCATCGTCTAAGGTGATAGTAGCAGTGAATGGAGGTCCAACTGAAACAGCACTTACAGCATCGATGAAAAATTCTTTGTCTGGATCTGCATTTGAATATCCATCAATCTTCAAGATATAGTGTTCGAGTGGTTCTCTTCCGATACCACTTACAGTCATAGTGGTTCTTCCAGTTGGAGTTTGAGAAACAACATCTACGGTTCCACTATCAAATTCATATGGATCTTTACGGAAACCTGTTCCTCTCAACGCATAAGTTCCAAAGTTTGTTGCTGAGTTTGTGATCGAAGCGTAACCACCAGATTCGCAAAGAACACCATCTTCACAGAAAATAACGAAGACCGAAACTAACTGAGTATAACCGTCTTCGATGACCTTATATCCAGTTCCACCAAAAGAAACGATGGTAAATGCTGCAGCAACCATTGATTTGCCCTGGTTGGGGAATGATGCAGTTCCATCAATTTCGAGACCAGGGAAAGGACAGTTAGGTTGCTTAACTTTAGAACCATCAATCAGAGCACCTCCGCCACCAAGGAAAGAGATAACAGAAGCGTTCTGTGTGTATGGTGAAGCTTCAATAATTGGATAATCATCATATGCTCCACGAACTGCCATCCTGATATTATTAAAATCAGTAATGTAACTATCTGAATATGTTACAATTTCAGTAGTATCATATAAAGTTCCGTAAGTTTTTGTTGTTGCTCCAGGAGCAATTGCTGTTGGACTTGCCGAATTATCTGCATATTCTAAGATACCATCTAGAATACCCATAGAAGTAGTAATACTAGATTCTACTTGAGCACATAATGGATTGCCAGATGGATCAACAAGAATAGTTCCATCTGTAAATTTAGGAATAGGTGAAGTTGTGGTTACGGTGTTGCCAAGTCCATTTACCCATCCGCGCATAGCGGCAATAGCATAGTCTCTTACCTTAGTATATGCATACCTAGTCTCATCTAATTGAGATGCATCAATACCAGAAAGAACAGTGCCGCTAAAATATGCTTCTGCATTCGTTACAATTCCAGCATTTCCGCCAAGAACAAGGTCTCTAATCAAACCACCTAGAATGTAGTTGATGTCTCTACGACACTTTCTTTGATGAATATCAGAAAGACCTAGTGATGGATATTGAACCTCGGTATCAATTAATGCCTGATCAGCAATGAGATCTCTGTTTCTGGCAATCAAATATGCTGCATCTAGATAAGTTCCAGAAGCATTATTACCAATTACATCTACCCACAGATAAGAAAGTGTGTCGATGGCGGATCTTACATCATCACAAGCTGGTGTTCCAGCAGTTGATGTTATGACAGTATCATCAAAATATCTTGGTAGAGTTGAATAAACTGGAGTGTAGATTGGATCTGAGGTAGTTCTATTTCCAGTTCTCCAATTACACATTGCAAAGATTGCTAGTTCTCTAGCATATTCAATTGCACGAACAGTTTGAATAATTTCGTTCTCGATGTATGCAATCTTAGCACCAACAACATATTTCTTTGCTGCTTCAATAATATTGTGATTAGATCCAAATTCGAGATCTCTAACGAGAGCATTCAAGAAGTGAATAACATCTTGACGACACTGCTCGTCACCATTAGTTCCTGTATTAGTAGAAGTTGGGGAACTATATGCAGGATAAATCTTTTGTCCTGCCTCGCAAGAAATTAAAATATCGGCAAGTTGAACAGTATCATCTTCTGATAATGCCGAAATAAGACCCGCTTCAGTAGTAATAGTAGCAACACCAGTTGTGGTTGTATCATAAACAAAATTACTAATATTATATGTGCTTCCACCAAACGTTACAGTTCCACCACTGACATATGTATTTGTATGATCTAATGTTCCCAAATAAATGTCAAATGTGTTATTTACAGCATCGATATTGTATACAGAATAATAATCGCGTTTAAACTGATCATTAATTTTCCTTACTACTTCATCAGCAATAAACTCTCTGTTATTTCTAATTAGTTGACATGCATCTTGATATCTTCTTTCAACTGGAGTTGATAAGGAGAATTTATTTGGTGAGTTTAATAGTGATAATGTAATAGACTTTGAATAAGACTGAACCGTTGCAAATTCACCAGGATTGAAGTTGGCGTTTGTGAAAGATGGGAATTTTTTTGGAATTACAAATCTTCTTGCTCTTCCGTCAGCATCTTCTAAAACTTTGTAAATTCTTTGTTTTCCGTTAAGGAATGAAAGATCTGGATTTGAAGTTGGTAAGTTAGAAATAATAATTTCCTGACCTTCTTTTAGTTCATGAGTATTGGTTCTGCCAACTAGAGCACTAGTGTAGAAAACAATACCACCAAGGTCTTCTGCGCTACCAAATTGTCCTTCTTGAAAACCACCTGTAGCAATACTTGGATCTCCCTGTAGAGAGAAGTCAATTCTAGAAATTGGAAGAGTTGAAGTGATATCTTCATCAACAGAAACAACTTCACCTTCAGCTCTAATTGACTTTAGTTGAGTTGTGTCAATAGTTTCTATGTTTGGTGTAGCACTATTGATAGTGATCGTCTCTGCTTGAGAATTATCCCAAGAAGGAGCATTCAGAATTGGAACAAACTGAACATCCCAATAAGTTGGAGCATTCGAATCGTCAATACTTGAAACTTGATAATAACCAGATGTAAATGTGCTATCATCTGTATCATCTAAGAAAACATAAGATCCTGAGGTAAGATCACTGGTTGGATCTGTAGTAAATCTGAGAATATTTTCTCCAGCAGTAGCACTAATTGTTAATGAAAGTGCTCCTCCAGTTGCCGCTGAAGTAATATAATTATATTGCTCTCCTTCAACAAACGAACCAGAAGTTAATTGAACATC
>Ga0255778_10004608_pt1 | contig 11316 bp, 9 predicted proteins | sample 071ome_31_FD_179976 | JGI IMG/M metagenome (GOLD analysis project Ga0255778, IMG submission 179976) | Coastal salt marsh microbial communities from the Groves Creek Marsh, Skidaway Island, Georgia - 071405CT metaG (version 2) | ecosystem: Environmental > Aquatic > Marine > Intertidal zone > Salt...
ACAAAACTGACCCGACGCCAAAGAGCGGAAGGAGGTTACAAGGACGAAGGCCGGTGGTGTGCGTGTTGTGCCCGACGAGAGAGCTGGCGAAACAAGTCGGCGCAGATTTTGATTGGGTTGGACAAGCTTTTAACTTGAAAACCGTGTGCGTGTACGGTGGTGCGCCGTACAGAGATCAAGAGCAAGGTTTACGAAGCGGGTGCGACATCATCGTCGGCACGCCCGGAAGAGTGAAGGACCATTTGGATAGGAAAAATTTGAAGTTTGACAACTTGAAGTTTCGAGTGTTGGACGAAGCGGACGAGATGTTAAATATGGGTTTTGTCGACGACGTAGAAACAATTTTGAAAGTTTCCGGAGATATTCAAACCTTGTTGTTTTCAGCAACTTTGCCCCCGTGGGTTAAGGATATCGCGAAGCGATTCTTGAAGAACGATTACGCGACGATCGATTTAGTCGGCGACGAAAAGCAAAAAGCGAGCGGTCAAGTGCAACACTTGCTGTTACCGTGTCAGTGGCAAGAGCGTGTATCGTTGATTCCAGATTTGATTCGCGCCAAAGCACCGACTGGAGGGCGATGTATTCTATTCTGCGACACGAAGAGAGATTGCACCGAACTGTGCGACGCTTTGCAATCAAATTTGGAAAAAGGCGCCAAGGCTTTACACGGCGACATCGCGCAAAACAACAGAGAAGTTGTTTTGCAAGGCTTTCGTGATAATAAATTTCAGGTGTTGGTAGCCACGGACGTTGCAGCAAGAGGTTTAGATATTTCAGGAGTCGAGCTCGTCATTCAGTGTGAACCTCCAAAAGATCCGGCGACGTACATTCATCGCTCGGGCCGTACTGGACGCGCTGGAGCGACTGGAATTTGCGTGACCCTGCTCACTCCTAGAAATGAGTGGGCTATTCCAAACATCGAACGAAAAGGTGGTTTTCGATTCGTGCGAATCGGACCGCCGCAACCGGCAGAAATGGCGAAAGCGGCGGCGAAAATTGTATGCGAAAAAGTTCGAGCCGTGCACAAAGGCGCGGCGAAACTCTTCATGCAAGCGGCGAGAGATTTGTTAGAGGATGGTGACGATCACGACGAAGGCAGAGACGCGGTCGAAGTTCTTGCTATGGCATTAGCACACGCGTGTGGACACGGTGAGTTGCGACAGCGCTCGCTTTTGACCTCAACGGCGGGGAGCACCACTTTGGTTTTATCCGCCGGTGGCACCGAAATCCGAACGCCAACGTATGTGTGGAATTTTTTGAAACAGAGGTTACCAGAGAATGACGTTCAAATTAACCGTTTGACGCTCTCTCAGGATAATTTAAAAGCTGTTTTTGACGTTCCCGCGAAATTGGCGGATAAGTATTGCGGATTGAGTGAGAATTCTAGCGGAAGAACCGCGATTACTATCGAAGTGTGCGAAGAGCTTCCCGAACTCAGTCAACGTCCCCAAGGATTTGGAAGCGGTGGCGGAGGCGGCCGAGGAGGAGTAGGCGGTGGCCGAGGATACGGCGGCCGAGGCGGTGGCGGAGGTGGTCGCTCGCCAGGCGGCGGGAGATTTGGTGGAGGCCGAGGTGGAGGTGGAAGAGGTGGAGGTGGACGCTTCGGAGGACGCTTCGGAGGACGACGTTGATTGGTCGAATAGGTTACAGGGTACAGTTTAGCACAGATTTATTTATTGTTTAGATATTAAATCATCCAGAATTCAACAAAACTATCATTATTTCTTATAAAAGTCTTCAATCGAGGTGGAGTATTTTTGCATCACGAGCTCTGACTTTACTTTCCTGGCGCAATCGGTGGCCACGCCGACGAGAATTAACAAACTCGTCCCGGCGAAACCTCTGAAAGTTTGCAATCCAGTGAGTTTCTCGACTCCACCCGGGGTCAACGCAAGAGCACCTAAAAAGAGAGAACCGAGCAAGGAAAGCCTCTCCAGAACTCTCGTGATGTACTCTCTTGTATTCTTACCCGGTCGAACACCCGGGATGGACGCACCTTGTCTCTTCAACTGTTCCGCGACATCTTTGGGGTCGAGCTGTAAAAACGTGTAGAAATAGTTGAAGAAACAAATCAAAGCTACATTCACGGGTATGTACCCGGCACCTCCTGGATAAATAAACTTCGCCACGGATGTAACGGCGCCATTATCAGTAAATCGGGCCAACGTCGCTGGTAACGCCATCAACGAAGAACTAAAAATAATTGGCATAACACCAGCTGAGTTCACTTTGAACGGCAAGTACGATGACTTCGATAATCCGGCGCCTTGCGAGTTGAACTTTGTCGAGTATTGCATGGGAATTTTACGCTCAGCTTCTTGAACGTACACCACGCCGAGCGTCGAGAGCAAGAATGCACCGAAGAACACGGCTAAGGTGAATGCGCCGTTCCCGTCTGCTTTACTTTGTTCGACCGTTTGACCGATCGAGGAAGGTAAAGACGAGACGATGTTGGCAAAAATCAAAAGCGACGTCCCGTTACCCAACTTCAACTCGTTCAAAACTTCACCGATATACATTAAAATCATTGCCCCGGCTGTTAGAACTGCGGTTGACTCGGCTAACCACATTACGGAGAAGTCGTCCACGTACGGTCGGACGTACAAGCACTGGCCAACGGCTTGGATCAACGCGAAAGCGAGCGCCCCGTATCTGTTTTTTTATGAGACAAGGAATGTACGAGTGAGCTTACATAGATTATCGACGTGACGGGCAAAAAGCGATTCGATCGAATGCGTTGTCGCATGTATATTTCGCCTCGCGTAGCAGTAGTATTCGCTCAATTCCGTTATTCTTTTCATGCGTCGGTGACGCTCAATCGAACGAGACCTATAAGGTCACATCATCGCGAAAAACTACTCAGACTACTAATAAAATACTTTAAACCGACGTCGAAGAGGATTCGCGCGAAACAACACTAGAACGAAGATATTGAAACGTACCGTTGATACTGCATGAACTGACGTCTTCCGGATTCACCCTCTTCTTTTTGAAGCTTCTGTAACTCTGGAAACACAGACGAAAGCAACTGAAAGATGATGCTCGAGTTGATGAAGGGCACGATACCGAGGGAGAAAATACCGAGTTTAGAAATAGACCCACCGGTCAATGTATCCACGTAACTCATAACGCCACCAGTGTTCGAAAGCGATTCTGCAAACGCCGTTCGATCGACGCCACTGATTGGGATGTACGCGCCAATTCTAGAGACGACGAGCAATGCAAGGATAGTTGCGACCTTTTGCGGAAGATCTCCAGAGAAGAAGTCTCCAAAGTTCCCGTCATCGTTACCACCGCTGGACGTCCCAAACGCGGACGTTTTCGTCGAGTGTCTGCTGCTGCTGCTGCTGCTGCTGCTATTTGTGCGCTTTTTGCTATTAGTGTTCTTCGTCTTCGTGCTGTCTTTGCTGTTTTTGCTGCTCTTTTTATTGCTCTTCGTTCTCATGCCACCAAACCCAAAGAGGGAATCTTGCGCTCGCTCATCAAAAGCAGAATGAGACGATGCCGTCAATAACCCGAGCGGGTCCCACGAGTCGAATGATATTTGATCTCTTTTTTCCTTGAAATCTGCAGGCGTACCCGTGTATAAAGCGTTCTGAATCACCAGCGTTCTGCTGTTTGAAGAAGGATTGGTTCTTCTCATTCTTCTCCACGAAGAGGAGGAGGAGGAAGAGGATGAAGCGGTTCTCCCCGAAAGCATCATCGATGAGCCCCGCATCGCCGTCGCCGTCGCAAACATGATGGATGTTTGCACTATCTATCGATAACTTCGTTTCTACGTGTGTATGATTGCGTTTAAACTTCTTCAAGTGTGGTAAGTTCAAAAGCGTGACACGCGCACTTAAACAAAAACACGTTGAGTGACAAAAAGGTTGTGATGTGGTTCTATCTTCTTTTCTTCTCTGGAGTGAGCGAGTGAGTGAGTGAGTGATGATTTGTGAGAGCAGAGACCAGAGAGAGAGATTTCTTTCGTTTTTGACGCGCAAAAAAAAGCATCTCATCAAAAGAAAGGGAAAGAGACACCCGCGTCTCACGTCACACAAACGGTGGCGACGACGACGACGACGACGACGACGATGATTTCTTCTTCTTCTTCTTCTTCTTCTTCTCCGTCATCCGCGACGACTTCTTGGACTCGAAGCGTTGACCACCAGTCTCTTCGCGCTCCTTCGCGACGACCGTTATCCTCTAAAACGAGCGTATCTACTACTAGTAATAATAAAAAGAATCATCGTCGTCTAAAACTAAATTCTTCTTCGAGCAATAACGACGAGCGCTCGTCGCGAGGGGACGCCTTGGGAGGGCAAGATTTCATTTACTCGCAGAAGTCTGGCGTGACGGAAGAACTGTTCATGAATTCCGTGGATGCTGACATAGCCACTGGAGAGATGCGAGTGAACGAATTTAAAGAGTTGAAGTCGATAAACGCGGACGACTTCACTGTGCCTGAACGACTTTTAGAGAAAATAGGCACGTTTTTAACCAAAAACTATTTGATGCACTATCAAGAGAAGACGTTTATGAAAAAAAGAACGATAGTATCTCCTCTCTTATTGGGTATTTGGGGCGGTAAAGGCTGTGGGAAGAGTTTTAACGTAGAGTTAGCGTGCGCCAAGTTGGGCGTGTTACCAATCGTTACTTCGGCGGGTGAGCTCGAAGACGCCACCGCGGGAGAGCCAGGGAAACTTCTCAGAAGACGGTACCTCGCCGCGGGAAAAATGACAAGGGAAACAGGGGTGCCCACGTGTTTGATTATTAACGATATTGATGCCGGCGTTGGTCGTTTTAAGCACACGACGTCGTCAACCGTGAATAATCAAATCGTACAAGGAACTTTGATGAATATCGCGGATAATCCCACGAACGTTTACGAAAATACGAGCATTATAGGCAATTTTGGTAACGTTCCAAGAGTACCGATAATCGTAACGGGTAACGATTTCAGTCGATTGTATGCACCTTTAGCGAGAGACGGTAGAATGGACAAATTCTTTTGGGAACCATCGCGAGAAGAAATTGTCGGCATCATGACGCCTATTTTCGCACAACACGGGTTAGAAAAACGAGATACAGAACGATTGGTTTCTCACTTTCCAAACCAACCTTTGGATTTTTTTTCTGCGGTAAGAAATCGCGCTATCGATGCGTTCGTGTTGGAGTTTTGCATAGAGAACGAGATGGCGTTTACGAGCGCGTTATTAGGCAGCGCAAGTAATTCGACTTTACAAAGCAAAGTGAGCGAGCGACCAATTTCGTACGAGACGTTTTTAACAGCCGCGCGATACGTTCAGAACGAACAGCAAAACGTGAATAATTTACAATTATCGCGCGAATATTTAGCAAACTGGGTGAGCGAAGAGGATATGAAAGCACCGCCCGCTAAACCAGCACCGCCGCCAGAATTGTTAGTCGTTGACGACGAAAAATCAAAGGCGTTATTCGAAGCGGCGAAAAAGAAAATGTTGGAGACAAAATCCGGCCGACGCGGCATCAAACAATTTGTTCAATATATCGACATGGAAGATGCAGACGAGGACGATGGAATGCCATGGGAAACGATCAACATTAACCGAGCTTTTCAAATTATGTACGAAAATGTAATGGAAGGAGAGAAAGTGGTTACGATTGACGCCAGACCGGTGAAAGATTTCAATCGCGAGACGTGCAAAGGCGCGCAAAGCTTTCCAGCCGCGATACGCAAAGGGGGCTTGAGTGACTTTGTGGATGAACCAGACGTAGAAGAATGCGTGAAAAAGATAAAAAGTAAATTACCGGATGAAAGGACGCACATTATCGTGTTATTAGATGATAATGGAAATGAATACGAGACGTTATTTCTCGAAGCCCTTTCAAAGGAATACAGCGGAGGTTCAGTAAAACGAATCGAAGGAGGTTTACCGAATTATTTCAAACACTTCACGCCAAAAGGAACGCGAAGACCTCGATACGTCGGATACGGCCAAGATAACGAAGAAACCATGTGGACTGGGAGTAACTAATAACTATGTAGTATTTAAAATTAGAGTTTTAGTAGAAATAGGATGATGCAAGCTTTAGAACTATAAATCAGCGAGCGCCTTCTTTGGTTTTTGTTTCACCGCACGCGGCACAAATCCCAATCCACCGCGACCAGCCGAAGACAGAGGCGCACTTCCTCTTCCTCGACCACCGCCCCTACCACCGCCGCTACTAGGAAAGGAGGGAGGCGGACGAGATTTGGCAATATTCAGCGCCCGTCCTTTCAAGGCTTCACCATCGCGCATGATCGCGGCGAGTAAATCGTGATCACTCGCAAAATCAACGTACGCAATACCTTTGGATCGACCGGTGTGACGATCCTTTATCACTCTCGCTTTCATCGTACCTTCTTTTTTGACGTCAAAAAAAGCAACAAGCTCTTCCTCTGTGACGCTGAAATCAAGATTCTTCACAAAAGCCGTTTGTTGATCTCGGTCGGGATACAGTTCTTTGATAACCTCTTCCCGTGGTTTCTCCGAGCGCGGAACAAAAGTCGCCGGTGGTACGTGGCTTTTTGAGTCGTCGCCTGCCTTAGTTCGTTTACTCTTTTCAGTAGCCATTGCGTTGTCCTGGTCGTCTATGCCAACATCTTCCTGCTCGTTGTTGCGTTTTCGCGAGATCTGACCTTCTCTGCGCATGCGCTTGATGTCTTCAGCCGACACAGGAGGTGCGCACGCTTGTTCGAAATCAATCGAATGCAGCTCAGATTTTACCTTCTCGTACGAGCTCGGAAAGGATTCACCGGAGGTTTCTAGAAAACTTCGCCACGAAGTGCACAACTCCCGGATAATCATCAATTTCGTATCGTCTTTTACTTTGCCTTTAACTACTCGAGAGAGTCTATTGCGCTTGCTGAACGCGAGTTCGTACGCACGATTTGCCAGTTGTGGGTCGCTCGATTCGAAATACCTGGCGCGTTGCAAGTGCGCCTCGAGGAAATCGCCGTAGATCTTTTCATTTTCGACGAGAAAGAATTTCCACACTTTCTCTGGATCTGCGCAGCGTTGTGCCCAATATCTCGCTAACTTCATCTCGGGGTCGATGCGTATCCTGTTCGGAAATTGTGCTACCAATATGTTGTGTATTTTGCTCAGTTGTTGCTCGAAGTCGTTGGTATCCTCTGATTTTTTGTCTTTCCATGTCGCTCGCAAAAACGCGAGAGCGACATCGTTGGCCCCTTTGAAACTTTTTAAACTTGAGTGTTCCATGATGCGCGCAAATCTTTCGGTCGGCGTGGTACTACTCATCGTTTCTTCTTCGCTAGAACCCGCAGAAGACTCTATTTTTTCAATCAAGAGTTCGAACGATGATGGACACGCTCTGAGTGCTCGATTCAAAATATCAATTTTCAATGAAGGAAATTCCATCGCATACTCTAGCCATAAGCACACCTCGTATGGGTTTGTCAGCAGCGCGCGTTCGTATAGCGATTGGATAGATTCATTCAAATCTTTGTTCTTTTCTCTCTTTTGCGAAGTTTTCTCTATTGCAATGTATGAGCGAAACGCGCGCAAATTCGCTTTGGGATCCGATTTTGTGGTGATATTTGTGTTTGCAGTTTCTTCCACTTTATCCTCGAACGCCCTCCGCAAATCTCTCCTTTTACGTCCAACTTCGTACGCTTTCGCGTACAAGTCGAGCTCGTCTTTATTTTCTACTCCAGCTATTATTTTTTCTTTCAACTCGTCCAACTTTTCTAAGGGCGTCTCGAGCGCTCGCGTCGATACTGCTTGAATGCGACTTCTTTTCTTCGGGGAGTCACTTTGTGAGCACTCGAACGCTCTGTAAGCGAGCCAAAACGCGTCGCCCCTTTTGTAGTCCTTCGCTACAGTCTTACAGCTCTTCTCGTAAAAGTGTCTTCTATCCTCCTCGGTATCCTCGCTGGTTTTCGCTACGGAAAAAGACAGGTATTTCAGCCAAATCGGCACGCTCGCCGGGAGCGTCGCCGTAGCTCTTTCAAACAGATCTTGCACGCGCATTTCCATTTCTTTTCTTTTCTTCGCAGACGCGCACGCATCCAAATCTTTCATCTTGTCTTCCATCCAACTCAACCACTGCTCTTCGCTCAAGTTGAACTTTCGGTCAAACGCAACTCTTGACTCTTCCAAACGTTCCTTCAACTTCGCCTGACGAAGTTTGAGTAAAAGTTTTGCGTGAGCGCCGTAATCTCTTCCTTTACTCGTCTCAACTTTCTTTTCTAAATCCATGACTTCGTCTAACAAAGTGTCGTCAACGTCGTTATCGTCGGAATCGTCGTCGTCATCCATATCGTCGTCCGAATCGTCGTCGGACTCTGATAAATCTTCTTCGTCTTCCTTTGAATCGTCGTCGTCGTCGTCGCTTTTGTCGTTGTTGGTGTTGGTGTCGGCATCCATCCTGTCGTCATCGACTTCTGGCGGTGTTTCTTCTTTCGCGGAAACAGCAGCCGCTTTGTTGCGACGAGGTGGCATTGTTATCTCCGACAAAAAGATGAAGACCAAATTGAGAGAGAGAGAGAGAGGATTCTTTTTTTTCTTAACGAACGCACCACTTTCTTTTTCACTGCGGAGGGAGAAAAGAATGAGACCGGTTTTGAGAAAATGCGCGCACAAAGCCGCGAACAAGGAATATACAAAAACAAGTGCCGCTAAAACTAACTCGTTATTTTACAAAGATGATGACTCTAAATCTAAAGCTTCTATAAATTATCCACACTTACACGTACCCTGAACCTTTGCACGTCTTGCAGAGAATCATCCCCGCTCCTTTGCAACCGGTGCACTCCATCGGAGACCGCCGCGTTAAACCGAGCACGGAATCGTCGCGTCTATCCTTCTTCGTAATTTCAATCGGCGTTTCTCTCCTTCCCGTGGCGTTGCAAAAGATGCACGCCTCGCCTCCCAACGTTGCGCAGGACGGACAAGGTTTTGGTTCAGATTTTAAGCCTTGCACGATAGCTAGACCTCCGAAGAGAATAGATGTTGCGACGACGGATATCGCTTGGTTCGTCTCCTCCGTACCCATGGAAGACGGGTCGATGATGGAATGCGTCTTCATCAAAGACCGATGTTTTTGGCCATTCCGCGAGACAACATTCAGTCCGGCATCCCTTCTAACCTCCGTGGTGCGCGACGTCGAGCAAGCGTTGTAGCTTCTCGAGATCATCGCTCCTATTTTTTCCTATTGCTGCTCCAAATAGAAACGTGCCTGTGTTTAAAATTTTTAGATGGGTGAGTGAGTAACGATGAGTGACACTTGAGAAAAAAAAAGTCAAAAGGAAACAACAGCGACAACAACATTCATTACTACCACAGCGTCATCAAATATGTCAGACAAATGCCTCGATTGTCAATCAGGTGTTGCACGAATGCAACCTTCAGAGCGTGAAAACCACACTCACGAAGGATCAGATTCGTCATCTAATTATATTTCTGTCATCATCCATATTTGATGTTGTGCGTTGTTATTGTTGTTGTTGTTCGAAGTGTTTTCGAACGAAAAATATCGTTCGGATGGTAAGGATGCCGCGCGCATCACGAATGTCTAACGCGTTTCCAGCTGTCCGATCGGCTGTTTGCTCTTCCTACTCACCCAAGGTACCATTCATTACTATGAGTTCAAGGTACTCTGACACTGTGAGAGGATATGGGGCGTAAAGTACAACGACGATTACAACCACTACGTCGTAGAAGACGAAAGAAAGAAAGAGATAGAAAAACACATTTTTCGCAACAAAAAGAGAGAAACCAGCTGCGTTCAGACGTCATTAATGAAAACAACGCGTAATCCACCGAGTTCTTCATTGCAAAGCTCTGAAGCAGAACTGGCGTTTTGTGGTGATATCATCCTTACGCCTCCTTTTTTTCTTCTCGTTATATTTTTTGTTCTCCTTTCGTTTCTTTCTTTCTTTCTTTCTTCTTCATCCCCACCCCGGAAAGAGAGAGAGAGGGAAGAACTCGTCTCCTCCAACTCCTCTCTCTTTATAAAAAGCGGGGGCACAAAAAAAGTGACGACGATCTTTACATCGGACGCACCTTGTTTCTTTTCTCTCGTGCTTACAGCTACTAAACGTGTGTATGTGTATATGTTCTTAAGAAAGTATCGTGTGAGAAAAATCGGCGGGATCGTCGTGGTCGGTCCCTTCCTTTTCTCGCAAACACGCTCACAAGGGTACGCACACACTCTCTCTCTATTTCTCTCAAAAGAAGAACAAGTAGAGGAGGAAGATGATGATGATGACAACGACGTCGACGACGGTAGATGTTATCGGTATCTATCTATCTATCTATCTATCAATATCAATAAATGAATGTACTTTGTTGTTCTCGTTCTTTTTTTTTTGCGGAACCCCGAGTGAAGAACTCGCACACACACTTCATAAAACTTCATAAAAAGAAACGCGCAACCCTCCGCACGCGAAGGCGCACGAATACGCTCGCATAAGGATTTTAATAACGAAATGGGACGAGGATTTAAACCGAAAGGTGGACGAGGCAGAGGCCGTGGCAGAGGATACGCTGCGCAACAAGAGCAAGAGGAAGAGTGGAGAGCGCAACAAGCGAGAAAAAGAAGAGGCGAAGAATCTTCCTCCGAAGAAGAAGAAGAAACGAGCGATGAAGACGATGAGGATGAAGACGACTCGTCATCATCCGGAGAGGAAGAAGAGAAGATTGTCAAAGTAAAGGAGTTTGATCGATTCGCAGGGATTGGAGTTCAAGAGGAAGAAGAAGAGGAAGAATCCTCGGACGACGACGATTCTTCGTCTTCCTCCTCGTTTGAGGATGAATATTTGAAGCCGAAAGCAAAGCCGAAACCGAAAGCAGCGGATGACGCGCCGCCGCAGAAATCTGCGAAACAGCTTGCGGAAGAAATGGAGAAGTTAAGAATAGTGCGCGAGAGAAGAGCGGCGCAAGCCAAGGCGAGGATTGAAGCTGAAGGATACGACAGATATGCGCCGCCGGAAGCTGGAGGACGGCCAAGGATCGAATAAAATATGACACGACTAAACTAGAATTTAAACTAAGACTACAATAAACTATCGCTATATTCTTTCATTGCATGAACGCCGAGGGTAATCCTAACGCTCTTCGGACTTTTAATGGAGCGTTGGAAAAATTTCCATCAGGCGTAGCTGTGACTAAGGCTATCGAATACACCAAGTGTAAAATGAGCGTGTACGATAACGAATTCAAAATCACAAATACAAAAGCGACGCACAAAATGGCCGTCATGTTTGGAACGAACGTCGCCCCAAGAGTTGCACAAATTTGATCAATCAACGCGTACACTTGCTGGACCATTAAGCGAAGGACGTTTTCT
>Ga0255778_10004655_pt1 | contig 11259 bp, 14 predicted proteins | sample 071ome_31_FD_179976 | JGI IMG/M metagenome (GOLD analysis project Ga0255778, IMG submission 179976) | Coastal salt marsh microbial communities from the Groves Creek Marsh, Skidaway Island, Georgia - 071405CT metaG (version 2) | ecosystem: Environmental > Aquatic > Marine > Intertidal zone >...
ATTTCCTGGATAGCCTATTAGAAGGAAGTGAAAACAAGATGGCATCCCTATTTAGCAAGGATGCAATTTTACTACCGACCCTATCTAGCAACATCTATGAGGGACGGGGTAATATAGCCAAATATTTCGTAGACACTTTCCTTCCACAAAACCCGGTTGGAGAAATAGTATCTTCAAACACTAGAAATCTAGGAACCTGTAGATTAGCAGTTGCTGGAGATTGGAATTTCTCAATAAACGATGACTCCGATACCACAGTTAAAGCAAGATATTCAATGGTATTTAAAAGGAATCTTTTAAAAATGAGGTGGGAAATTGTCCAAATGCACTCGTCATTACACCCATAAAAAAAAGCAAAAAATGAAAAAACTATTTATATTATCAATATCGATACTAATGCTTGGCTGCCAAGCGGATCGTAAGGCAGAAAAAATATTAAGAATCCACCAGGGTGCATTTGCATTTTGTGGAGCTTCAAGTGCGGTCCCTACTGGGAAGAAGGTAATAATACAGGGCAAAGAATTTGATGAGGGGTGTGCAATCTGTCCTGTTTTAGTGGGACCATCAATTTCCAGCCTGGCAATGAACGGGAGCGGTTCTTTAGGGGATTTCAATGCCAGCGACAATTTCCAAACCCCAGACGGTACGGATTCTACTGTGTGGTCACTATTTTGGTACTTTTCCCCATCCGACACAATTCCTCAATTTAATCCAGAAACTGAAGAATGGGAATTAATGCCACCAGTAAATAGATCATTCGTAATAGATCTAAGTTCTCCCAGCACTAGCGAAAGTGACATGTTCCAAATGCCTTGCGAAATAATAGATACTCTTGATAACGGAATTATTCTATCTAGGTGTTATGGACCTCTTAATCATATGGCAGTTCCATTACGTCGTCCACACTCAACTAAAGACGGACAAACTTCAGTTACAGCAGCTAAGGAAGGATCACCATATCCAGTGGGAACTCCAATTCCTTCTAGTGATTTAATCAAAAAAAATTAAAAGAGTGAAAAAATTATTTTTAGGGTTACTATCCTTAACACTATTGATGACTTCTTGTAGTAATAAAAAAGAAGTTAAGTATGTTAGAAAAAATGCAAATTCGATTGAGGCTCAATCGGACGTTGAAGCGTTAGATAACGCAATGAGAATTATGAAACAAAGGGGTTGTGAAGACCCTACGAGTTGGTATTATCAATCAGCAATTCACTGGGTTCCAACAAGAGTTAAAGATAATCAATTATGTGAGTCGTATACTGATTGGACTGAGTTAAAAATTGCATGGGATGAATGTACTCACTCACATAGTGGTGCTGAGGAAATCAATTTCTTGATTTGGCACAGAATGTATATTTGGCATTTAGAAAAAATTGTTAGAGAAACTTCAGGTAATAAAGATTTTGCATTACCATATTGGGGTTATACGAATTACAATAATTCAGATAAGGTAATGCCAAAAATGTGGAGAGACACTACAAGTAGTTTGTATGAGTCAGATAGATTAGATTCATTGAATCACGGTTTATCAATCATGGGTGCAACCCGTAGGATGTTAGTAGGTGAATATCCAAAGTTAATGAATATTACTGATTACCAAACGTTCAATAAAAATTTAGACCAATCAATTCATGGTGGTATGCACAATTACATTGGTTCAGGTAATGCGGGTGTAGAGGAACACTACAATATTATTTCACAAAAAAGTTCAACAACTGGTATGATGTCAGATGTTGCGACTGCGGCTTTTGACCCAATCTTTTGGGCTCACCACTCAAATATTGATAGAATGTTCCAACAGTGGTTAAACTCACCAAATGGTCAGAAAGTGACCTTACAACAATTGGAAGAGAATCCTTGGAAGTATGAATTTTTTGATGAACACGGTAGATTAGTAAATTACACACCTGCTGAGGTTATGGCGGTAATCTATAATATGGATTACGATTATGATGATACTAAAGTTGTTGAGAATCTTAAATCGGGTATTGCAATTATTGGTGAGAAAGAAGTTATTTCATTCGCATCACCAAACCGTATTTTTGATGGCGAATCTATGATGGTTGGTAGTATCTCAAAACCTGTAGATTATAATCACGATAAAGTATTGTTAGAGATTTCAACGACTTTTGATGAACAACCATTAGGTTTGTATGAGATTTATATTAATCATCCTGATGGAGAATCTTTTGATGTAGAATCATCATCTTACATAGGTTCAGTAAGTTTCTTTGGTGCGAATCACGGAGACCCAAGAAACACTCAATGTTATAAAGGGTGTTGTAGTCCTATCAGTGAAGATGGTAAATTAATGACTGTGTTTAAGTTTGAACTTAATACTGAAGATGTTTATGACATCACAATTTTTAGTACTGAACATAATGAAAAGTTTGGACTAAAAATAAATAAACTCGCTTTAAGAAATTACGAACTGTAATCTTTTTGAGTATAAAATAAAAATTAAAATTAAAAAAAGAAAAGATTATGAGCGTACTATTAAAAATAACAAATAAGACAGAGGTGCCAGTTGAGTATGCTCTATATGAGTCCCCAAAAATGGACAATAAACCTACAAAAAACGGTGTATTAAAACCTGGAGAAACAAAAGAGTGGGACGAATGGCACGTTACCATTGGAGATTACTTTGTTATGGGTATCACCACAGGTGATGGTGAAAACCACGGATGGACTAAAACAAACAACAGTAAACCCGATTTCCCTGGTGAGCTTGAAATGAAAGACCTCTACGACAATGATGGTGGTTTTGAGAAGTGGCACGAAGGTAATTTAGACAGAGACGATTTTCACGTAATGACAGATGACGAAATCGCTAATACCTTTGGTGAAGGTTTTTGCTCGAATGTATGTCCTTCTTTTAGCTGGGCAGGTACAAACACACGTCACATTGAGTTTATGGGTGGACCTGTGTTCCTCAAGGATGATGCATCCACTTTATGGAAAATTGCAAGACCTGATAGCGAGCATGCCGCCCAGGATTTCTTGGTATATCGATCAGCATAATTAAAATAAATCAAACAAAAAATGAAAAAACTAATATTAACTATGATGTCGGGTCTACTCTTAATGGGTTGTACTCAACAAAATGATTTAACATCTGATAACACATATACCGTTGAATTTGATGTTGACTACCAAAAATGTAGTAACAATCCTATTGTGAGTGTTGGTGGTGTAGACTTCGGTTCTGCGGGTGACGTTAGAGCGGGAAGAGCATGTTCTAAGAATGGATATAAAAACATCTCAAAGATTGAAGCGGATATTGATTTATCACCGATGGTTCAAAGAGAAGGTTTTACAGGTGATTGGTTGAATGCCGCGTTTTATGCCGTTAGTAGTGACAAACAACCATTAGGTGATGGAAATTACTGTGATGCTGAGTTTACACCATCTGCAGGTCAACCTGGTTACCCATGTCCATTTTGTCAAGAGATTGATTTCTTAGAGACTAACGGTCAGAAAATGTTCCAACACACTTTACACTTAGCTGATGGTAAGGGTGGACCTCAAAGATACGAGGTTTCATACACTGAGGCTGCGAACACAGATTGTTGGCAGTGGGATGAAATGCAATCGGCATCAGGTAACGCTGGTGTACATAGTTTAGTGGGTAAGATTGACCCTAACAAACCATTCCATATGGTTGTAGATTTCAACGAAGACTATACGAATATGATTATCACTTTATCTCAAGATGGTAACAGTGTAAAAGTATTTGATATGACCGAACCTGAATATCCATATACTCCAAGTGATTTGGACATGAGTAAGTTAAAAGATGCTATGAATGTTGGTTGGTGGTTCACCCCATCATACCATGATGATTGGTCACCTGGTACTAATGACCCAAATTGGTACAAGAACAGTGGTGGTGAATGTGGATGGGGAACTTTATGTGGTGATGGTGGAGGTTGGAAACTTTCAAACCTTGTTGTTACGGCTGAAGAACAAATCTAAAATAAAAATACATTATAAACTAACCCTCATCAGAAATGGTGGGGGTTTTTTAATATATAAGGTAAAAGAAATGAAGGAAGATAAGGAAATCGGTGAATTAGAGGACATCTTCAAAACGGAGGAGTTCAAATCATTATCCAGATTGCAAAGAATTTGGATAAGGATCAAAGTTGCCTTCATACAAACAATATCATCACTATGAAAGAATTATTGAACAGCATCACAGACACGAGAATGGTATATTTACTTATGTCCATTGTCCTCCTTACAGGATATTTATTTGAAATTTGGGGAGTTGTTATTTTCGTTGCATTTATGCTAAATGTTGGTGTTTGGACAGGGTTTTGCCCCTCTAAATGGTTTTTTGGCAAATGTGGATTTAAGAAATCCGAATTATAAGTATGAGTGCTCTTGAAGGTATATCACTGAATGCTAAAATTTCTTTAGTAGTAGCGGGAGTAATTATGTTTGCGTTCTTTGGAGTACAAACATTAATAGTGTTCCATGTTTTAGAGCCAACTCTAGCTTTAGCTAAATTTGGCTGGGGCTGTGTTGTATTTTTCATGCCACCATTCTTTAAAGTTGTTCAGGAGTTCTTAATAAACAAAGAGATGATCAGAGGAGATCTAAAAAAGAAAAACATATACCTTGAGCATGCTGCTAAAATAATTAGACATGACATGCACTCTGGAATTAACACATATTTGCCAAGGGGAATTAAATCCCTGAAAAGGAGAATAACCGAAGAGCAAGCAAAAGAGATGAAAATTGTATCACCTCTGAAATTAATAGAAGATGGATTACATCACGCTCAAAAAGTATATTCGGGTGTATATGAATTTACAAACCTTGTTAAAGCAAACACTCAGATGTCTACTAAACCGTGCGACATAAACAAAATACTGAATGAATATTTAAAGCTTACTGCATATAAAAGTCAAGTTATTTTGAACTCTAATTTACCAACAGAATTGGAGGTTAACGAACCACTCTTTTGTACAGCGATAGACAATCTGATTAGAAATGGATTAAAATACAACGACTCACCTACCAAATGGGTAAAAATATATCAGGAAGGAACCTACGCTGACGGTAGCTTTATAGTTATAGAGGACAATGGGAGGGGATTAACAAACGAGGAATTTAAACAACTTTCGGAGCCCTATGCAAGAAAAGAGGGACAAAAAGAAACTGGGACTGGATTAGGTCTAAACATTTGTGTTGAGATTTTGAAAGAGCACAACTTTAAAGTTGTGGCAGAAAAAACAGAGGAAGGCACAAAAATTAAAATAGAAATATAAAAACACTACTATGATTAACACACTAATGCTAATCGATGACGAAAACCTTTTTCATTTGGTTTTTGAGGACGCTTGCTCCCTTTTAGATATTGCATTATCTATAGAAGCTCTTGATAGCTCCGACGAGGCAGATCGTAAATTTAAAGAATGGTTTCCCGATGACCCCAACCACGAAAGGCCCGAATGTGTTTTTGTTGATCTGAATATTATTGGATCATCATATGATGGGATTGAGATGATAAGGAAAATCAATTATGAATATGGTAATGGCTGTGTTGTTGGAATAATATCATCATCACAGGATGAGGTGGAGATCGAGAAAGCTAAGAATGTAGGAGCTCAGTTTTGGATTATTAAATCCGACGATATTGAGCCAAGACTGGAGGAATTCAGAGAAGATTACCAAAGCTATGTAGATAAAAAAGCACCTTTTAAAGTCTATAGATAAAAAATGGAACTCACAAAAACAGACAGGGATTTATTACTAAAGCTTGCAAAGGATAAAAAGATCTATCTGGAGGGCAATATTGTTAAAATTCTAAAAGCACAGGAGGGAGATTTAGAATTTAAAAAATATCTAGAGGACTGTAAAAAAAGGGATTCAACAGCAAGAAGGAAAAGACTCGAGGTAACTAAGCAAGTACAAGAGCAAAATAAGGACCTTGCAAAAGCTAACGACGAAAACATAAAGCTTATGGCAGACCTCAAAGAATCTCTAGAGAATATTTCTGAGCTGAGAGATGAAGCTGAAAGGGCAAGAGAAGTAGCCGAGGAAGCCAAAAACGAAGCTTTAGGTGACCTTGAGGTAATGCAAAGGAAAACCCAATTTGAGCTTATTTCAATAATTGTTCGATTAGCTTTAGCAGTAATAGTTGGGGTAGGTGTAACTACATCAGCCCTTTATGCATTTGTATTGTATATGGGATATGACTCAAAAATCATCGAGTCAACATGGTCAAATTTATTTGGGATCCTCTTAACAAATTCATTTAGTATAGTTGGTACCATTATGGGTGTTAAGTACGCTACCGAGAATAAAGAGAATAATAAATAACCCTATTATTTTGAAAATATATCAGGTCCAGGCAAATTCTGTTGCCAAGACCAGGAGTCTTTCATCATATCTCCTAGACCTCTTTTAGCTTGCCATCCTAGTCCCCAATAAGATTTTGTGGTGTCTGCCCAGATTCTAACAATGTCTCCATCCCTTCTAGGACCAATCTTGTAGTTTACCCGAATTCCATTAACCTCCTCAAATTTATTGATGAGCTCAAGGACAGTGTACCCTTTACCTGTACCTACATTGAAAACCTCAAAGTTTTTAGTATCTGGGGCCTGCTTTTCTTTATCCCTATCACGATCTTCATCGAATAGTCTTTCCACTGCTTTAACGTGTGCTTCTGCAAGGTCCATAACATGAATAAAGTCTCTAATACAAGACCCATCCCTTGTATCATAATCATCGCCAAATACTGTAAGCTGTTCTCTAATACCTGCTGCTGTCTGTGTTAAATAAGGAACCAGATTGTTAGGGGTACCGAGGGGAAGTTCACCTAGCATTCCACTCTCATGACCACCAACGGGATTGAAGTAGCGGAGTGCTATAGAATCAAGCCATGTGTTATCCCTGAGCATGATCTCACACACCTGTTTGGTTGAGCCATAAGCCGTTGTAGCTTGTTTAACGGGACTTTGCTCGTCAACTGGGATAACATCAGGTTCTCCGTAAACAGTGCAGCTAGAACTAAATACGAGCTTATTGCAATCTGTATATTTCATTGCTGACATCAAGCTCATTAGTCCGCCAACATTGTTTTCATAGTATGAAAATGGATCTTCCAAACTCTCACTTACAGATTTATAAGCTGCAAAATGGATTACACCATCTATGTTTTCATTTTCCAGGATGATTTCCATATCTACGTTGTGGATCACATCTTCTTCATAGAACTTATGCTTCTTCCCTGTGATATGCTCGATGTGATCAAGTATACCCAGTTTTGAGTTTGAAAGGTTATCAACGATTACTGGATTAAACCCAGCTTCATGGAGTGCAACTACGGTGTGAGATCCAATAAACCCCAAACCACCTGTCACGAGTATGTTTTTAGACATAGTGGAAAATATTTGAAAGTTATAGTGTGAATAATGGAAAATCTTTCAAAAAGATTTACCTAGGGGTTGACATTTTGGATCCTAGGATTTGATCGGCATTCGGAAAGACATATTTAACATCCTTAGCAGCCATAATGGGATTAGTCCAATCTATTTCAAGGCAGTAGTCCTCATATTTAAAGGGCTTAAGATCTTCATGGATAGCTACAATCTCAAAATGTCCCTCCCAAGACATGATGTTGCTCATGACCTCTTCGAGTCCAGATTCGAAATCTGATCCCTTCCTTGCGTCTTCTAAATCCTGCTCCTCTTCAATGCCCATGTTCTCCAAAATTAAAGCAGAGGCTTCTCCGGGATTTTTTGCTACGACAGCATAAATTCTAGTCCCTAACTCATGTCCATCGTAAACACTTGATGTACACACAAGCCAGCCTTTATGTTGTTCTATCCCGATTTTATCAAGATCACCTAAAAGATCCCTTTCATCCTCTTCAAATACCTTAAAAGATTTGAGTGCCATATCCTATTTTATTTGCCAATTATATATCTTACTGGAAATTTTAATAGGTCAGATATCTATAAATACAAAAGGTTTAGAATGCAAAGAGAACACAATCCAATTTTTTGGACCATAGGGAAAGACGGAAAGAAAATGAAAAGGGATCTTTTAAAGGAGTCCGGGAGATTTTCGCTAGAGGCTTATAATAACGGAGCGGATGGATTAGACGATATAAACTACATTTATTATGAGATGTTCCAAATGTTTGATGTATACGATTCCCAGGGAAGCGACTATGAAAGATATGGATGTTTAATCAATCCTGGTGATGTTGTTGTCGACATTGGTGGAAATATAGGTATGTTTTCAAGAAGGGCTTTAGAAAGAGGTGCGTCCCGGGTAATTACCTTCGAGCCCATGACCAAAGCATTCTCGTGTCTGGTAGATAATGTTGGGTATGATGTGGAGGCATATAATATAGCTATCAGCAAAGAGACATCTTTGACTAAAATGGGTGTATCTTTCCGGATCAATAATCTTGGAGGATCTACACTGAAATTAGAGGAATTGGAAAAAGAGAATAGAGAAATAATTTACACAGAGCCCTGCATTACCATGAGCTTGGAGGATCTTTGGAAACTGGGGGTTCTCCCCGAGACTATAGATTTTCTAAAAGTTGACTGCGAAGGTGGTGAGAAGGAGATTATAGAAAGTCTAACAGACGAACATTTATCAAGGATCAAAAAGATCTCCATGGAATATCACGCAGGGTGGTTGGGCCATGAACTAAGAGAGGAGTTTACTGATAGACTTCATAATCTTGGTTTCCAAATATTTACTCTATTTCACGGAGAGGGGTCTTTGGCACAATTACATTTTTGGAAATAAATGAGGATACAGGATTTTGATAAAATTAAAGCACACGTTACTTTTTCAAGGAGTATTGTAAGGGTATTTATGGAAGAGGGTGAATTCCTGGTAAAATTTTTCCGAGGAGAAGCATTCACCGGAGAGTCCATTTTGAGGACATTGGAATGGAGGGCATTTCCCAACGATAACGTTCTTGGAGATTGGAAAATAGAATTCTGGGATATTGAGGGTAAGTCTCTTGAGGGGGTACATCATCATCTAGTACACGGATCAAGAGTTTTGTTTGTACCTTCGCCAAAAAATACAAACTTGTCAATGGTAGAAAAACTAATCCAGGAATGTAGAGATGCACAAAATAAGGGAGCTAAGTGTTGGGTTTTCTTTGAGGGTGCACACGAATACGGAGATCTATTCAAAAAAGAGGGCATAAATCTTTTCAAGATTGGTGGCAATACGAGAATGAATTTCCCATTTATTATAGAAAAAGAATTTTAGAATGACTGGAAATTTTATAAAGACACACCCAGGATTTTTGGAAAGGGGTCAAGCTGAGCAAATAATTTCCCACTTTAATAGCAATAACTACCCGAATTCGGGGGAAGAAAGCGATTTCTTAGAAATGAAAGAGGTTTTAGACCAAAGGGTTTTTGAAAAAGTTGTGGACTTTTTAAACACTTATAAACCACTATCAATTATAGAAAATTTCGAGACCTTGGGTGAGACTTTAAGATTTGCTCAACAATGTTGCTTTATCTATAGCGGATCTTTTTATAGGGAACTTCAATTAGCATGCGCTTCCCTATCTACTTTTGACAAAATACTATACTCAGAAACAAAAGAACCCATTGTTATCAAGATTGGAGATGAAGAACAATTCGTACATAAAGTAGACGAAAACGGTCCAAGGAATATGCTCGATTTCCTAGTTATTGTTCAGGGAGACCAAATAAACATTAATTTTAGAAAGCAGGAAAATATTGTGAAGGCTAACCCCGGCGAGCTTGTAATTATTCCTCATCTATGGACAAACGAGTTCACAGTGGAATCGCAGGATACAGCTTACATTATGCTTTATAGAATTGCTGTAGATCCATCCAGATACGAAATAGTAGACTTTTAATTTTTTTAGAACGCTTTTAACCAGTATAATTGCGATAAATCATTGTATGGAACCCGAAAAAGACATTTTTGAACAATTGAAAGACGAGAGGGAATCTCGCTCTTGGTTGAGAAGGAAAATAGATTACATCTCACTATGGTGGAAACATGATGGTCGATATGTGGGCAAAGAATTTATTCGTGGCATTAAAAGCGTTTGGTATTGGCTACCTGTCATTTGGAAGGACCGCAACTGGGATGATTCATTTATCTTTGATATTATTTCACATAAATTAAAGTCACAAGCTAATTACATCGGTAAGTATGGTATACATCTAAATAACTGGAAAGATGAACGTGATATGATGACTTGTGTCCGTCTAATCGAAAAAGTTAAAGACGAATGGTATAGTATGGAATACATGGACTATCATAAGACCAAACACTGGTTTGAGCCCTGCGAAGATAAACCAGGATATTCAACTTGGGAGTCCAGAGAATTAGAAGAGAACTTTAAAGATTACTTTGCTAAATATCCATTAATTTACAAGAGGGTACTAAACGGCGAGGGTTGGTTTGAAGCTGTGAATGAGGAAGATAAACATAAGATCGCAATGAACATTGCCCGTATTAATCATGAAAGAGCCCGTAAGTTACTCTTTAAAATCATGGAACAAAACATTGAAAGATGGTGGGACTAAGATGGATAAAATTAGAATAACATTTATATCCGATACACACGCAAGACACCGGGATCTAAAGGGAAGCAAAGACATCAGAAAGTCACACGAGTCCCTAGATCTTCCTGGTGGAGATCTTCTAGTGCACGCTGGTGATTTCATGACCTCAGGATATTCTAAGTATGAAGCTGAGGATTTTTGCAATTGGCTGGGGGATCAAGATTATGACCTATGTACTTTCATTGCTGGAAATCACGACAGGATTTTTGAATTCGACCAAGAAACGAAATCCAGTCTTATCAAAGGCTTGCATTACAGAGTTGAGTATCTCGAAGACTCACATTTAAGGTATGGAGACGACACTTCAGAAAACTCGATTACCATCTATGGATCACCGTGGCAACCAGAGTTTTATAATTGGGCATTTAATTTACCAAGAGCTGGTAAAGAGCTAGAAGAAAAATGGGCAAAGATACCAGACAATGTTGACATCCTTGTAACACACGGACCACCCCAGGATCATCTTGATGTTAGTGGTCCGCCATGGAACACGCCACATCTAGGGTGCGAACTTTTAAGAGTAAGGGTTGATAAGATTAAACCAAAAATACATGTCTTTGGACATATCCATGGTAGTTATGGTTACAAGTTTTATGAGGGAACCCATTTCATTAACGCATCAGTTCTCAACGAGAGATACGAACTTACCAATCCGCCA
>Ga0255778_10004668_pt1 | contig 11240 bp, 9 predicted proteins | sample 071ome_31_FD_179976 | JGI IMG/M metagenome (GOLD analysis project Ga0255778, IMG submission 179976) | Coastal salt marsh microbial communities from the Groves Creek Marsh, Skidaway Island, Georgia - 071405CT metaG (version 2) | ecosystem: Environmental > Aquatic > Marine > Intertidal zone > Salt...
CCATAACAATAATGTTGCCTGGATTATCTGCTGCAGCGAATAGTACCCTATTATCAAAAATTTTTTTTATTTTTTTAATGTATGTTTTTGTTTTTAAATCTGAGCCCCAAAAATTAATAAGGAAAATTCCCTTTCTTTTTAATCTCTCAAAACAAAGTTGATAGTAATCATCGCTACGAAAAATGTCAGGCAAACCTAATTCATCAAACGCATCAGAAATAATTAAATCATAAGAATCGTTATGGTCATTGAGATAAGCAACACCATCAGTATTAATGATTTCCATCCTCTTATCCTCAGGGCAATGAAAGAAACTTTTTGCCACCTGAATAACGTGTGGATGAATTTCAAGTGTTTTAAAGGTGGTTTTTTCACAATATTTATAAAAAAACTTTTGCAGTGATGCGCCACCTAACCCTACAAAAAGCACATCCTCAGGATTAGCTTTAAAAATCAAAACCAAGGCCATAACCTTGGTGTAGTTGAGCTGTAAGCCAAATGGATCGTCCAAATTCATTGAGCTTTGGATGGTGTCATTACCGATGTGTAATGAGCGAATATTATCCCGCTCGCTTACCTCAACAGAGACTTTGTCTAAATCGTAAAACGACGGGTCCGTTTGATAATTAAAAAACTTTCCAATTATTTTCTTAATCATTTTTTTTAATCAATGAGTTTCATCCAACGCTCATCTAGCCTTTTGATTGATATTGGGTAGGCAGTTTTAAGCTCTTGAGCAAAAAGTGATACACGTAGCTCCTGCATATCCCACTGAAAGTCAATGAAGCCATGTGGCACATCCTCATCGTTTTCCACATACCTAACAACCTTTTCAATCCATTTATTTTTTAAACGATTAATCTCACTCATCAATTCCAAATCTTTCGATGTGCGCTGATTAAACTTATCAAGCCTTATGATAATTCCCTTTAGATAACGATTAAAATCCCGCAACCTGTCAAACTTAAATAATGGCTTTTCATAGGGGGGTAATAAGATTTCAACTTGCTCATCAATATCCTCTATTACCTTACTAGGAAGGTTATTCATACTTGACCTCATTCGAGACAAATTATGGAAGGATTGAGCAATCAGCATGAGCTCATCCGATAATATTTGTATTAAGCTCGAAAAATGTTTATGGGCGTGCATAATGAGGCGCTCAAAGTCAGTCTTAGTTTGAATTTGACTCTTAAATGAATTCAAAATTTCATCGAGAACAACCTCAATCATATTTTGCTTGAGTGCATCAGCTGAAATAATTTTTCCCAACCTAATTGAAGTCTCACTTAAGGTTACTTGATCTTTTTTTATGATTTTAATTTTTTCATTGAGTTGGATAGAGACTAATCTTTTAATACCTTGTTTATTTTTGTTTTTAGCATCATTTAGATCATCAAAGACTAGGATATCAACCCACTCCCCACTATCAACGAGAGCAGGGTAGCCAATCAAGGTTGTTTTTTGATGCGTAATTTCTAATTTTTCAGGGAGAGGATCATCGGGCCAATATTTAAGTCCCTCTTGCTCAATACCAAAATCAATACTGTCTATAATTTCTGTAATGGCTTCCTTATTGTGCTCCTTGAGCTTACTGATATCTCTACCTTCATCCAACGCGATACCTTGGTCATCGACCACGATATAGTTGGGTCTAAGATGAGTAGGTAGGTCTTGAATTTCCTGATCACTTATACGGTATCGAGTCTTCGTTTTTTGCCGGACAAATTCTGTAAAAACATCATTAAAATTCATCTTAGGTGAATACTCACTCAAGAACTCTGTGACGGCAGTCTGGAGATGGCCACACTGTCCCCTTAAGCCTTTAGGTAAATTCTTAATGAGTGATGTTACTTTTTCCCTGATCATCCCAGGTACAAGCCAATCTAACTTTTTTTCATCAATTAAATTTAACCCTGACAAAGGTAATATCACTGACAAACCATCGCGTGGATGCCCTGGCTCAAAGAAGTAGCTTAAATTAACCTCATAGCCGTTGAAGTTTTGCTTGTCAGGATACTGCACCATGTCAATCTTATCGGCGTCATGCTGCATCAAAAATGCTTTAGTTAAAAATAAATATTCAGGGTTATCTTGTTCCTTCTTTTTTCGCCAATGCTCAAAGCCCGCAATATTGACGATATCTTCATCGAGTTTTTTATTATAAAAATCAAAAATAACGTCATCATTAATTAATATATCTTGCCTTCGAGCCTTATGCTCTAGATCACGAACTTCATCAATTAATTTTTGGTTGTGAAGCCAAAATGGTGAAGTTGATTCATAATTTTTTTCAACTAAGGCTTGCCTAATTAAGATTGATCGAGATGTTGAGGGGTCGATGGGTCCATAATGAACGGTTTGTGAGGGATTAATCACAAGACCATAGAGTAAAGATTTTCTGCTTGCATCCACCCTGCCTAGTTTCACATTCCACCTAGGATTACTGTATTCATATTCAACAATATGTTGAGCAAGTTTTTCAACCCAGGATACATCGATTTTCGCAACACATTGAGCATAGAGCTTTCCGGTATCAATAATCTCGGCCGCCATGATCCATTTTAATTTTTTATTTCTAAATAACCTTGGCCCAATTAAAAACTTAATACCTCGAGTACCCAGGTAATGCTGTGATTCCATTTCTGCTTGACCAACATTACTTAAAAGTCCTGATAAGAGTGCCCGATGGATTTGATCGTAGGTTGCTTCCGTCTGATTGAGATTAAATTGAAGCTCGCCAACAATACCGCTTAACTGTTTTTGTAACTCCAACCATTCTCTCAAACGGTTAAATGATAAAAAATATCTTTCACAAAACTTTCTTAAGGACTTACTGCTAACATTATGCGCTTCTTGTTTAAACCTCTTCCATAGCTTAATAAAGATTAAGAAGCCTGACTCAGGATCATGAAATTGGAGATGTGCTTGATCGGCTTTATCGGCTTTATCGATTGGTCGTTCTCGTGGATCTGAAACGCTCAAAGCACTAATGATGACTAATATCTCACTCAAGCAATTTTCTTTTTTAGCTTCAATTATGATTCGCGCATGCGATGGATCAATCGGTAACATCGATAACTGCTTACCCAAAGGTAATATTCGATTATCGATATCAACGGCTCCAAGCTCAAAAAGTAATTGATAACCATCTTGAATAAGACGATAAGAAGGTGGCTGAATAAAAGGAAATTGATCAACAGCTCCAAGATTCAAATCAGCCATTCTTAAAATCACAGAGGCTAATGAAGTTCTTAGAATCTCAGGGTCTGTAAAGTCTTGCCTTAGTTGGTAGTCTTCCTCCTCGAAAAGTCTAATACAAATGCCTGGACCAACCCTACCACAACGACCTGTTCTTTGGTTGACAGAGGCCTTGGAAATTTTTTCAATATGTAATTGATCAATTTTCATCCGTGGGCTGTAGCGAACCACCCTAGCTAGTCCGCTATCAATGACGTAATGGATATTAGGGACCGTCAATGAGGTTTCAGCAATATTGGTGGAGAGGATGATTCTTTTTCTTGTTGATACTTGGAAAATTTTTTGCTGCTCTTGAAGAGGTAGTCTTGAAAATAGAGGTAAAACCTCATAACGATCATTAAAGTAATCTTTTAAAAAACGATTGGTGTCATGAATATCACGCTCTCCAGGTAAAAAAATCAAGATGTCGCCATGAAGCTGGCCAAGATCATTAATCGCTCCGACAATAGCCTCATCAAGGCTTTCAATTAATGCTTCTGATACTTGCTGGAGAGGTCGATAAATTATTTCAACTGGAAAAGTTCTACCTGAAACCTGAATAATAGGTGCTGAAAAATGCTGCGCAAACTTTTCAACATCAATGGTGGCGCTGGTGATAATAATCTTAAGGTCTGGGCGCTTGGGGAGTAGGTTCTTAAGGTAGCCAAGAAGAAAATCGATATTTAAGCTTCGTTCATGCGCCTCATCAATAATCAGCGTATCGTATTGCTTGAGCATGGGGTCTTGCTGCGTCTCTGAAAGCAAGATTCCATCAGTCATAAGTTTAATGGCTGTATTTTTAGTGATTTTTTCAGCAAATCGAACTTTAAAACCAACTAAATCCCCTAAGTTAGAATGAAGCTCCTCGGCAATACGACTAGCCACTGATCGTGCCGCAATTCGTCTTGGTTGAGTATGTCCAATAATTTTTTTTTGGCCTAAACCAAGTTCAAGACAAATTTTGGGTATTTGTGTGGTTTTACCTGACCCGGTTTCACCGCTAATAATCGTGACTTGGTTATTTTTGATCGCCTCAAGAATCTCGTCATGACGAGATGTAACCGGAAGGTCTTTTGGAAATTCTATTTTTTTTGGAAGTTGGCGTATCACTCAAATTTTTTTATCTTATCGTGCAATCTTCTGTGCCTGTATTGCCGCCCTTGTAATTAGGCTCATAGTAAAATTTGTTAAAGGCCAGTTTACCCACCTTATTTTTATAAAATTTAGCAATACCAACACCGTAATCCTGATTCGCTTTATCATCGAGTGCAAAATAAATACCTGCAGTCATACCTTGTGCAGCAGCGAAGCCTTTATAAGTACCAAAGCCTGGAACCTCAAGGGTAAAAAAATAGCTTTGATAATTATCGTTGCTATGATTTTTATCCAGCTGCATGGTAACAACCCCTGTATATTCACCCTCATGAAAATCGAGCCCCTTACAATCGTATACGCCACTTAAGTCATCAGCATAAGCCATGGGTAAATAAAAAGAACAGAGTACAAAAATGAGCCATTTAATTTTTTGCATGATGTAATAAACTCCATAAACGTCAATAAATAAAACGAGATTCTAACTCGTTGAGATTTAATTCATCTAATATTTTTTTAATTCTCTCAATCGCGTTACCTTTTTTTTGATGAATATTTTTTGCAATAATAAGCTCATTTTTCATCGAATGTTCCCAACCTACCAATTCAGTGACAGTCACCTGGTAGCCTTTAGACTCTAACATCATGCATCGAAGCACATTGGTCACGTGGCTACCGAATTCACGCGTATGGATACCATGCCTCCATAATTCTGCGATAGGCTTTTTTAATGAAGAGCCCTTATCAGCTCGAAGGAACTTTGCTAACTCAGCCTGGCAACAAGGAATCATAATAATCCAATCCACTTTCTTATCGATCGCAAACTTCATGGCATCATCCGTTGCCGTGTCACAGGCATGCAAAGCAGTCACGATATCAATGTTGTCTGATACATGACTGCCTGAGTCAGCCACATCGCTTGCGACAAAATTCATATTTTGAAAATTTAATTTATTTTTTAATGCGACTGAACCATCAATAAGATCTTTATTTTTCTCAATACAAATAATTTTTCCTGGAGTATTTTTTATATACAAATCATTCAAAATGAAGCCCAAGTAAGATTTTCCCGCACCATGATCAACGAGCGTAAATTCCGAGTTTTTTTCATGTACGGTTTGTAAGATAGGCTCAATAAACTGATAAAGATGATAGACCTGCTTTAACTTTCTTCTGGAATCCTGATTAATTTTGCCGTCACGGGTTAAAATATGAAGATGTTTAAGCAGTTCGATGGATTGTTGAGGTTTTATTTCATCTAAGATACTCATCACATAAGTTTAACCCATCCATCATTTATAAAGAGGAAAATTAAAAGGCTCATGAGTATTCAATGGTATCCAGGTCACATGACCGCTGCTAAGAAAAAGATTGAAGATGCTCTCAAGATAAATGATCTTGTTATTGAGATCCTTGACGCCAGAATTCCTGGAGCATCGACTAACCCCATGATTAAATCAATTAGGCAACAAAGACAACGTCCAAGCCTTAAGGTCCTCAATAAGTCTGATTTAGCGGACCCCAAAGTAACACTCAAGTGGATTGAGTTTTTTAATAAATTACCCAACACCTATGCAATTGCCATATCAGCTAAAAATAAAAGTGATGTAAATAAAATCCTTCCTGCCGCATTAAAAATTGCACCTCATCGAGGAACGCTTATTAAACCTTTAAGGATGATGATTATGGGGGTACCCAATGTAGGAAAATCAACCATCATCAATACCTTAAAGAACAAAAAAATTGCCAAGGTCGGCAATGAGCCAGGGGTCACCAAAAGCGTTCAAAGACTAGAATTGAATGATCATACGATCCTCACAGATACCCCAGGCATGATGTGGCCAAAAATTGATAATGAGCTCGATGGTTTTTTATTGGCCGCGTCTCATACCATTGGAATTAACGCTTATGATGAAATTGAAACCGCCTTGGTACTTTTTGAAGTAATTAAAAAAACATACGCTCAAAATATAGCAAAAAAATACAAAATGACTCTATCCCCCCTGCCCGAGGATGAGGCCTTTTTAGAATTATTAGCAAAAAATCGTGGGTTCATGATCAGAGGGGGTGAGTTTGATTTGCATAAAGCGGCCACGACCTTTCTTTCTGATTACCGGTTAGGCGGTCTGGGTTTAATTTCTCTTGAAGAGCCTGAAACGAGGTCTCATCAATAATCTTGCCAATCAAAAATAATCACGGCTTGGCTATGCATTTCACCTAAGTGGTTTAATACATTCCAGACCGTAGCTTTTTTAATTAAGAAAGTATCCCCATTTTTTTTTACTCGATAGCCTTGATAGTTTTCTACAAATCCTTTTAGTTTGACTTGGGCTAAAAGGTGTCCGCGCTCCTCTTGATGGTTTTGACTCGCAGATTGATGTGAGGGTAAACCAATAAATTCATGATGCTGCATTTCAAACAGTTTTAGCATGGCCTCATTGGCATAATTAAAAATAGGTGTATCGGTTAACGTATGGCTTGCAATCGGATATTTAAGCTGATTGATTGAATCAGCTAATCGTTCTTTGGAGGGACAATCCAGCAAAACTTTCTGGGTCAATGAAAAATAGCTTTGATAAAGATCTGAGCAATGTGAATCTAAATTCATAAGCACTATTCACATTGATAAAAGTCTTGCATTTTTGTCTTAATGATTTGGGTTTTATCAAAAACAAATTCACCCGAATCGTAACGCTCCCATAGATGTTCCAGTTCACCTGTATCGCTTCTATACTCTATCGACTCAATATTATTTTTTTTAGATATACATTGGATTAAATCCTGATCATTACATTCGTCAGCAGTGAAAAATTTTCCCTTAAAGTGTGCTTCCAATTTTTTAGGGAAATAAAAGGCAATACTAAAGGGCACACTAATATTTTGATTAACGTGTTTGCATACATACTGCTCTATTCGATATGGGTTGAAGGCTAAATAATAAATGATTAATAAAAGAAGAATAAAAAGAGCGAAAGCTAATTTCTTACTCATGATCATTTCGAACGTATTTCTTAATTTCAAGGCAACCCTCTGCGTCCAAACACGGCCAGTCTGTCTCTTTTCCACATGCATTTAAAGTGATTGTAGACTCTGTAATACAATATTGTTGGCTATCTAGTAACTCAAATGAATCACAAATCATAGATTGATTTTCACTTTGTTTTTTATTAATAAAAACTTCGAGAGACACACTCTCATCGCTTAAAGCCAGATAAGAAAAAAAAAGTAATGTAATTAAGGAATATCGCATGGCAAATCAATATTTCTCGTATGATTTCTCCTCAACCAACAAAGAACCAAGTTCAGTATTAATATTTTTTTTAATAACTGCCCGTGAATCATTATTTATATAAACAGACCTCGCTAACTCAATAAAACGATCTCCAAAATCATTATTTCTTTCACACGCCCTAATATCATCCTCAATATTCCATAATGCTATATTCACTTTTTTTAGATCGTCCCTTAATTTGTTAATATTATTTCTATCTCCAACGGTTTGATTAACAATATCAGTTAGAAAATTATATTCAATCTCAATATTCTTTAACTTATCGTGATCTTTAATCTCCTGCAATTTAATCTCTAAAATAGTTAACTTGTCTATTAACTCCCCAGGAGAAATTGGTATCATTATGTTTTCCATTAAATTTCCAAAATGAATATTAAAAAAATATTAGTTTATAGCAACGGTGAGCTTATTGGTGATGCAATATATAAACTTAATTTTCTTTTTAATTTAAAAAAAAATTTCCCAAAATCAAAAATTATCTGGCTTGTAGCCAATAAAACAGCATATGAAAATGTTCTAAAAAAAATTTCTGAGCCATACATTGACCAAATAATTTCAATTGGCTATGGAAAAAAATTCTGGAGTGATTTGATTTTTATGCCGAAAGTATTATCTAATCTTGACGTTGATATTATCATTGATACTCAAAAGTCATTTTTTAGAAGCATACTCGTTAAAAAAATACAGCATAAAATTATGCTAACAGATAGCCTGAATGGACTCTTATCTGATGTTAAAAAAACTAGTAGCAACCAAAAATTTACTCTTAACGAGCAACTCATTGATTATATTTCGCGCCTAAAAAAAAAATTAAATTCAAAACCTATTTATAAAAACTTTCAATTAAATCCAAAAAGGAATATTGAATTAATCGCTGAAAAACTATTTTCTAAACAAAAAAAATACATTGGATACTCGGTTAGCGCCGGTGATAAATCGAAAGTTTGGCCAATTAAAAATTTTATTTATCTAGCTAATCACTTCTCGAATAAAGGCTATATTCCAGTTTATTTTATTGGCCCAGATGAAGAAGAAATATATAAACATTTGAAGAAACAGGTTCCAAATGCACTTTTTCCTGAAAGGGAAATCAGAGATAAATATAAAGCACTTAACGGTATTGAGGTTGTATCTTCGATAGCAAACCGCATGGATATTTGTTTGGCAAACGATTCAGGTACTGGTCACATGATTGCATTATCAAATACACATTTAATTTCTTTATTTTTAAAACATAATCCTAAAAAATATATGCCCCTTGCAAAATCTTTAACGATCATTGATTCAAATGATTTTAAAAAAACTGGAGTTACTAAAAATATTGTTAAGAAAGTAATGGAAAAATTATTAACTAATAAATAATTTTCTTTTTTATAATTTAACTCCTAAAATTGGTAGGAAATGGCGAAATTAAAAGATCGACCCATTCCTGGCACTGAGCTTCCTGAAGATTTAGTTTTTGCAGTAGACATGGTCGCACCTTGTCCTAGGTATTCACCACCAACAGGGTCGTCATACTTTTTGTCGAAAAGATTATCGATCCCAAAATCAAAGGTTAAGCTCTCATATACATAGGAAGTTTTATAATCAAGGACCACATAGCTTGGTGTGGTGCGCTCCAACCTGACATCATCAACCTTATCTTTTTTATCTACCGCTAGTAATGAAAGTGTATTTGTCCAAGAGCCAACGTGATGATTTAACGCGACGGTTAAATTAAGTGGCATCAGGTTATATAAGTTGGTGTCGTTATCATGGTTACGCCCGCGTTGATAGTTGATTTTTGATAAGCCTGTAAATAAGCCCAAACTCTCCAATTCCAAGAGACGAAAATTCGCCATGACATCAATACCGTAGATGAAGGCATCGTGGTTATAAAACTTTAGCAGCCTAAAGCCATCCGTTCTATTTGTTGTTTGGGACTCAACATCAATATAGTCATGAATGTAAGAATAGTAAGGGTTAAATTTAAAGTTCCAGGTAAGGTTTTGTGCCTCATGACTCAATAAAAAACCTACCTTGTGAGCTGTTTCTGCATCAAGATTGATGTTACCCACATAGCCATTACCATCACCATATAAATTATTCATGTTAGAAGCCATCGTCCAGGTAGACCATGTATAGCGTTGATACAGGTTGGGGCTGCGTGACTTCATGGTGTAGCCAAATTCAAAGGTTGTTTGATCAGAGGGCGTGTATTTAGATAGCAAACTTACATCGAAATTGTGATCATCTTTCGATCGATCAGAGCTATTAAAATTAGTAGAATCACGATTTTGATAGGAGGACATCATATCCGTTGGAGCATAACCTGATACATTATCAGCATCCATGATCACCAGTCCGTAGCGGAGCCCTAATGACATCAACCACTCCTCACTCCAGATTTGATCAATTTGCGCATAGGCATCAAAACGATCACGCTGACCGTTATTAACGTTAATAAACGTATTAGGTTGCATCATGCTCGACCCTGCTGTTGCAGGAAATTTATCATCTAGGCGATAGTATTGGTATTCTATTCCCGCTTTTAATGTGCTCTGGTCATTTAGATAAATTTCGCTGTCTAAATTTAATCCAAATGTTTGGCCATCTGCCAGCATCCTCATACCCCTGCCGCTGCCATACATAAACTGCTTATCAGATCCGAAATTATGCTCATGATGCGTGTCATCAAAATACGTTAAAAATTTTGTTTTTCCCCAAACGAATTCGCTATCAAGGGATAATTTACCTTGAAAATTTTCATTTTCAACGGCATCCATCCTCTGGTTAGCAAAGCCCTCATAGGGGCTGTAATGATAAGCAAGCTGGGCCCCATAGATGTGGTTATCTAATTTTTTAGAGATGTTAAGCTGGTGATTGGTATTTTTAAATTCGGTTGAACCCACCTCATCTCCAGCAAGGTAGCCTCGATCGGTGGCGGCAGCACCTGCCTCCTTAAAGGATGATCCAGCGTAATAATTATTACCCTCAACACCTGAGCCAAAGTAACGAATAACAGTATTGCTTGATGCTGCAGTCGAGGTGAAATTAGCGCCTAGGGTATCATTATTACTTTTATAAAAAGTTTGAACTTGATTATTTAGTAGCCAACCCGAGCCTAATGAGTCTAAATTTTTATTGTAAAAGGTTTCTGCCTTCTGACTATAGAGCCAGCTTTCTAAATCATCAAAAAAAGGTGTAAATGAATTAATTTTAATTACGCCCCCAATGTTGTCGCCCCCCTGACTGACTGATGACAATCCAGCAACAATAGACATTGACTCAATATTGGATGGGACCGTGTAAGACAAAGGCGCATTCATGTGATTAGCACATGAGGAAATAAGGTCCATGCCATCCACCTTAATTTTAATGCGATCATCACTCAACCCTTGAATTGAGGGTAAGGTTGAGAAGCCTCCATTTTGTATCGGATTAACGCCTAAAAAATAATTTAATAACTCACCACTATCATAAGTGATCGGCTTTTCAACTCCGATATGATTAAAGATAAGGCTACTTTCACCTAAGGGAGACTCCTTGAGCTGTTTTACCTCAATATCTTTGATCTCAAGAGAGCTCTCGGCAAAACTATTAAAACTAAATAATAAAAAAATAAAAAAATGTGGGC
>Ga0255778_10004670_pt1 | contig 11240 bp, 2 predicted proteins | sample 071ome_31_FD_179976 | JGI IMG/M metagenome (GOLD analysis project Ga0255778, IMG submission 179976) | Coastal salt marsh microbial communities from the Groves Creek Marsh, Skidaway Island, Georgia - 071405CT metaG (version 2) | ecosystem: Environmental > Aquatic > Marine > Intertidal zone > Salt...
GACATCAGCCACATGCCCGCGCATCCCCCTAGCAAGGACTCGTACGACGGCGCGGAGCCTAGGCCGGGCCCGACTGTCTGGCAGATGACGGGGGAGGCGAACCCGCACGACATCCGCCGGGCCAACCCGAACTACCGCGAGATGTCGGACGCCGAGATCCGGTGGATGCGCGACTACGACCGCCGTGGGAACCCCGGCGGGAAGCGCGACTACCACCCCGCCGGGGCCGACGTCCCCCGCGGGGACGTGGACGTGGCGCGCGTGTCCGGGGCGGCGGCCGCCGCGGACGGGGCCGACGAGGGGCGCGCCGCGCGCTCCGGGCCCGACGCGTACGGGAACGTCGACCCCGTCGAGAACGCCGAGCTACGCCGCGACCGCAAGGCCCACAACGTGCACGACCACCCCCCGTCCTCCATGTACGAGCACGCCTCTCGGGCCTTCATGAAGATGTTCGGCGTCTACTGACGCCCCGCGCGCGGGCGGGCCGGGGATGGGGGGCATGCGGGGGTGCCCGGCCGGTTGCGCGATTGAAAGGAGACACCACCCGCGTCGTCGATGGCCCGTCTCCGGGTCCCGACTCGCTGCGGGACGGGGCGTCTACTTGTCCGATTCGCTGTAGAAGTCCTCCACCTGCTTGTACTGGTCCATGATGGTCTCGGCCCGCAAGCGCCGGGCCATGTCGGTGGCCACGCCGACGAGGATGAGCACCGAGGTCCCCCCGAAGCCCCGGAAAGCGGTCAGGCCCGTCACGGCCTCCACGCCGGCGGGGGCCGCGGCGAGGACGCCCAGGAACGCGGAGCCGAGGACGGACATGCGGGCGAGCGTGTCCGTGATGTAGTCGGCCGTCTTCTTCCCCGGGCGGATCCCTGCGGGTCACGGGCGGCGCGGCGGCGCGGTCGGGCGGGCGCGGTCGGGCGGTCGGGCGCCGTCGGGCGGGCGGGCGCGGGGCCCGCGCCCAGGCCCCCGGCCCTCGCCCCCGCTCACCCGCGAGGGAGGCGCCCTGGCGCTTGAGCTGCTCGGCGACGTCGCTGGGCTCGAGCTGCAGGAACGTGTAGTAATAGTTGAAGAGCACGATGAGGGCGACGTTGAAGGGGAGGTAGAGGGCGCCCGAGGGGGAGAGGGCCTGGGCGGCGGCGCGGACGGCGTCGCTGTCGGAGAAGCGGGCGAGGGAGGCCGGGAGGGCGAGGAGGGAGGAGGAGAAGATGACGGGCATGACGCCCGTGGCGTTGACCTTGAAGGGCAGGAAGGCCGACTTGGAGAGCCCGAAGCCCGACTGGGACTGGTACTGGGACGCGTAGTTGATGGGGATCTTCCGCTCGGCCTCCTGGACGTAGACGATGCCGAGGCAGGTGAGGACGAAGGCGGCGAAGAAGACGCCGATGTCCGAGGTGCCCCCGCCGGCCTCGGACGCCTGCTGCAGGGACTGCCCCAGCGACGTGGGGAGGGACGACACGATCGAGACGAAGATGAGGATCGAGGTCCCGTTGCCGAGCTTGAGCTTGGTGATCTCGTCGGCCATCCACACGAGCGCCATCGCCCCCCCCGTCAGCAGCAGCGAGTTCCCAGCCAGCCACTCGAGGCTGAAGTCGTCCACGAACGGCCGCACGTAGTTCAGCTGCCCCACCGCCTGCACCAGCGCGAACCCCACCGCCGCGTACTTCTGGTAGTCCTGGAACTTCTTCCGCCCCACGGGGCCCTCCCGCTGCATCTCCTTCAGCTCCGGGAAGGCCGAGGCCAGGAGCTGGAAGATGATCGACGCGTTGATGTAGGGGACGATGCCCAGCGTGAAGACGCCCACGCGCGAGATGGAGCCCCCCGTCAGGGCATCCACGTACGACAGCACCCCCGCGGCGCCCGAGGTGGAGCCCTGGAGCGCCGCCGCGAAGGCTTCCCTGTCCACGCCCGCGATGGGCACGTACACCCCGACCCGCGAGATGAGCACCAGGAGCGCCAGCTTGGCCACCTTGCCGGCCAGCGAGTCCGGGGCGTCCCCGCCGCCGCCCCCCATGCTCCCCGACCCGGAGCCCGACATCATCCCCACGGGCGCGACCCCCGCGCGCCGGACCATATCGAAGCGTTCCACCGCGACGCTCGCAGACTGCGGGCACACGCGCGCGCGCGCCGGGGCGTTGGCGGCCCGCTCAGGCCCCCGGGCGGGCCCACCAGGGCCCCCCGCCCCCACCTGCTGCGCCCTGTCCTGGAAGCTGGCGGGCGGCGAGGGCGAGGGCGATTGCGGGGCGGGACGGGGTTGGGCGGGGCGGGGGTCTGGTGGAGGGGCACTCACGGGCGCACTAAAGAGGCCCAGGGCGTCCCAGTCGTCGGGGGAGAGTTCGCAGCCCTTGTTGCCGGGGTGGAAGAGGAGCTCGTCCTCCTTCGAGAGCACCTGCGGGGCGGGCGAGGGGTTTTTGATCGTCGATGCCGCCATCTCCGCAGCGGGGGGCGCGGTACTCCCCGAGGAGATCCCCAGGCGGGCCACCGCCCTGGGAGTGGATAGGCTTTCGAGTTGGAGTTCCCGTCTGGGCTCGTACACCGCGATGGAGGAGGGTCACGGCCCTGAAGAGCCTTGATTCTCCACGCAGCGCGGCCACCGTCGATGAAATCGCGGGTTTCTCGTCACCTCAGGAGTGCGGGCGCCCCGAAGGGGAGCCTGAGCCACGGGCATCGCGGCCCGGCATTTCGTGCTCCCAGCGGCACGCGACACCGGCACTGAGGGGCGAGGGGAGGTTTTCGCCGCCAAGGCCTTCATCGGGATCATCTACCTTGCCGCGTTCCACGAGGGGGAGGTCAGAGGGGCGCGTCACGAACGAGAGTCGACTCCTCCAAGTTCTGGGTCCTCCGTTTCGACAGGCCGGGAGCGGGGGGTCTCTCGGATACTTCTCTGGCGCCGACTGCGGGGGAGGGTCGACACTTTCCAACGTGCCAACATCACCCTGGAGGGGGAGGCTGCACCCGCGTTGGGCCGGCTGTTCTGACAAACGGGTACCCATTGCAGGAACGCGCCTGCACCCCCCGCGGCCGGTCTGATTCCTGCTTCAGGAGGTTTGCGGAAAATACTGTACGGGGCATAGCAGCGATTTCTTCTCCGAGTCCGGGGCCGACTTCCGAATTCCACCTTCAACGGTTCTCAGCATCTCGCGGGGGGCAAGCGTTTCCCTGGGAGGACCGAGCTCGTCGGTCGCCCCCTGGTGAGCTCCAGATGGACTCGCTTTCCCTGGACCCCTCCCCCCGGGGCGCTGTGCGGCCCAGATCTTCTTTTCCCCTCGAGAGCAGGCCCCCCCTTCCCCACCCCTTTCCCGCGGTCTCCATCTCTATCCGTCACTCTCTAGGACCTTGTTGCGCGATATCTCTCCCGAATGCCTTCTATAAGTCTCCCAGAGTCAGTAATTTCGCCGCACGGACCACCTCGCGTGCGTCCGGGTGCCGGGATCATCCCGTTCCTCCCTCTCGAGCGAGGTCTGGGAGGGGGAGGGAGATCAACGGATCCCCCCGTGTGTGTTGAGTCGCCGAAGCTGTGTATCTCGGTGGGGGAATCTGCGGCCCTCGCCGTGCTCCGGGTGCCTGCGGTCCCCCAGGATTCAGCGGCGGGAACTGGCGTGGGATGCACGACCTTTCCGACCACTTTTGCGCCGGGCTTGGGGGTCGATCACCTCCATCCACGGATCCGCTGCGCCAATAACCCACTTGCCCGTACTTGGGACCTGATTTCGGCTCCTCGCCCACCATTAGCCCGGCGGATTCAGGGGTGCAAGGCTCTCCCCACCGGTCTCGTGGGGGGAGGGCTGGTGTTGAGAGTGGCGTATCGGGGCGATGATCGGTAAAAACTGGATCAGAGGACCACAAATACGCGATGAGTAGGCCAACACTTGCCCCTTCTCGTGTCGCGACGCAGGAAAAGGCCGGGGTTGGAGTGGGATTTGTAGAGGAGGGACTGTGGCGCGCCGGCTCTTCTGGAGAACGGCGCAGATGATCATCCGGCCGCGGAGCGGGTAAGTGACGTCGTTGTTACGCCCCCGAGGGTGCCCGAGCCCCGCTCAGGTCGCGATCGCGTGCGCCCCGACTCCGGGTCGTTAGGCCCTGCCGGGCAGCGAGCACCCCCCGCAGTGCGCACCCCCCCCTCCCTGCTCGCAGCTGGACGGGGCGGATCCGGTCGATGGCGGTGGCGTGGGCGGTGGTGAGTTTGCTCCTAGTGCTGGTTGGGCGGCCAGCGCTGGGGGCTGCTCAGCACCCCGACGCCGGCGCGGGCGCCCCCGCGGCAGGGCACAGCCTACCTGACCCCCTCAGCCACCCGCACCGCCGTGGCCTCTTGGCCACCGTGAGCAGCGCAGCCATCACGTCGACGGCTCCCAACGGAACCTACAAGATCGGCGACGTCATCGAAGTGACCCTGACCATGTCGGAGACCATCACGGACGTCACCGGTTCCCCCACCGTGACGCTCGTGGTCGGATCGACCAACGTGACTGCTGCCTACTCGTCCCATTCAGGGACTGCAGTAGTGTTCCAGTACACCGTGCAGGCGTTTGACTTGGACGCCGACGGCGTGGAGGTTACCGCGAACTCGCTGACGCTCCCCGGTGGGGCGTCGACGACCCCCACGCTGACCGACCTGACTCACGCCGGAGTCGCCGCCTCGCTATCCCACCTCGTCGATGGCCGGGGGACGATGGCCAATGACACCAACTTCAAGGTGGTGGCCAAGGCGGGGACCATGATGGTTGACGGCAGTATCGTTGCCGCTGGCAGCGAGCCCGTCATCATCGACACCGAGGCGAACTTGGCGAATAACTCGGATGCCGCCATCCCGGTCCTTCGGGCGGGCGACGCCTTCGCCTCCAGGATCCAGGTTGTCTCAACGGTCGCCACTGGCAGCCTCGACTTCGCAGTGACCTGCTCTGGCATCACTGATCTGGCGATGGCCCTGGCGGATGCGACGGTGGCCAGCGGTGGCGATGACCTGCTCACCGTGAGCGGGACGGTCCCTGCCCCGGCACAGACCGGGGCCTACGTGATCGTCGCGTGCAGCGTCTCAAGCTTCGCCAACGCGGGGACGACACCACTTATAGAAAGCGGCACCACTGAAATCAGGCTGGGGACGACGTTCTTCTTCAGGGTGCTCCACCTCAAGGCTGCCACCGTCGTCGGCCTGGATGCCAACTTCAAGGTCGTCGCGGAGACCACCTCGAAGCTCGCCGACGGCAAGTACGGCGACGGCACCACGGCCATTCACGATTCGGAGGCCAACATTACCAACCGCACGCTGGCGGGAGCCCCGGGCAAGATCCCCCTCTTGAAGGAGGGGGACAGCTTGGCCGACATCTTCAAGGTCAAGGCGACGGCAGCTGTTGGAGGGACGACAGGGTTCAACGTGGTCAAGTTCCGCTGCGAGCCACTCCTGGGCACGGGGACCACCCTGACGACGTTTGGGCAAATGAGCGCGAGCGGAAGTGTGGCAGCAGATGGGACCCTCATGTCGCCCTCGGGCACCGCGACGGCTCCACAGACACCTGGCCTCGTCACTGTGAGGTGCCACTTCCTCGAGGTCCCCACCGCCGGCTCACCGGCGCTTACGAGAGCGCCTGGGTCGAACGTCGAGCCGGGGGACGTCATCCTCTTTAAGGTGGCCCACATCCAGAGCACCGCCGAGCTGGCAGCTTCCACTGCCAATTTCAAGGTCATCGCAAAGCAGGCCGCCTGGACCGGCTCTGCCGCCACCCTGGGTGCCCTTATGGAGACCGGGGCCCCGGCCGACGGGGTTACGGCCATCCACGGCAACGTGAGCGACTCGGCGAAGACGGTCGTACTGCGGCAGTCGGAGACGATCACCAACGTCATCGACGTCGTGAACAACGAGGCCCACTCCCTCTCGGGCCTTCACCTGGCGTGCCACGTGGGGACTGCGAAAGGGGAGGGCTTCTCTCTCAGGCAAGGGTCCGTGACGTCGGTGGACGGCACCTTCACGTCCGTCGTAGCCGCGAGCAGCCACACGATCGGCTCGTTCGGGGGGGCGTCCGACACGGCAGAGGACACCGTCACGTGTACCTTCCTCGAGATCACGGGCAGCAACTTCACCTCGGACTCACCCACGGACATTGTGGTCGGAGACGTTTTCACGATCCGCGTCCGCTTCGTCGTGCAAGGGTCGGAGCTCACGCAAGCCTCGAGCCTGCGCGTGGCGGCCAAGCAGGACGCCCTCCTGGCCGACGGGTCGGTGGCTCCCACGGACAACACGGCCGCAATCCAAGACACCGTGGCCAACCTGGCGTCGGCATCTCCTTCGACGACGGTTGTCATCACCACTGAGAGCGCCAGCCTCGATACGCTCTTCCGCTTCGTGCACACCGCCGACCTGATCACGGCGGGCGCAACTATCGGATGCTACCCCAGCATCGTCAACGATGGCACCACCACGAGCACCGTCTCGTTCCAGCCCTCCGGCCAGTCCATCTCCCTTACCCAGAGCGCGACCGCCGACCTGTTCTCCGTGGCCGGGTCAACCCCTGGATCCCTGGCCTCCGGACAGTCGGGCATCGTCTCGTGCCGTTTCATCACTGTCACCTCTGCCGGTGGCCTCACGAGGGACGGGACGGCCCCCGTCCAGGCGGGCGATGTCATCTCCTTCAAGTACGTCCTCCTCGGCTCTGACGGCCCTGAGGTCGCTCTCACGGGGGCGAACTTCTCGATCTCTATCAAGGACGGCGTTTTGAGGAAGGACGGGAGCTCCGGGAGTGCCGCGCCGGCTCAGGCCCCGATCGCTACCATCGGGGACTCTGGCGCCTACCCCGACGATAAGCGTTTGCTGCTGAGGTCGGGTGACAGGCTCGAGGACAAGATCGAGTTCACGGGCGTCGCGCCGACGGCGATCTACTTCGTGTGCGACATCACAAGCGGCTCTACAACTTTCTCCACCCTCCCCTTCCGGCTCTCGGACCCGACGAATGGCTCACTCTCGCCGAAGGTCACCACGGACGACGGCCTCGTTCCCAGCGGCCTCGCCAGCCCGGGAGACCATACCCTGACCTGCACCGTGACCTCGATCACACAGAACGGGACGACGGACATGAATGACGGGAGCGCGACGTTCACGGTCGGGTCCAGGATCAGCTTCGGCATCTGGCTCGTAAAGGACGGCGTTGTTGCCTCGGATGCGAGCACGATGAGGCTAGAGGCCTTCTCCGCCATCATGGCAGACGGGAGGACTGGTGACGTGGGGTCGCCACTGCAGGCGACGGCAGGGGTCTCCAACCAGATCGTCTTCCAGCAGGGCGCGGACATCACCAAGCTCCTCCGGATCAACGCCGTTGGGGGCTCAGTCACGGGGGTCGACGCCACAATCGCCTGCAAGCCCGTCAAGGGCACAACGCTGAGTTTCACCCTCCAGGGGGGGGGGGCGCCATTGCTGACGGCGACCCCGTCTTCCTCCCCTCGACTGGGTCAGTGGTGGGCACCATCAGCACTGCCGACCACGCGACCGTTGGCACGGTCGAGTGCCTCTTCACCACGGTCACCAGCGCTGGCGGGCTCAGCAAGACGAGCGGGGGCACCGCCATCGAGCCTGGCGATTTGATCACATTCGAGGCTCTGTTCCTGCAGAGCAGGGGCACCGTGACTACCAACGCGAACTGGAAGGCGATCACAAGGGCGGTCCACCCAGGCGCAGCGGTGACTGTCACCGGGGTGGGGTCGGTTGACAGGAAGAACTACATGTCGGACGGGTCCTCAGCTGACGGGACCACTGCCATCCAGAATGCTGGAGCGATCCCCGCTGCCAACAAGGTGGCCTTCGTAAGGAAGGACGACAACATTCTGGACGTCATCGACTTCGTCGCGACGGGCAGCATCACGGGCGTCAACGCCACCGTCGGGTGCTTGCCCACGGAGGACCGCGGCGTCGTGTTCGACTTGACGTTCCCGAGCACGTCGAACTCGTACACCGCGGGCAACAGTATCTTCCAGCTCCGGGCCAACTCAAGCACCGCGTACTCAGCGACGGTGGCCGCTGGCGTGCACGAGGTCACTTGCGTGTTCACTTCAGTCACCGCTGCGGGGACGGCCCCGATGCTGCGCGACACGGGCGTGAGCATCGAGGCGGGCGTCTCGTTCACCTTCAACATCTTTGTCCTGCCTTCGAGGAAGGCGCTCACTGGTAGCGACAACATCACGCTTGTGGCCACCACCAGCGCCCTGATGGCGGACGGCTCTGTGGGCGACGGCACAACTGCCATCAGCGACGCGGAGGCTACTCTCGCGGGGAGGTCCACGGACGACGCCCTGAACCTCCTCCTCCTCCAAGGGGAGAGCTTGTCCACCAAGGTCAAGATTGTCGCCGGGGCGAGTTCCGTTGCCGACACTGGCGTGGTCAGCCTGACCTGCCTAGACGGCGAGGCTGGCATGTCGGGGCTGACAATGGCGCAGCAGGGGTCCCAACCGTACGCGTATGCGTCCGGCGAGGACGTCTACGCCGCGGGAGGAAACGTCGGCTCGCCCAGCAGCAGCGGGGTCAGTGCCCTAGTGGAGTGCGTCGTGTCTGAGGTCGCCGAGACCTCGCCCTCCCTGACTTTCGGCGGGTCGGCCGTGGAGGTGGGCGACTACGTGGGCTTCAGGGCCACGATCTTGACGATCACGGAAGCGACGACCTCTGCGAACTTCAAGGTCGTCGCCAAGACTTCGACAATGATGGCCAGCGGTGACCTGGGAGATGCGAGCACGGCCATCCACAACACGTCGGCGGCCCTGGCGAGCTACACGCCCACGGGCGGGTCCTTCGACAAGGTGCTGGTCCTGACCAACGGGAACCCTCTGAGCGACTACATCGACGTGGTCGCGACGGCGGACGTGGGACAGACGACGAACATCACCGCTAGCGTCGTCTGCCCGCCCGTTCTCGGCTACCAGGCCAGGTTCTCTGTCAACGCGTCCGCTTCTTCGGGGGGGGTTATCCTTTCGCACGATACCTCCGTTCCCGCGACCCTCAACACGAGCGACGCGGATGCTGGCAAGGTGGCGAATATCCAGTGTTTCTTCCTGTCCGTCACCAACGCCGGCGGGACCGCGCTCACGTACGACGGCACCAACCCTGTGTTGCCCGGGTCCGCCTTCAGCATCCGCGCCTACTTCGTCACGGCCGGCACCGAGGTGCCCTCCCTGGGAGCGTATTTGGGCGTGACGGGCAAGAACACGACGGTGATGGAGAATGGGAGCAACCCTCAAGATCAAGAGAGCATCCACCACACTGTCGCCGACCTGGATTCGCAGAGTTCGCCGAGCGACAGGACGGTCGTCCTGAGGGAGGGTCAGAACGTCGAGGACGCATTGCTCATCTCAAACCTCAGTGGGGGGGACATTGTAGGGCCTGTCACGGCTCTCCTCGCATGCAGGAAGGTCAACAACACGCTCATCACCGTGCAGGAGCTGACCAACGTGTCGAACGTCGCCGACGGGGCACAGCTGTTCGCCATGAGCGGGGTCGTCGGTACCCAGGCCGGCGCCACGGTCGGTAATGTCACGTGCGTGTTCTTGAGCGTCAGCAATCTTGACAGGGAGTCCGGCACGCCCCTTGTCGCGGGGGACACGATAAGCTTCCGCGTCGCATGGCTCCCTCCGGGGAATGAAATCGTGGGCGGAGGCTTCCGCGTCGTGGCAGCGACCAGCGGGGATGCCGGTCCCTTCATGGCGAACGGCGCCAAGTCTGACACGAGCGTCACCCTGAACAACACGATCGCGAATCTCAACGGGCTCAGCGACAACAGCGAGAAGGTCATCATCTTGGAGGATGGCGACAACCTTGCCACTTCGATCAAGATCGTGACGACGGCCGACGGGGTTGGTGACGGGAACGACATCCAACTGGGCTGCCCCGCGGTCGGGGGCGTCCAGGTCCTGGCAACCACTCCGTTGTCCGCGCCCAGTGCGGTCGGTGATGACATGTTCACCATCGGAGGCCTCGTCACACGGGACACTGGTACCGGCTCTCAGTATGTCAACGTCGAGTGCGTGGTCACTTGGTTCTCCAATGCGGGCACCAACCCCGTCACGGCCACGGCATCGCAGGCACTGGCAATCGGCGACAGGATCTCGTTCCGCGCAGTCGTGCTCCCTCCGGGCAACGAGGTGGAGTCGAGCTCCAACTTCCGAGTTGTTGCCAAGGCGGGCGCGCTGATGGCAGACGGCTCGGCCGCTGACGGAGTAACGACGATCCACGACGTCGAGGCCACCGTGAACTTGCTGGAAGAGAGCTCTCGCGTCCTCGTCCTGAGGCAGGGGGAGTCCATCGCCCAGAAGGTCAGCATCATCGCCACGACAGCGATTGGTAACACGACTGCGTTCGACGTCTCCCTGGCCTGCAAGCAGTCCGACAACACCCTCATTTCGCTGACGAAGGTCGACACGGGCTCGGCGGTGACAAACGCCAAGGTCATGTCCCCCAGCGGCATTGTCGGCGAGGCGTCAGGGAGCTTCGGGACCAGCGGGGCTTACCTTAACTTCGAGTGCATCTTCCTTAAGGTCGCCAACGCCGGCACCCCTGCGCTCTCCCGGGGTTTCTTCCCCGTGGAGGGGGGCGACAGGTTCTACTTCCGGGCCCGGATGTTTGATACCGGGAACGTGGTGACCAGGGCTTCAAATATCAAGGTCATGGCCAAGGCGGGGAGCAGGATGGCCGACGGGAGCCCCCTCGCGGAGGATCTCCACATCAACGACACCGAGGGCAACCTGAACGTGCTCGCATCCGACAGCGGCAGCATCATCAGCCTGGAGGTGGACATGGACCTCAGCACCAGGCTGAAGATCGACTCAACGGGGTCACTGGTCGATTCCGACGTCGTGGGCGCCAAGATCGGATGCGTTCAGACGCAGGGGACCCTCGTGATCTTCACCCCGGACTTCAGCGATCCCCAGCTGTTCTCTTCGAGCGGCACGGTGGTGCCCCCGACCCAGAACGGGGGCCTGACCAACGTGGAGTGCACGTTCCTGCACCTCCCGAACACAAGCATCAAGTACGACGGGACGAATGACGCTCAAGAGGGGGACCGTTTCTACTTCCGCGCGAATTTCAGGTTCCAGCGCGTGGCCACAGCCGCTGCCAACTTCAGGATCGTTGCCACCCAGAACGCGTCGATGGCGGACGGTTCAAAGGGCGACGGGCTGACCGCGCTCCAGGACACGACCACAGCGCTTGCCACTGCGGCGTTGAGCAAGGTCGTCGTCTTGACCGAGGGCGACGACATCTCCCAGATGCTGCAGAT
>Ga0255778_10004671_pt1 | contig 11239 bp, 10 predicted proteins | sample 071ome_31_FD_179976 | JGI IMG/M metagenome (GOLD analysis project Ga0255778, IMG submission 179976) | Coastal salt marsh microbial communities from the Groves Creek Marsh, Skidaway Island, Georgia - 071405CT metaG (version 2) | ecosystem: Environmental > Aquatic > Marine > Intertidal zone >...
CCGATGGAGATCCTCAAAACCATTTCCTGCTTCCGCTTCATCCTGCCCCAGCAGGAAATCATGGTCGCAGGAGGGCGCACGGTCAATCTGCGCGACCTGCAGTGCATGATCTTCATGGCGGGTGCCAGCGCGTTGATGGTTGGCAATTACCTGACCACTTTGAATCAACCAGCGGAACAAGACCTGCAAATGCTGAAAGATCTGGGTCTTGATCCGGACTGGGAACCACATGGTGAAATGGAATCGGGCGGTTGTGGTGAAGAAGGTTCCTGTGGTTGTTCTGCCAAGTTGGAACCGGCTGAAGTTTCAGCATGAGGCCGTAACAAAGTAGTTTATCCGCACCACCGCTGAAGCGGGATCTTCGAGATGTCGCAGATTTTCGCAGATATAAAAAGAAGATTTATTTGATGGGCAATTGAAGTTCGGATTTCTATCAGCAAATCAACTTGAGTCGAAAACATTTGACACAAATCCCATTACCAGCATGCAGCTCATGAATCCCGGGCGGCGGTGATGCGGATTCTCAATTGAATGGTTACAGCAAACCGTTTAGGTAAAAACAAAGGTGGTTATCGGGGTGAATCCATCGATCTGGATAACATCCTGGGCCAACTGGAAGATCAATCTAAAGCCGAGGGCTGGAAAACTGAGCATTTGCACTTTGGCAAGACTTCGCGGGAATCATTGCTCTTCCAGGAATCACGCGACACCCATCATCAGAAAAGAGTTCTGATATCAGGGGGCATCCATGGCGATGAACCGGCCACCACGGCGGCTATTGCTCAACTCATCCTTAAGGACGAGTTGCGCGGAGGCATCTCCTACTACGTCTTTCCCTGCCTCAACCCAACGGGCATGAGAAGAGGCGTCCGAGAGAACGCGGAGGGATTCGACCTGAACCGCGATTATTTCAAAAAGCAAACCAAAGAAGTGCAAACGCACCTTCGCAAGCTGGAGGCCTTGCCGCGCTTTGATCTGACACTGCATCTTCATGAAGATTGGGAAGCGGACGGATTTTATCTTTACGAACTCACTCTGGAAAACACTCCCGCCATCTATGGAAGACCTATTATCGATCAAGTTGGCAAAGTTTGTCCTGTAGAGCTGGCGAAAAAAATAGAAGGCATGCCGGCCGATCGAGGGCTCATCCACCCCAGACACCGCTACCTGGACCGCGACGACTGGCCCGAAGCTTTCCACATGATGCGCCACAAAACCGACCATTGCCTGACCTTGGAAGCGCCATCCGATTTCGAGTTGAATGTCAGAGTGAAAGCTTTGACCACTGCGGTGCAAACAGCGATTGCGGTCACATTGGGGTAACGCTTGGGTTTACCTTTGGATGTTGGTTCGGGTAGTGTCCCGCGACTGCGAGGATCCCTGACGCGCTCCTTGTGGCATTCGAACTACAGTCCGTTTCCGTGTTGGGAAGCCTTCGGTTCTGATTAGCCTGGGTATTTGTTCACTCGGATACGTTGGGGTTTCCTTTGGGTAAAGGTGAAATTATTCCTGTTCCAGCAATGAACGCAGGCCCTTGGTGGTTTGATCTCTATCCCATTGGCTGCTTGCAACGTTCATCACGAGGTTTTCCCATGCATCGACATCCAACTCTTCATCCAGTAGCCAACCGTTCTCATCGAGAAACACCAAGCAGGCAGCCAGTGCGGTACGTTTATTCCCGTCATTGAACGGGTGATTTCTGCATATATAAAAAAGATAGGCCCCTGCTGCTTCAATGGGATCGGTGATCAAGGTTTGTCCGGCCAAACTTGCTTGTGGGGCAGCTAAAGCAGATTCCAACAAGGCGGGTTCTCTTATACCATCCAATCCACCGTGTGCAGCCAGAACTTCACGGTGAATGGCCTTCACAGTCTCAACGTTAAGATGAATAAATCCATCACTCACGAAAGACGCCTAAAAAGTTCCGAATTTTTACGGATCAACCGTTTTGCGGTATCAGCGGCTTTCTCCGGGTCTAGAACAGGCTTGAGAGGGGTCAAAATGATGCTGCCACTTTCATGAACCGTAATGGACACTTGATCCCCGATCTTCAAATGGGCCATGTCCATCAAGGCTGAATCAAAAACCAGCCCCTGAGAGTTACCTATTTTTGTGATGGTCTTTGTCATGATGTAAAACTATGTATTACGATCAGAGTGCCGTCAAGTTGACACTCAACGTAAGAGGACCATCTGCTGAATGACATCGCAGGGCCAAGGCAGGAGGCGGGGTCATCTGGAATGCTGGCGAGGTATCGCGGCTCTGGATACCTTGGCATCAAAGTAATGGTATCGGAAGAGCTATGTTCGTTCTTGAAGCGTTATGGAAATGGTTGGTGGTGACGGGTAGAATGCGGCTGGGGGATGCGGACCGTATCCAGAGCTCCGATGACTCGGAGCACTCCAAAGGCGCATACACGGTGAATCAAAGCCAAGATCACGTAGGATACGCCCATGGGACCAACGACAGTTACTTTTTCACTTTGCTCATGACACTGGTTGGACACTGGAGGTCAATCAGTGTTTGGAGGAGCGCTTGGTATTGCCTTCGTAGTCTGACTGACATTTGGTCGCCTTGCGGGTGCGCGGCGGGACGCCACGCTCTACCTCTTTCCCGTTGGAACTGCCCCCCCCCTTGATCATTCGCGGTTTTTGGTGTCGATGGTGAGGGTGACCGGGCCGTCGTTGATGAGGGCAACTTTCATGTCGGCTCCGAATTCGCCGGAGGAAACGGGTTTACCTAGGTTCTGTTCCAGAGTTTTCAGGAATGCTTCGTAGAGTGGAATCGCAATGTCGGGCGGAGCTGCTTTGATGTAGGAAGGGCGGTTGCCTTTTTTGGTGCTGGCGTGAAGGGTGAATTGGCTGATGACGAGGACTTCACCACCGATGCCTTCCAGCGAACGGTTCATCTTGCCTTCGTCATCGGAGAAGACCCGCAAGCGGGCGATCTTACCGCAGAGCCAGTCGATATCGGCCTGGTTGTCTTCGGCCTCGATTCCCAACAGGATCAGAAATCCCCACCCGATGGATCCTTTCACCTTACCTTCAATGGTGACGGAGGCTTCGGATACTCTTTGTAATACGATACGCATGGGGGTGATCTTAGTCGTATCTATTTTGTTTATCCACAGATGAACGCAGATTTTCTGCAGATCCTTTTCAGTGGCGGCGCTGATTCAAATCAAGGATATCGCAGCGATCAGGATCAGATTCACATAACCCGCCGCCAGGACGTCATCCATCACGACCCCCCATCCTTTTGGGAGATTTTGACTCACGCTGACGGGCCAGGGTTTCCAGATATCGAAGAGACGGAACAGGGCGAATACCGAGACGTGCAAGATCAAGGTCCTGGTTGTCAGGATTTGATCCGCATGCCGGATCATTTCCGCGATGTGTGGAAAGAATAGCATGGGCCCCAGATAACAGCATAGTACGGCGACGAATTCGTCCAGAACGACGCATCCCGGATCATGAGCACCGAGCACTTTCTCGGCTTGTCCACAGCACCAAACCGCAAAGAAAACCAGCCCAACGGTGACGAGGCACATCGTCAGAGGCGACAGGAGGATCATCGACAACACCGCTGCAGGGATGGCTACGGCAGATCCCCAGGTTCCCGGAGCCTTTGGCAAATGCCCGACAGGGCCAAGGCAGGCCAGGGTAGCGGTCCAGTGTGTTGAGGTTTGCGTCATATGAATCGGGAGGCGATCATTCTCGGGACGGAGCTTTACATGTCATCCAGGTAGAGATCCCGGTTTTTCACCAGATAAACCGCCCCCGAGTAAAAAGTAAGCAGCACGGTCACCCATTGCGCCAGCATGGTGAAGGAAAGCACCCATGGCACCCCCAGGAGATTCCAACCGAAGATCGCTTCACCAACGCTTCCCCAACTGGCGTAGCTGATGGAAACCAATACGGCAATGATCGCGGTGATCTGGGAGATGGTCTTGTGCTTACCAAATCTCTCCGCCGCAAGGACGATGTTCTTGGACGCAGCCAATAAACGCAACCCGGTAATGGCAAGTTCGCGGGCCACAATGATGATGACCATCCAGGCCGGCATCAAATCCAGTCCCACAAACGCGATGAAAGCAGATCCGGTCAGTATTTTGTCCGCGAGCGGATCCATCAGCTTGCCGAAATCGGTGATCAGGTTGTCCCGGCGGGCGATTTTGCCGTCGAAATAATCGGTCAGGCTGGCGATCACAAAAATCACCAATGCAACGGAATCGTGGTAGGGCAAACCGGAAAACAACGCAGCCAAAAAGACAACGGTCAATCCGAATCGGGCGACGGTCAGTTGATTGGGTACGTTCATGGCTCAGTGTGTCGTGCTTTCATTGGCCAAGCACCCTTCGGGTATAAATCGAACATCCGGTGTTTGGCAATCCTTAGTCGTTTGTTTTGGGATTTTTCGTCATTCGGATGGTAGGGCAATGGGTCCAATTCGATTCTCACGTAATGCGGAAACCAGGACTTACGCTCTGAATAGACTGTCGGTTTTCGATGGACCAAGGGCTTACCACGTTCCATTTCCTTTGGTTAGGGAGACTGTGAGGAGAAAGTTTGGGACTTGGTGGAACAAGTCCCTCCATGTTTGTTTGGGGTGGCTGCAGGGGGGGGATTACTTCTTGGCTTCCCATATGAACGATTAAATAAAACTCGAATACCATGAGGATTGCGCGTCGAGACGACACGCTCTACCAATGATCGGGACTTGATCCGGCGGCGGGTCTGATCTAGTTTGTGCGCGTGAAATTTCCAAAATTTGCATTAAATAGTTGGTCGGGCGTTTGCCTGTTGAGCGCCGTGTTGGCTTCGAGCCTGCAGGTGGCAGCCGAGAACCCCAAGGTCACCATGAAGACAACGCTTGGGGACATCGTGTTGGAACTGGATGCGGAAAAAGCGCCTATTTCCACATATAATTTCATCAAATACGCCGAATCCGGGTATTACGAAGGAACGATCTTTCATCGGGTCATTCCCACGTTCATGATCCAGGGTGGCGGCATGGATGCCGAGATGGTTAAGAAAACCAAAGGGCTGATGCCTCCCATCAAGAATGAATGGAAAAACGGGCTTAAGAACAAACGAGGCACCATTGCGATGGCTCGAACCAACGCCCCAGACTCTGCGACGTCTCAGTTTTTCATTAATGTGGTCGACAATGCCACGCTGGACGTACCTCGAGGTGGCGCCGCTTACGCGGTGTTCGGGAAAGTCGTCGAAGGCATGGAAACGGTCGATAAAATCCGGGACACTGAAACACGGGTTCACCCGAAATACAATGGGAACAAAGTAGTGCCCGTTACCCCCGTCGTCATCGAATCCGTCAAGGTGAATGGCGATTATGATTTGGCCGATCTTGAACTGGCCATGGCAACCATCAAAAAGAAAGAAACCAATAAAGTGAGTGACGCTACGGACAAAGAAGCAGCTTTCCTGGCCGAAAACGCCAAGAAGGAAAATGTCAAAGAAACCGCATCAGGTTTGCAATACATCATCGAACGTGAGGGTGCTGATGTCAAACCCGGCCCAACCGATCAGGTTGAAGTGCACTATAGCGGTAAATTGCTGGACGGAACCGAATTCGACAGTTCCTACAAGCGGAATGAACCCATTGTCTTTGGCCTCAACCAGGTCATCCCCGGTTGGACTGAAGGACTTCAGTTGATTGGTAAAGGCGGGAAGATCAAATTGTTCATCCCTTCCAAATTGGGATACGGCGCACGTGGCGCCGGGAATGTGATTCCTCCATTTTCAACGTTGGTCTTTGACGTGGAATTGTTGGACATCAAGTAAAGAAATGGTGAATTTAAAATAGTAAATAGTGAATTTAAAAAGCCCGGATCCCTCGCGGAATCCGGGCTTTTGCTTTGTTAAGATCTATTCATCCTCGCTGGTTGTTTCGACTTCCAGCAGCTGACGGTTGGAATCGTCGTGAGGATCATCGGGGCGATAGTAATCTCGCCATAACCAACGTAGCATTTCGGGCATCATGGCTCCTCCCTGCTTGTTGGAGTGGGTGCCGATGCCCCAGCAATAGTTGACGTCGTATCCCCTCTCAGTGAGGGCATCGACCATTTTTCGGTTTTGAGTATGCCAGTCCCATTTGGGATCATACTGCCCACCGCGCCTTCTACCACGGTTGTCGTTCAATCCATCCTGAAGAAAGATTCGGATGGGTTTCTTTTCCGATTCCCGCACCAGATCCGGATACACATGACCGCCCCGGATGTTCGTGAAGCTCCCGATGGTACTGATCACCTTGCGAAACGCATCCGGCCGGTGCCATGCCACGGTGAAGGCACAGATGGCACCCGAACTGGCGCCACTGATGGCCCGGTCTTCCGGGTTATCGGAGATGTTGTAATCCTTTTTTAAAGCCGGAATCAGCTCATCCACGATCATGCGGGCATAGGTATCGTTCAGCTCGTTGTATTCGGTAGGACGATTGTTGATGCGATCTCCCCAGTCACTGGAGGATGATTCCTTCTGATGCGGCAGGCGACCCGGATTGATGAACACCCCGATGGTCACCGGCATTTCGCGACGGTAGATCAGGTTATCAAACACATTGGGAATGCGATACGAACCGTCCAGACTGACAAAGGCATGACCGTCCTGAAACACCATGAGCCGTGCCGGTTTGGAAGCATCATATTGCGCCGGCACATAGACCCAATAGTTGCGGGTCGTGTTCGGGAACACCTCGCTGGCATGGGTCAGTGGCCCGATGACTTTACCCTTTGGAACACCTTCCTGGGGCAATGAGTCCGGACTCAGTTTATAGACATCATCCAGAGGGCCCGCCCACACGGACGTCGCCCAGGCGCCTGCGAGAGCGATGGACAAGGCACGTTTCAAAACAGTCGAATGGATCATCATTTGAATCACTTTGATTGAGACTAAGATTTGGACAGACAGATCAGATGGCCCACGTCATTGCGCACGTAGATGCGTTCGTTGGCAAACACGGGTGTGGTCCAGCAGGTGGAATCCAGCACCTTCCTGCGCGAAACTTCTTTGAAAGCCAATTTGTTAACGCCTGTCACGGCCAATTCGCCGGCTTCATTGAGGGACAGGATGTGATCCCCTACCCCAATGGTGTTTCCAAAACCAAATCCGTCCCGGGTCCAGAGAATATTGCCCGAACTCAAGTCAGCGGCAAACAAGCGGCTGTTGCGGTTGCCCTGTTTGCCATCGATCCCGTAAATCACGCCACCCGCGATCACGCTGTTGTTCATCGCGTTCTTGATTTCCTTGGTGTTCCAAACGGATGACAGTGCGGCACCATCAAAGGCCAGCAATTCGGAATTCATATTGCCGGAGACAAAGATGCGGTTACCATGTTCAAGCACCACGGGTGTTGTGGCCTGCATGTTGAATTGAGCTTTCCAGGGATGCCGTGCCACTTCCTTGCCATCGACGGATTGAAGAATGCTCAAACCTGCACCATCCAGTGCAGCGATATAGTCTTTGGAGTCTCTTTTGAAAACAACCGGGGTTGTGTAACCCGCCTGATTTTCGTCGGAAGTCACCCAAAGGGTATCGCCGGTAGCGGCATCAATGGCGGCGGTTTTGCCTGCAGCCACATAGATGTGACCATCGTGCAAGACCGGAGAACTGGCGAAGCCCCAGTTGGGCACCTTGACGCCCAGGACTTCCACGAGGTTCACCTTCCAGTTTGTCGAACCATCCGCGACTTTCAAACTGTGAAGTTGTCCATCTTTGCTCAGCACAAAGACGCGACTGCCGTCAAAGGTCGGAGTCGCATTCGGGCCGCCTTTGTGCATCCGTGGAAGGAGTTCCGCTTCGTAGGAGTAATGCCATTTTTCCTTACCGGTATTGGCATCCAGGCAATAAACCGTCTCTTTTCCTTCCGCATCGTGCCCCATCGCAAATGCCAGACCTTCCGCAACCGTGATGGAGGCGTACCCCACACCAATCTGCTTTTCCCAGGCCACCGTATAATTGGAAAGATCCGGAGCAAACCCCTCCCCTGCCACCTGGTTGTTGCCTTCGGGCCCCAGCCACTGGGGCCAGTCTTCCGCCTTGCTCGTATTCGAAAACAAGCCTGTCGCCAAACACATGCCGACGGTCAATACTGTAATGTTCTTCTTCATCTTGAATGTTTCTTCAGGTTGAGTGGTGGTTGATATGGATGATTACACATCGGCAGGAGTCCAGCCAAGATACACATCGAACCTGGCGGCCAGTTCACCGATTTTGGAATTCGGGATAGGTTCAAAAGGAATGGTCACGTTTGCCTGTTGTTTCGGATCGGTGATTCGTTTCCAAATACCGTCCTTGGGATTTTGTTCATGCCCTTTGATGTAGCATTGCGTGGTCAATAACTCTTTGCCTTGACGTTTCACCTTGAAGTGGATGTGCGGCGTGCGCCCTGGATATGGAACCGGCTTGATGGTACGAAACACGTATTCGCCGGTCGATCCGGTCAGGAAACGCCCGAAACACTGAAAGTTGGTGTCGCGTCGTTTCAGGTCGTCGCCACTGCCCGAGTGATAATACACACCTTTGGCATCACACTGCCAGATTTCGACCAGGGCGTTGCGGACAGGTTCCCCCCGGCCATCCAGGATGCGGCCGCTCAACCAGGTCACTTCCCCGATACCGGGAGTGGTTTGATCATTGATGATCAACAGATCGTTATCGGTGTCCAATGGCAGAGTGTCCGGATAAAACGGTCCTTCGGTTTGCTTGGGAGTGCGAACCAGTTCCTCGGCAAAGAGTCCGGGAACCTGCCAAAGCGCGGCGCCCAGAGCAGTGGTTCTCAGGAATTGCCGGCGTGTGTGAATGTGAAAGGGTTGTAGATTCATAACGGTTTGTTTCGTGTCAAATGGGACGATTAATTAAGGTTCGATTAAAAGACAATCTGTCAGCGCATTTGTTACAGGTTTTGGTTTGGACCATCTGCTTCCTTGTTCTCGGTCACTTCAGCCGAAAAGGTGATGGAAGAAACGGACATCAAATTCGAGCCATCCTCCGCGGCGTCGTTACGGAAGATCAAACAAAGGTCCTTCTTGCCGCTCACTTCGCGAATGGCGATATGGACCGGATCACGACGGAAGCCACCAAAGCCGCGACGTCCCCCACCCTGAGGTGGTTCGGGAGCATCCAATGTCGCCGCTCCCAGCAATTCGCCTCCGGGACCGCCCAAACGCACTTCAATCGTGCCCCCGGCATGGTTGCTGCGGGCCATGGCGTTGGCCATGACGTCCAACTGTTTGACTTGTGTCAGATCGATGTTCTTGAACAAGGCATGCGATCCTTTGGCAACCGTTGCCCCGAACCGACCGGTCTCGACGCCATCCAACACATCGGCAGCGCTTACTTGGAGCGTGGCGGAGCGCAACAGCTCAATGGTCTGTGAGGTCAAGGAAGCAGCCAGATCGTCTCCGGCATCTTTGTAGACAGCCCGCATCAACACCGCGCCCGGGTCAACTGGGCCGCGACGACCGAATCCACCCCGCCCCTGAGGGGCTGCCGGAGCTACAGGGGTATATGCCCCCACCAGAGCAGGCCCCTGATTTCCATCATCAGCCAGACTCAAAACATATTTCAAAATCTGTTTGGCTTCATCTTCCGTGAGGAGCGCGTTCGGCGGCATGGGCACTTCGCCCCACACGCCCCGGCCACCGCCCACCACTTTGCCGGCGAGATCGTCCAACGCGTTCTCATCGTCCTTGTATTTGGCGGCGATTTCCTTGAATGCAGGTCCCACCAATTTCGCATCCACCAGGTGACAGGATCGGCAATTGGCCTTGGCGATGATGGATTGTGCCACCGGGAAACGAGAGGTGGCCGCGTCATCCAAGGGCATTTGCCTCAGGGACTCCACATCGAAGTTGGAATCCACCTGATCGATACTGAAGGTGATTTTGTCCGCATCAATGTCACCCTTTGAAAACGTCCCGTCTTCCGCATCCTCAACTTCCACCGCATACTCCACAGGAGCGCCGGGGAAGAAGAAAGAGCGGTTGCCCTTGAACTGAATGGACACTTTGGGAGGTTCGTTTCCAGACACGATCGGCAGGGAAACCGAATCACTCGCCCCCGAAGGATCCGTCACCGTCAGACGCGCGTTGTAAGTGCCAATGGATGTCAGGGTAACCGTAGGATTCGGTTCCTCTTTGACTTGGACATTGCCGCCAGCATCGACGATTTCCCAGCGATAGCTGAGATCATCGTTGTCGTAATCTTCCGTTCCGGCAGATGAAAGCGAAACCTCAAAGGGCGGCACACCGCCTTTTTTATCGCTCTTGGCAACGACGATGGGTTGACGGTTGCCGCCTTCAAAAGCGATGCGAACCAGCCTGGCCTCCGGACTGTATTGGAACCAGCGACCACCATATTCCAACACATACAAATCCCCGTTGGGTCCAAACTTGATATCGATCGGTTCCACCGGACGGTAATCAGGAAGAAATCGTTCCAACGATTTGAAATCACCATTGTCCTCCATCGAAATCACAAACAAGGCCCGACGGGAAAACTCGGCGACGATCCACTTTCCTTCGAAATAAGCGGGCCAGGGACGCTCGGCATTCGGAAAGTCGCCACGATGATAGATGGGTCCACCTGTAGCGGAACGACCTCCGGTGCCGAGTGCCGGGAATTCGGGGGATTCGTCATATGGATAATACACGAACGAGGGAGCCAAATGAGGCAACTCGACGAGGCCGGTGTTATTGGGGGAAGTGTTGGTGGGAGCTTTGGGATCCTTCTTCTTCCCTGGAGTGTTGGTTTCGTAGTCCATGACCGGATAAGCAAAATCCCCGACGAAATAAGGCCAGCCAAAGAAACCGGGTTCGCGTGCCTGATTGAACTCGTCGTATCCTTTAGGCCCGATTTCACTGTGTTGTCGCGCATCCGGCCCGACCTCTCCCCAGTAAAGCCAGCCTGTTTCGCTGTCAACCGCAACACGCCAGGCGTTACGATGCCCCATGGTGTAGATCTCCGGGCGCGTGTTGGGCATGGTCAGGGGAAAGAGGTTTCCCGAAGGGATCGAGTAGGAACCATCCGGCTCGGGATGAATACGCAAGATTTTGCCTTCAAGACTGTTGGTGTTGGCGGCGCCTCGCTGGTCGTCCCAACTGCTTCGACCCGGGCGTTCGTCGGTGTGCGCGGCCTGATTATTGCCGGTGTTGTTTCCGATGGTGATATACAGATTGCCGGCGGCATCCCAGGCCATTCCACCACCCGTATGACAGCAG
>Ga0255778_10004674_pt1 | contig 11236 bp, 8 predicted proteins | sample 071ome_31_FD_179976 | JGI IMG/M metagenome (GOLD analysis project Ga0255778, IMG submission 179976) | Coastal salt marsh microbial communities from the Groves Creek Marsh, Skidaway Island, Georgia - 071405CT metaG (version 2) | ecosystem: Environmental > Aquatic > Marine > Intertidal zone > Salt...
CATGCTGGCGGTGCTCGTGATCGGGGTCATCTACGACCAAGGGCTTGGCTTGTGGCGAGAACAGCGCACGGTGGACACGGAGCGGAACCCCTTCGGCACCTACGCACTGATCCCAGGCATGACCGTTCTCCTCGGGCAGGTGAACACGTTGCTGAAGCGTCAGGCCGAGGGCGACGAGGAGGTCCAGGCCACGTGCGCATGGGTCGACGAATGGCTTGCTTGGTGCGCCTCGCAAGAAATCTGGTTGCGCGCCCAAAAGCACTGGGACAGCGAATTGCCCAGCCCGGTTCCCAACCTGTCGTTCCTTCCTGATGGAGCGGTTCAGGCCGCGCGCTCGCGCAGCACCGACCTCGACGACTTCTGATCAGTCGAAGACGACGGCGATGTCGTCGAGGGCCTTGCGTTCGAGGTTGGGCACCTGCGCCTCCTCGGCGGGATAGCCCACGGGCAGCACCAGCATCGCGGATTCGTGCTCGGGGCGCTGGAGCAGGTCGCGCAGGAACCCCATGGGAGAAGGCGTGTGCGTCAACGTCACAAGGCCCATTTTATGCACAGCGGTTATGAATAAACCCGCTGCGATTCCACAGGATTCCACCGCGTAATAGGTGGGCGCCTCCTCGCCGTTGGACCGCGTTCTGCGGTTCTGCCGAAAGAGGACCACGACCCAAGGGGCGTCGGTCAGGTGCGGCTTGACGGCATCGGTGCCCAGCGGCTCAAGCACCTCGCGCCACGCCTCCGGCATGCGCTCCTCGTAGGTGCGGCGCTCCTCCGCTTCGGCGGCAGCACGGATCTTCGCCTTGAGGTCAGGGTTGCTGATGGCCACCCAGGTCCACGGCTGGAGGTGCGCCCCGCTTGGTGCGGTGCCCGCGCATTGGATGGCGGTCTCGATCAGGTCACGCGGCACGGGACGTGTCGAAAAGTGGCGCGTGGTGCGGCGCTGCTGCAGGTCGGCGAGCAGGGCGCGCCCTTCAGCGCGCATGTCCTCCATGGGGCGTTCGGTCCAGGACAACGGCACCATGTGCGGCTGCGGCATGGACCGCGATGCGGAATCCGTCCGACAACCTTCCTGTTCGGAGAAGCCCCTAAAGTGGCCGCGAGGCCCCTGTGTGCCGTGAGCAAGCCTGACGATTCGGTGTTCTGGGATTCGGGTTGGCAGAGCGAAGACCGTGCACAGGCAGAACCCCAACAGCAGCCCGCCATCCTTCCCCCAAGCCCTTTGGAAACAGCACTAACCTCGGTGCCCAACAGCGCGAATGCAGCCACAGCGGGCCTTGAGGCGGAGGAACAGCGCTCCAACGGTGGGCCAAAACATCCGGTTGCGCTGGGCATTCTCATCGTGGTGACCGTTGGGTTGGTCATCGGGAACGTGGCCTTGGTGAACGCCAGCAACGCCTACGTTCCTTGGTTCGAGACCGAGGCCACGCTCGTGGGAGGCCCCATCACGCCAGAGGCCTTCCTGACCACGGCCACCGTCCACCTCGAGGGGAACAACGGAACGGCGTATTTCGAGGACAGCTACGAACGATCGAGCACGCAATGCTCGACCTACACGGACGAGTGGGGCGACAGACGCGAGGATTGCTGGACGGATTACTGGACCGAGTACGAATGCTACGCAGACCTCGATTTGAGGTGGACCGTGAACGGGACGGAGCATCAGGCCTGGGAATACAGCCCGACCCTCTACGACTCGTACCCGTGCCTTTCGGCCATCGAGGACGCGTTCGCTCCAGGCACCAACCTGACCATTTCTGTTGAACCAAACGATCCTTCCTCGTATCAGGCCTTTGAATTAGGCCTCATGACCGAAGTTGACGAGGCCCATCCGGGTTTCCTTACCGGGTACCGTGAATCTTCGTCGGTTGAATACGGCTACGACGACGACCGTGCCATTCTCGTGACCACGTGCAGCATGGACGCGGCTGTGGCGTACACCTTCGACGGCGAGGATTACGTCAGGGACATTTGGGGAGGTAGCCCAACCACGCATGGTTGGGGCTCGTCCTGCCTGGCCGATTACATCGAAACCTTTGGTCCGGGAAGCAACGTGACGGTGATGGTCGATCCCGAAAACCCGTCGGAAGCGGCATGGGAGGACCCTACCACCGACCCCGGCGATTTCATCGTCCCCGCAAGGATTTGTTCGGGCCTCATCTTCCTCGCCGTCCTCTTGCTGACCGGAGCAGGCGGCACGGTTCGGCCTTATCCAGCCACTCGGCACCACACCGGCCACCACCCATCAGGCCGTCGGTACCGTTCCCGTGGACACCGCAACCGTAGGCATCACGGGCATGCACACCGCCCCTCCAGGCCGGGTGGGTCAAGCCGCCGTTCGAGCGGTGGAAGCCGGTCTAGCGGCGGCGGGGGCCGGAGCGGCGGGGGCGGTCGCGGCCGCCGTTGATGCTCAATCGGCGTCGCGCCCATCGGTGACGAAACCTTTCCAGCGGCGCATGTACGCGATGAAGACCGGACTGAGGTCGGCTGCTGCGAGCGCTTCAGGCGAGAACGGCGGGCGGGCGGGAGCATAGCCCGCATCGGTCAAGCCATGCGGCCAGTCTGGATGTCCGATGGCCACACGTGCGACGCCGACCATGTCCGCGCCCTCGCCAAGCACGAATGCGGCGTCGGCAGCGTCCCAGATGGCGCCGGTCGACAAGAGCGGATAGCCGGCTGGGAGGGCCGCGCGAAAGCGGCGCGTCAGGGTGCGAGGATCGTCCGGCTCGTCTGGCGCACCCTGGAACGCGTCCCAGCAGGAGATGTGCAGGAGGTCCACGCCCCATGCCGGCAACCACGTTGCCAACTCGAGGCTCTCTTCGAGGCGAATGCCCATTGCATCGATCTGCGGTGAAAGGCGCACGGCGAGCAGAAAGTCAGGCGAGGTCGCGGCACGCACCCCGTCCACGATCGCCTTGAGGAAGGCGGCGCGGCCGGCCAAATCACCGCCCCAACGGTCGGTCCTCCGGTTCGTTTTCGTCCCGAGGAATTGGGCGATGAGGTACCCGTGTGCACCGTGCACCTCCACACCGTCGAAGCCGGCCCGCTCGCAGCGAACCGCAGCCTCGACGAAAGCCGTCACCAAGCCCTCCACCTCCGGCCCGCTCAAGGCCCGTGCCGGCTCTTCGGCGCCCTGGTCGTCCACGTCGCTGGCCGAAACGGGTTGCTGTCCCGTGATGGCGCGAGGGGCTCGAAGCCCACCGTGAAAGATCTGGACGAGGCTTAGGCTGCCGCGAGCGCGCAACCCCTCGGCCAATTCGGTCAGGCGCGGCAGTTGGTGGTCGCCCCAGACGCCCATTTCTCCTTCCCAGCCCTGACCGCCCTCGTCCACGTGGGCCGCGGCCGTCGTCACGATGCCAAACCCGCCCTCCGCTCGACGAAGCAGCCAGCGGATTTCCTCGTTGGAAAGGACCCCATCGGCATGGGACTGTTTGTTGGTCATCGCGGCAAGAACCGTGCGGTTGCGCAACGTCGGGCGACCGTTGCCAAAGGAAAACGGGTCAAGGGGATGGACCAAGCTGCATCACCTCACGCGTCGGGCTCCGGCATGCGCCCTCGCATGCGCAGCCATCCTTCCGAGAGCCACATGAGGGCGTAGATGGAGACGATCCACAGCACCCCGTGGTCCCAGAAGGCGTTCGGGCCCGGCAGGTCGGTGCCGGCGTGCAGGTCGGGCAAGGCAAGCAGCAGCACGACGCCGCCCACCAAGGTGACGCCGTGGAGCACCCAGCGGACCGCCGAGAGGATCTGCGCCGACGAGGCCCGCATCTCCCTCACCTGGGCTTCGGTCAAGACCGCGGTCAAGCCGGTCAAGCGGTGGAGCGCGCTCCCCCCGTCCCAATGCAGCCGCCCAAGGCGGAAGCGGTGCAGCACCTCGATGCCGAGGAAGAGCGTGACCCAGACCACGACGACTTCGAACAGGGCTTCGCCGCCAAGCAGGTCGAGGCTGCCCCACGTCGCCCATCCAAGCAAGGTCCACAACCACGCCACGAGGAGCAGTTGGAACTGGCGTGCGAAGCGTGAGATGCGGAGCAGGAGGTCGGCGTCGTGGGCCAAGAACCACTCGAGGGCGATGACCAAGCCGACAAGTCCGGAGATGCCCGCACCGATGAGGAGCCACCACCAGTCGAGGTCGCCGTCGCGCCACCCGACGAGGAGGGCGACCAGACCCCACGCGAGGGCCAGGATGGAGGCCACGTTGCCCGCCGCTTGCATCGTGTAGAGCGGGTCGCGGCCGTCCTTCAGCACCCCAAGGCCGCCCAGCAGCCGGACTTCGAAGGCCGAATCGTCCACCACGCCGTGCGCGGCGGCGGTCATGCCGCCAACCGCCGTGATGCGTGCCCGGGCCACGACGCCCTCCACGGGGGCGTCCTCCCAGCGTGACCCACGCACCGCCGCAGCGGCCGCGCCGCCGCTGTTGCGTCGCTTGCCGCCTGCAGACCGGCCCCGCGCCCAGCGGCGCACCTCCGGCGTGACGAGGTCCTCCACCTGGTCCTCCGAAAGCGGAGCACCGTGGTCGGTGTAGAGCCAGCGGCACTGGATCGGGAAGGGATGGGGGTCCACGTCGGGGGCGACGACCTGGAATTGCCCCGGTCCGAGCGTCGGCAGTTGGGCGACGAGGTCGAGGTCGCTGCCGGTTTCCTTCAGCAGGTGGCGCACCTTCTCGACGTCCTGCGGCTGGGTGAAGCGTCCAACGAAGGTGGTGTTGGCCTGTGCGAGGATCTTGTAATCCACGTCGGAGACGTTCTGGGTGGCCAGCACGCAGGCGACGCCGTACTTTCGCGCCTGCTTGAAAATCAGTTTGATGAGGTCCTTGGCCGGGGGATTGCGGGGGTGCGGCGGCAGGTAGGGCGCCACTTCGTCCATGAAGAACAGCAGTTTGAGTTCCCCGTCAGCAGGCTGCTGCGTCAGCATCCAGTCGTAGAGTTCGCGCGAGAGTTCCTGGACGAAGTACTGCTTCTGGTTCTCGTCCTGAATGGTGTTCAGGTAGACGATGTTCAGCGGCACCTTCCCAGGCACGGCCGGCTCGGTGAAGGCGTCGATGTCGATCGGCACGCCGTTGGAGAACAGGAGTTGGTTCACGCCGCTCGAAAAAGCGCTGAGGCGGCGGGACAGTTCGTGGCGCGTGGCCTTGGGCAGGCGCTGTTCGAAGTCGGTCAGCCCATGGTCGCCCATCACCAAGGTCCACGGGGGCAATTCCGGGGCGTCCCCTTCGTACTCCTCGTCGTGGTCCGCAAAGCATTCCGGGTAGAGGTGACGCAGGAAGGCGTCGTGGGGGTCACGCACCACGCGAGCGAGGGCTTGGAAATCGTCGACGTCAAGGCCGAGCCGCGTGCCCTGCACCAGAATCTCGTACAGGAAGGGCTTGATCGTCTTCCCCTGTGCCTTTTCGACGTCGTACCCGGCCAGGCCGGTGAAGCCGGCCGCGACCATGTCCCAGGCGGTGATGGCCTCCTCGGGATCGAGGTCCGGAGGCGGCGCATGGAACGGATCGATGCAGAGAGGCAGGCCCTTGCTGCGCAGCGGGGTCCAGATCCGGACCTCGGTGCTGTCCATCAGGCGGCGCATCCTCGACGCGTCCTCCCCCTTCGCGTCGATGGTGGACGCGTCGCCCCCCAGCGCGAGGCGGGCCAGGTCGCCCTGCGGGTCGATGATCAGGGCAGGAATGCCGGCGAGCGCGGCCTCTTCGATGAGGGCCTTGGCCATCACGGTCTTGCCGCTGCCCGTGCTGCCCAGCATCGCGGCGTGGCGGGCCAGCACGCTTGCGTCGATGTCGACGGGCCGGCCGTCGTCGCGGCGGGTGCCGAGGAAGAGGCCCTTCGGCTTGTGCTTCTTTCGCGGTACGGGCGCGGGCCCTGGCGTCGGTTCGACGTCGGCGTCCATGCTTCCGTCGTTGCCCCGCTGTTCCGGTTCGTCATGCCCGACGTCATCCGTCGGCTCGTCGTGGACGTCGTCGGATGCATCTGCCACCTCGGAGGGCGCGGGCAGGTCAAGGTCCTCAAGGCTGAGTCCGTCGAGGTCCAACCCGTCAAGGTCTGGAATGGGGACTGCGCCTTCCTCGGTCACGAGGAGGGACTCCTCGACCGCCGTGTCGTCGAGCAAGGCGCGCACGCGGTCGACCACCCGGTCGTCGTTGACGCCACCCTCCTCGTCGGACGCCACGGCCGAAGACCGCTCGTTGGCCACTTCAAGGCAGCGTTGGACCACGCGTCGAAGCGAGGCGGTTCGGGCAACGTCCGTTAGCGCCGAGCGCTGAGCATCAACGAGGCCAGACCGTGGCTTGACCACGAGGGGCCCGCATGCGTCACCTCAAGCCCAACGAAGGGGGGCAGGTCGACCGTATCGTCCTCATGGTTCAACTCAACTTCGGCGATGATCAGGCCTGCGAGCGGCCCCTCGAATTCGTCGATCTCCCACAGGTGCCCGTCGTCGGCGCGCCACATGTAGCGCAGCTTCACGATCATCGGAAGGGACATGTCGTCGAGGTAGGAGCGAACGAGCCCAACGGGAACGTCCGCTTCCTCTTCGGGGCCCACGGCCCCGACGCGCGGCCCTTTGAGCGTCAACGTGCCCCGCGCGCCCTCCTGGCGGAGGCGTACGACCCAGTCGTTGCGGGCCTGCACGCGCTCGATGAGCGACGCCTCAAGGCCTTCAACAAGAAGCCGACCGTTGGCGAGCAGGGCGCCGCGCGCGGGCTCGACCTCAAGGCACCCGTCGGGCAGGTAGACCTGCATCATCGGGACCACGCCCTCGTTGCTGTCCAACCACGGGCGTGGTCCACGTCCGTCCACGAGGAAACGGCGCTCGATTTCCACGCCGTCCATGTCCGATGCTCGTGCCGCGCCGCCATAGTCGTGACGATGCGACATCGGCGCAACGCACCCCTGCCTTCAAGAACACACACCGCAAGGGTTTGCCATGATTCGACGAGCCACGCTCGCGCCCCTGCTCGTGCTGCTCATGCTGACGTCGGGCTGCCTTGGCCTCGTTGACAAGGTGACGGACCCTGACATGCATCCGATCGAACTCCCCGAAGGCTGGGCCGACCTGACCGACCGCACCATCGCCAGCCCGCACCTGGTCGCCTACGAGGGCTGCGACGACCTCGAAGCCTCCCTGAAACGCTCCCTCGAACAGGAGGTTCGTGTGCAACTGCTCCAAGCGGTTCAGGAAGTCTACTCCTACGGCTGGGGCTGGGCCGAAGACGACATGATGTTCGACGGCGAGGCGGCCATGGACAGCGGTGCACCCGCATCAGGCGCAGCCAACGGCGGGGCGCAGCCTCGCGTGGCCGGCGAGGACTTCTCCACGACCAACAACCAAGAGCAAGGCGTCGACGAGGCCGACTTTGTGAAGACCGACGGCTACCACATCTTCTTCCTCAACGGTCAGGCCCTGACCATCGTCGACGTGCCGGAGTTCGGCGAACTGTCGTACGCCTCCAACATGACGATCGAAGGCAACCCGCAAGCGATGCTGCTCAACGGCGACCGGCTTGTGGTGATCTCCTCCGTCTCCGCGTGGAACCTCCGGCGCGCGGACCTCCTCTCCTCGGCCATGGGCTGGGACGGAGCGTGGGGGCAGTGGCGCACCTCGTCCTTGACCAAGTTCACCGTCGTCGACGTGAGCGACAGCGGCGAGCCCGTGGTTGAGCGCGAACTGTACATCGAAGGGTGGTACTCCACGGCACGGGAAGTTGGCGGCAGCGTGCGCACCGTCACCCACACCTGGCTCGACATCCCCGGCCTTCAGACCTGGCTCGACCTTCCCGACGGCTACTGGCGCCTTGACTACGACGATCCGCTTCGCTTGCAACTGCGTGAACGCGCAGCGTGGGAGGCCATCGAATCCAACCGGGGGGTCATCGAGAACCTGAGCCTCGAGGACCTGCTGCCGCAGGTCTACGAGCGCCTGCCTTCCAGCATCGTAACGCACACGATGTCCGACGCCGACTGCGCCTCGTTCAGCGCTCCCGAGGACGGATTCAACCGTGGGTTCACCAGCATCTTCACCCTCGACCTTGCCTCGGAGAACCTCGCGTTTGAGGCGGACCACGTCGTCGGAAACTCCCCGCTCGTCTACGCCTCAAGCGACGTCCTCGTCATCGCGGAAGCGGCCTTTGGGTGGTGGTGGTTCTGGGGCCACGACGACCTCGACGAGATGACCAACATCCACACCTTCGACATCAGCGAACCCGACCGCACGGTCTACACCGGGTCCGGGCGGGTCAACGGGACGATCCTGGATCAATTTTCGATGTCCGAGCACGAGGGCGTGCTTCGCGTCGCCACGACAACCGGCCAATGGGGCCGCTGGTGGATGGAGGACCCGGAGCCCATGATGAGCCACGTGGTGACCCTCGGACGGGCCGCGGACCTTGAGACCGGCCAGCAAATCTTGACCGAACTGGGCCATCTTGGCGGCATTGCCGAAGGCGAGCGCATTTGGTCGACCCGCTTCGATGGCGACATGGCCTACATCGTGACCTTCGAGCAGATCGACCCGCTCTGGACCATCGACCTCAGCGACCCCTCCGAGCCCCGCATCCTCGGGGAACTGGAAGTGCCCGGTGTCTCGACCTACATTCACCCGATGTCGGAGGGCATGCTCCTGACCATCGGCCTCGGCCCCGCCAACGCGGACGGCACTGGCCTTGACTGGTCGAGGACGCGGATTCAGACCTTCAACGTCAGCGAGCCGACCCAACCGACGCAGGCCGACCTGCTTGACCTCGCCCCCGTGAGCAACCCGCGGGACGGCGGCTGGTCGTGGGCGTGGTCGGAAGCGACCTACGAGCACAAGGCCTTCCAGTACTGGGCCCCGAAGGGCTTGTTGGCCATCCCGCTCTCGACCTACCGCTACGATTCGTGGACGGATTCGTCAGGTGAGTACCGCTGGAGTTACCGCTACGTGTCGAAGTTGATGCTCATTGATGTGGACGAGGAAAGCGGCAACCTGAGCCTCTACGGCACCGTGGACCATTCCGACTTCTACAACACCGACGGTCACCGTTGGTGGGACCAAACCACCATCCGTCGTTCGATCTTCATGGGCGATTTCGTCGTCGCTGTCTCCTCAGGCGGCATCACGGCCACCAACCTCACGACGCTCGAGACCACAGCATCCCTTGCATTGGAGCCGGAGTGGCCCGATTACTACTGGATGTACGACGACGTGGTCGAAGACGACGAGGCCGTTGAAGAGGACGGCACGACCTCAACGGATGCCGAGGATCCCGCCACGGACGGCACCGATTCAGCGGAAGGAAGCGACGCAACCTCCGAGGGCGAGGCCACGGCCGACGGCTCCAGCGGCTCGTCCTCGAGCAGCGGTGGCGGCACCGATGGAGCGCCGGACGACGAGGCCTCCGAAGGCGAGGGTGATTCCGCCGACGGTCAGTGACCGAAGGCGAGTCGAACAACGGCAACAATGGTGTCCACGTCCTCGTCCGATAGGTCCGCCGGCAGACGAACGTCACAGAGGCCGGCCAGCACGCCATCCCCTTTTGGCAGCGACCGTGATGGGACGTAGCCCCAGTTCCGATGGGTGCTGGTGAAGCCAACAGGGCGATCACGCCCAAACCACTTGATCGGCACCCCCCGCGCAGCACAGGCATCCAGGTTGGCCTGCAGCACGTCGGCAGGCAGGTCCGCAACGAATTGAAGCGATGTTGGAGCGGGAAGCACCTGCGGAAGCGCCACAGGAAGCCGGAGTCCAGGGATGTCGGCCAACCCAGCGGCCAGCCGGTCGTGGATGGCCCGCCAGCGCGCGTTGCGTGATTCGAGCGTGGCAAGCTGTGGCAAGGCCACAGCGGCTGCAACCTCGTTGAGGCGCATCGAGAGGTTCGGTGTGGAGGCGGCCCAACGCTGCACCACGTCCTCAGACGGCGGCGTGCCGTGCTGCGCGTGCAGCATGTAGGCGCCCGAGGCGAGGATGGCGCGCGCCGCTAGATCCTCGTCGTCGGTCACGAGGATGCCCCCTTCGCCAGCGTTGATCTGCTTCCACGTCTGCAGGCTGAAGCATCCGGCCACGCCAAACCGGCCGGTGGGTCGCCCGTCGTAGGTCGCACCAAGCGTGTGCGCACAGTCTTCGATCAAGGCGACGTCGTGTGCGGTGCACAAGGCGACGATGGCGTCCATGTCGGCCACGTGTCCGCGCATGTGCGAGAGCAGGAAGGCCCTGGGTTGTTGCTCAACAAAGCAGCGCTCGAGGTCGTCGAGGTCGCAGCGGAGGTCCTCGTCGATGTCCACCAAGGCCACGCTCGCTCCGAGGTGCTCCACGGCTCCTGGAACGGGAGCGAGCGTGAAGGCGTTCATCGCCACGACGTCGCCAGACCCGACGCCGAGGGAGCGCATGGCAAGGTGAATGGCGGAACCTCCTGAATTGACGGCGACCGCGAAACGCGCCCCGAGGTGCTCGGCAAAGGCCTGTTCGAGCCGTGCGACCCAGGTGCCTTCTGCGGCGTGCTCGCCGTACCGAAAGAGGTGCCCAGAGGCGAGCACGGAGGCCGCGGCCTCGAGCGCGTCCTTTGGCAGTGGGGGGACCGACGTCAGCGCCCGGCGCAGGCGTGGGCCGTGCATGAACGCCGGGTGCGCCTCCGCCTTCATGAACACCTGCTCCGGCAGGCACGCGAGGTTCAAGAATCGAGGGCCGGTGCGCTGCACCATGTCCCTCTCGATGACGGCCGTCCGCCGCATGTTTGGACTCGCGGGCGGCCTTGGCGCACTCGCATGGTGGCGCTCGGGAAGCATGCTAACGGGCATGCTCGTGGCCGTTGCGGGGTGTGCCCTGACGGCCCTCGTGTGGGCCCTGACCGACACGTCGGTGCTCGACGGCGCCTTTGACACCCGGCCCGGCACCCTCGTCGGCCACGTCATTGCCCTCGTCAGCGGTGTGCTGCTGACCGTGTGGATGGTTGGGCCCCTCGGCTACCCGCTCGTCGAATCGGCGTTGACCGTTGTTGGATTCGGAGGCATGACGTACGCCACCTACCTGTGGATGGAGCCAAACCGCAGGGGTTGAGCAGCGAAGGGTGAAAGGCCCTGCGAGTCAGCCTGCGCCATGGCCACGCACGGCGACCATCCCGACCTGCCCTCGGCCGTGGATGCGCTCCTGACCGAGGAGGTCTCCACGCTCTTCCTGAAGGCCGGGTGCACCGCGCGGGTGAAGGCTGGGCACATCACAACGCTCGTGCTTCGCGAAGCCGAAGAGAACGGCGAGGCGTGGGGCGCACCCACGATGA
>Ga0255778_10004677_pt1 | contig 11235 bp, 14 predicted proteins | sample 071ome_31_FD_179976 | JGI IMG/M metagenome (GOLD analysis project Ga0255778, IMG submission 179976) | Coastal salt marsh microbial communities from the Groves Creek Marsh, Skidaway Island, Georgia - 071405CT metaG (version 2) | ecosystem: Environmental > Aquatic > Marine > Intertidal zone >...
TGCATGCAAAACAAACAATGAGCAGAGTAGAAAAATTATGGACTGACTTAAAGGACTTGACAACCGATGCTCAAGTTTTAAGCTATTGGGAAAACCGACAGTCCAGAATTTTAGAAAACCTAAAAACTGCGAACTCGGACTTTGATATGGTAACGAATGTCATTCATCGTCTTGCAAAATCACTTAACGATAGAGGGAAGTATTCTGCTGTTTATTACCTATACAAGGCGGGCTATCAACCGATAGAAAACAAACTCAATCAGACCGACCAATTAAACGAAGTCAAATACGAACTCGGCCGTGGACTTCACCACAACAGAAAATACGACCATTCCAAAAGACTCTTTAATGAGTTAGCAAATACGGACTTTGAAACAAGCCGAATTGAAGGATGGTGGAATCAAACAGCCTTTGCGAGTACACGAGAAAGAGTTTGGCTCAAAACGGACGTGCTACCTGCAATTGGAAGATTTGTGATCATGGTCGCCTACATTCTGATTGCTATTAAAACAGAAGAGTTTCTAATCTCAACAACAGTTTTCATAGTTCTTTTTGAGCTTTATGAGACTTGGTGGTATCAATACAGAGTATCAAGTTATTTAAAGGAATTTGAAGGTTCTGAAGAAACCGCAGACATTAAAAAGAATATCAAGAAAAAGATAATGATTGAGCTTGGGATTTCACTCCTATTCTATCCTATTTACTTCTTGAAACAAGAATGGTTACTTCCATTGGTTTTGATAATTGCAGTTTATTTTCAGGTTTTCCATTACGGACTGAATTACTACTATTTACCAAAATTGACAGGAGAATTTAATAGAAAAAACACGACACGCCAACAAGGTGTATAGTGCATACCTATTTCAAAATTTTGAATCACAACATTTATCAGATTCTCTCTGGTTCAAATCTTGGAGTTACCATCCTTCGACAGCAGATACATCTGATTATTACTATTTAAATTTCTATGGCTTTATTGGACGTCTTTATTCTAGGGCGGCACTGGAAAACAATGATTGGAAAGAAGTATGGGAATCGATTGAAGCTGCAGGAGAAATTTCACCAAGTCTTTATGCTGGTATGTATCGAACATCTAATCCCCTTATTTCAGATCCTAAAATGAGGTTATTAATGTCTTTAAAATTTATGCAACTTCTAAAAAATAACTAACGGTTGCTAACAACGTATATGATCCATTCAAAAGTTACAGCCATTTCCAGGAGATAGTCAAGTTTTGGTGATAACTCCTAAATATCCACAAAGCCTTGACTATCTCTTACTTTGACGTATCTTGAATAAGTCCGAAACAGAAAGCCTGTGAACGGATCATATACCAAATTGGCACTAATGTTAAATGAGACGACTACTTCAAATATTAATTCTTGGTTTGACAATGAATAGTTGTCTACTTATAAATGGTCGAGTGGACTTAATAGAACAAAATTCAGATTTAAAATTACCTGACGACTACAAAGTTCTTCAAGACACTGTAGAAGAATCAGGAATGGCAGGTTCTGACTTCACAATAACAGTTGAGCTTGAATTTGACTCTTTGAATTTTGATCAATTAATGAAATCGCTACCTGACAATTCAGATAGTTGGAGAGAAGACGGTGGAAATTATTACTACTACAAGAATTTAGATAAAAGTGAAAGCGTTTCAATAATTATTGACCCAGCAAGCCGACTTTTACTTTACAGACAAAACAAAATTTAGTAATTGAATAACGAACCAGACATATCATTAAAGATTCTGCGTGTTTTAAGTCTATTGCCGATAATTGCTTGGCCATTGACTTTTTTTATGTCTATTTTCTTTTTTGACGACCCAAATGCAAATCAATTAATGGTTTGGGGACTGTTTATCGGTGTCAACTCATATCCTCTACTATTGATTGGAAACTTGCTTTTAGGAAACAAATTCTATAAGAGAAATAAAATATTAGGATATTCAATTTTGACTTGGCCGATACTAATATTTGCCTTGTTAGCGATTGAAATAATATTAAATTAAAAAAACACTAGTGCCAACAATGGGTATAAAACATAGGGCTGACAGTGGTTTCCGCAAGTTTTCGACTCTTATCAAGCTCGGTTTCGGGCGGACAGTTAAGTGCTCCGAAATGCCCTACGTTTCATACCCGAAGCTTAGCGACTATTTGAACCCCCATTGCAGAACTGAAAGTATTGAATCAATGCTTTAGAGTTTGCTCTTAGAACTAAAATGAATACAAGGAATTCGTCTAAATATGATTTTAAATGGGAATTCAGCCAGTTCCCTAGACCATTTAAAGCCAACGAACAAAAGTTTATCAAAATGATTTTCGAACAGTTTCAAATGGGCGAAAATGAATTTGAATGGACACAGGATAAATACAAAGGACGACACATTAGAAAATGGACGCTTATTAGACGTCCTATGATCCGATACATAGATGAAGTTGAGGTTCACATTCAGGAGTCTATTATTACAGTTTGTGTTTTTCTAAGGCCGGTTTTAATATTCTACGGTATAATTGGACTTATTCTTCTCCTACTCGGTATTCTAGCTGGCTTTCCATTTTTTATTGTTCCTCTTCTATTGATTTTAGTAGTAGTTGGATCAATCTACTTTACGTTACGTTGGACAAAATTGATCATAAGAAATAACCTAGCAAACAGTCGCTAACAACGTATATAACTCATATCCGGGCGCATCGTCCTTTTGGTTATCTTGAAGGAAACTAAAACGACCTCTGCTGATACGAGGTTATATACAATACTTAGCCCTCATTTGCTTTTGGTGCGATATTGGTGTACTTTTACACCAAAGCAAGAAATATGAGTCGTCAAAGCATATCATTCACGGAGCCAAATAATGAATGGCTAAATAGTTTAGTTGAGTCTAAAGAGTACTCAAGTAAAAGCGAGATTATCAACGATCTGATTAGAAAGGCACGAGAAAGTGCCAAAGAATTGGAATTCATAAGAATGAAATTGGCCTTAGCAGAAAAATCTGGGTTTACGAACGAATCGGCAGCAGAAATTCTAGCCGAAAGTAAACGGCGAATGAATGGCTAATTATAAGCTCAGTAAACTTGCTAAAGAAGATTTAATTAGAATTCATGAATATGGCACTTGGAACTTTGGAGCAGCAAGAGCCGAAAAGTACTTTCTTGCCTTCTTCGATAGGTTTGAAGAAATAGCCCAGCGTCCTTATTCTTTCGAAGATGTTTCATATATCGAAAGTGGATACCGAAGGTGCGTTTCAGGAGTAGACACTATTTACTTCAGAGTTGAAAATGAATCGGTAGAAATTATGACCATCATAGGAAGACAAGAGTTTAAACCCTAAACGAGGGCTAACAACGTATATAACTCATATCCGGGCGCATCGTCCTTTTGGTTATCTTCAAGAAAACCAAAAATCGCTAAACGGGCACGAGACATATACGAGCCTTGTCCAGCATAAACGATGGCGTTTGAATCTATGACTCTACTCCTCTTTTTTGTATTAATCATTTTTGTTTGGTTATTACCGATCCTCTCGATCTTGTCCTCAAGCAAAACATCAGGTAGTGAAAAGCTGGCCTGGATTCTTGCGGTATTGTTCATCTCTTGGTTTGCTTGGATTTTCTATCTACTTCTAGCGCCATTGAAGAGAAAAGAGTAGGATTTGATATTCGAACAGTTCCAAGGCCATCTCGCGATACTTTACGCTGCACAACTTCGTTTATGAAAAGTTAGCCTCAAGACAGGGAGAATGTCAAGTAATTTGAAGAAATAGAAAATCTTCACAATACAAGCGTTCAACCATCTTTCCCTACTTTTGATACGTAATACCGCAGGCATACGTTTATACTTGCACCCAACGAAAGAATCCTTACATGACTATCATTGCTGGACCCTGTGTGATTGAAAGCCAAGCGCTGTTGCGAGAAGTCGCAAGAGAATTGGCCAGATTAAAAGATGCGTACGGCGTACAAATCTATTTCAAAGCCAGCTTTGATAAAGCGAACCGCACGTCTTTGACTAGCTTTCGCGGGCCCGGTATTGAAGAAGGCATTTCCATGTTGGAGGCCATTCGTGAAGAATTTGGTCTTCCTATTACTACAGATTTTCACACGCCAGAGCAGATTGCAGGTTACGGACATCGTGTAGATATAGTGCAAATTCCAGCCTTTCTCTGTCGCCAAACGGATATGTTGATTGAAGCAGGAAAAACGGGAAAAATCGTAAACATCAAAAAAGCCCAATTCCTGAATGCTGAGAAAATGCAGTTCGCCGTCAATAAGGTGAAGTCCACGGGTAATAACCAGGTTTGGTTGACCGAGCGCGGCACCTTGTTTGGTCCAAGTGAATTGGTCGTAGATTTTAGAAATATCCAAAAGCTTGCGGCCTTAACAGACCATGTGGTTATGGACTGTACGCACTCCGCACAAGAAACCCAGAGCAATGATGGAACTACGGGTGGCAATAGAGCCTATGTGCCGTACTTCGCCAAAACGGCTAAACTTTGGGGAGCGAATGCCTTCTTTATTGAAACCCATCCAAATCCTGATGAAGGATTGTCGGACGGCCCAAACATGCTCAAGCTAAGCGATCTTGAGGCATTGATTAAAGACTTGTTATGATTCGATTGATCATTTCAGATTGTGACGGTGTACTCACCGACGGAAAGCTCTATTACGGGGCCGAAGGGGAGGTGCTTAAAGTTTTCAATGTGAAAGACGGAACTGCCATTAAAGCGCTCATGGCGACAGGCATCAAGTTTGGCATAGTGAGCGGTCGTGGTTCTGCAGCCTTGGAAAGACGTGCAGAAGAATTGGGCCTTGATTTTTGCCAAATGAACATCAACGATAAAGCCCAAGCGGTAGCTGCCTTGCGCGATCAATACGGAGTTTCTGAAAGTGAAACCCTTTTCGTGGGTGACGATACCAACGATTGCGCCGTGCGTTCAGAATGTGGTCATTTATATGCTGTGAACGATGCCGCTACCGAGTTATTGAACATCTGTGATGTGCAGCTCAAGACGGATGGAGGCGCTGGCGTTTTTAAAGAAGTTTTAGCTCGTATACATGGACATTAATCAGCACATCATACAAAGTATCCAAGCCCAAGCCCAATCGTTGTTGAACATGGCGGGGCAGGACCGGAACGATTATCAAAGTGCGGTAGAACTCATTGATTCGATGTCCGGGAAGTTGATCTTCACGGGAATGGGGAAGAGCGGGATTATTGCACGAAAATTGGCCGCTACGTATTCCAGTACTGGAATCCCTTCCTTCTTCGTACATCCCGGCGAGGCCTACCACGGGGACCTGGGGATGATCGAAGCCAATGATGTGCTTTTCGCCCTATCAAATTCTGGCCATACTCCTGAGCTTTTGAACTTACTGCAGTACAGCCGTACCGAAAAGGTAATTGGACTCTCTCAAAGTCACGACAGTGCCTTGGCCCAATTCTCTACTGTTCATCTCGAGTGCAAAGTAGATAAGGAAATCTGCCCACTAAATTTAGCGCCTACCACGAGCACGACTGCCGCTCTTGTTATGGGAGATGCAATCTGCACTGCATTGATGGAACTGCGTAAATTCTCTCAAGACGACTTTGCTAAATTTCACCCCGGGGGAACTTTAGGACGCTCTTTACTGACCAAGGCCAAAGATCTTATGATTACTGATGTGCCATTGGTCCAACCTAAAGATGGTCTTCATGAAGTCTTATTGCGCATCTCTGAAGGTAGAATAGGGCTGGTAGTTGTCGGAATGCCAAGCGATGTCCAAGGCGTTATTACAGATGGTGATATCCGTCGCGCCATGGCTTCGAGCTCGAACCCCAATGCGTTAATCGCTGCAGATATGGGGACGAAGACGCCTGTTTTCATAGACGAGTTAATGGGGGTTAGCGAAATGGACAAACTATTCCGTGAGAAGAAAATTATTACCGTCCTGGTGGGTTCTGCCCAAGATTTGAAAGGTGTGGTCCAATTCTATGATATCCATGGCTAAAGCGATTTGTATCATCCCGGCCCGATTGGAGTCTTCTCGTTTTCCCAACAAGATTCTCACCGATATTCAAGGGATGCCCATGTTTGAGCGCGTCTACCATATCGCTCAAGTTTCCGGAGTCTTCGCGCGTGTATTCGTTGCTTCACCAAATCCAGAGATCCTAGAGTTATGCGAACAACGCGGAATTTCGGCCATCTCAACATCTTTTGACCATCCTTGCGGCAGTTCGAGAGTGTTTGAAGCGGCGCTTCAGGTAGAAGAGGATTGGGATATTGTTGTGAATCTCCAAGCAGACCAGCCTTTTTTGCCGGTCTCCTATCTGAAAACTGTGGTTGAAGCAATCGATGTCAATCCTGTTGCCACTATCGCCTATGAATCCGGAGAGGTAAAAGATGAACACACGGTTAAAGTGATCCGAAATAAAAAAGGGGAAGGGGTATACTTCAGCCGTTACCCAATTCCATACGTCGTACATAGCGATTCGCCCGTTAAAAAATACTGCCATCTTGGACTGTATGCTTACAAACGTGAGTTCGTATTCAATTACGAAGGGGATTTCAGATCTGATCTCGCATTGCAGGAATCCCTTGAACAATTGGACTTCATCTATCATGGTTACAAGATCGATGTCGCCCTTGTTCCCGGCGCAGTTCCCGAGGTAAATACCCCTGAGGATTTAACGGAGGCACGCACCGCTGGTTTGATGTAGGATTTTCTTTAAGACTTCACATGCAGATTCATCTTTTAAGTAGTTTCGCATGGCCATTTTTTCAAGGGCGTCTTTATGACCAAAGAGGTTGAAATTCAGAAAATTGTTGCTGTAAGTGATGCTTTGCTGTCCATTACAGATGAGGTGAAAATCTTACGCAACATTGCTTGGGACGACCACGTCCAACAAGAGTTTTTTCGCTACAACGCGCAGCGATTACCGTTTGTAGAATACTCAAAGTATGATGCCACACCAGTATTGGCACGTATTGCGGCAGTACGCAAGGAAATAGCTGAGGTGCCTCACATTAAGAAGTACGCGACCCGTATTGCCGATAAGTTGGAGAGCAGTGCCTATTTATTGGCTACACGCGGAACAAAGGCATTCTTTGAGCATTCAAAAGATTTATATGGTGCTCCAACGAACGAACTCGAAAATGGAAGTTCTACCATTATAGATTTGGCGAATCACTTTGACCGTCTTTTTGACCGCGTTAAAAATGAGGAACTGGGCACCACTGATGTTCCATCAGTATCTGCAGAAACCTTAGCGCAGAAAATGCGCGAGGCCGTTGATCAAATGTTTGGCGAGCATGCACCTGAGGTAGTCATGGACCCTACATTGGCGTCCAATGCGTTGGCCGGGCGTCGTCGTATTGCCATTCGTCCTACAGCACAGTTCAATGATAAGGATGTCGATCAGCTTATTCAACATGAGGCTTTTGTGCATGTTGCTACGTCCATTAACGGCCATTTGCAGCCCTATTTAAAGATCTTGGTGGAAGGGCATGCCGGTACCACCGCGACGCAGGAAGGATTGGCAGTATTTGCAGAGTTTATCACTGGAAACATTGATCTCGACCGATTACGCCGACTATCGGATCGCGTCATCGCCATTCAGCACGCCATTGATGGTGCTGATTTTATCGATGTGTATCGGTACTTCCTAGAAAAGACAGATCACCCAGAGCAGTCCTTCCAGAATGCAAAGCGCGTGTTTAGAGGAGGGGTAATGACAGGAGGTGCACCATTCACTAAGGATATCGTCTATCTCGAAGGTTTAGCAGATGTCCACAATTTCTTGCGCCTGGCCGTAGCTAAGGGCAAGTTCGATTACCTGGATTTATTGTTCGTTGGAAAGCTGAATATTGCCGATCTACCTACATTGAAAAAATTATCTGAGATGGGCATTGTCGCACCGCCGACCTTCATGCCGCCTTGGATCACTGATAAGCGTTATTTATTGTCTTATTTGAGCTATTCTTCTTTTTTAACGACGTTTGATTCTTCGTTGTCGTCGCCGTTTTACGAGAAGATTTTTGATAAATACGATTGAGGTAATTGGCCGCTTAATTCGTAACTTTAAGAATGAGATTAATCCCGTTTTTACACGTATGAAACTCATCACCCTAAAAACGTTTTCTTCCGACATTTCGGCACACTTGTTCAAGACGCGATTAGAGAGCGAAGGCGTGGAGTGTTTTATTTTGGACGAGAATATTGTTCGATTAAATTCTTTCTATGACCTCGCCGTAGGTGGCATACGTTTACAAGTGCGTCAGGAAGATTTTCAACGTGCCAAGGACTTGGTAGAAGAATGGGACGATCGTCCTTATCTGGATGAAGAGGATCGCGAACTCGAATGCCCGAAGTGTCAATCGACTAACGTCTATGCAGGCTTTAAGAGTTTTAAGACTGCCGCAGGCTGGTTAACTTTGGCAATCTCTTTACTCCTTGTGATTTATCCATTTTATACCAAAACCGTTTTCCGATGCAAGGCTTGTGGGACGGAATTTGATCGTAAAAAAACATGAAACGTAATCCGTATTTAAAAACAACCCAAAAGGTTACAGAAATAGGTCTTGGTGCCTGGCAATTGGGAATTAATTCAGGTTGGAAAGGACTTAGTGATCGCGAGGCTGCGGCGTTGGTCCATGGTGCACTTGATCTTGGCATTAACTTTTATGATACCGCACCAAACTATGGGCATGGAACCGGAGAAGAGCGTTTGGGAAAGGCGTTGCAAGGGGTTGATCGAGACCGTATCGTGATCAACACGAAGTTCGGTCACACTGACCATGGCACCATGAATTATGCTTCCGATTATATTCGAACCTCTCTCGAAGGAAGTTTAAAGCGGTTGAAAGTTGATTATGTAGATTCTCTAATCATTCACAATCCACCTTCGGAGTTTCTAGATGGTAACCAAAATGACCATTACGAGATTTTAGAGCGCCTCATAGAAGAAGGTAAAATCAAGGGATACGGTGCATCCATAGATACGGAGGCTGATGCGCGATTATTGTTATCGACGACCGGTTCTACAGTCATTGAGGCATTTTACAACATCCTTCATCAAGATATCGCTAGGGCCTTTGATTTAGCGATCGAGCGTGGCACCGCAATCATTGCAAAGATTCCACTGGACTCCGGTTGGCTTAGCGGTAAGTATGGCGCAGATGCAAAATTTGAGGGTGTGCGATCGCGTTGGTCTCGTGAAGAAATTGAACAGCGCGCTATGCTCGTGCAGCGGGTCCGTGAGATCATAGGTTCAGAGGCGAGTATGGCTCAAGTCGCCATAGCGTTTTGCGCTGCGCATCCAGCGGTGTCCACGGTTATCCCTGGGGCATTAACGATCGACCAATTGGCCCAAAACGTTGCTGCCGTGGCTACTCCATTGGATGCTTCGACCGTTGATGCGTTGAGAACGTTTTATGAGAAAGAGGTGGCACAGCTTCACCTTCCTTGGTAAGGGATTTCGATAAATTTTACGGGTTTCAAACTAAATCCATTTGCATCGGTTGTATGTATGAATTGAGAAAATACCTATAGCCATGAATGCTTCTAATACAGTTTATATCGTAGGTGCGGGGATCAGCGGACTGATTGCAGCGCTCGAACTTGAAAAAGCAGGATATCGCCCGGTAGTACTGGAGCAGTCGGATGCCGTTGGTGGGCGCGTTCGCACGTTACACGTTAACGGATATGACCTAGATATTGGTTTTCAGGTTTTGTTGAGCGCCTATCCGATGGCACAAAAGTATTTGGACATGGAAGCGCTAAAGTTGAAAAAACTTGCTTCTGGAGCTCAAATTCTAGTAGATCGGAAAGCTTATGTTATCGGAGACCCGCTGCGTGATTTTAAAATGTTGGTTCCCACCGTTCTTGCAGGAATTGGTTCCGTGAGAGATAAGTTTCTTGTATTGCGACTGAATGGACGATTGAAGAAAAAATCCAATGAAGCAATTTTTGCCGCGCCTGAAACTACGACGCTTGACTACTTGCGAAACTTCGGTTTTTCAGAAAAGATAATCGCCCGATTCTTTAAACCCTTCTTTTCAGGAATATTCTTGGAAACGGAACTTCAGACCTCAAGCCGCATGTTTGAGTTTGTCTATAAAATGTTTGGTGAGGGTTTCGCAACCATTCCATCGATGGGAATCGGAGCCATTAGTGAGCAGTTGAAATCGAAATTGGTCAATACTGATTTTAGATTTAATGCCAAAGTGATCCAGGTGACCAATGAAGAAATTATCATTGAATCGGGTGAGCGATTTATTCATGAGGGCGTTGTAATCACCGGGGATGCAAGTACTGTTATACCGAATATGAATGATCAAGGTATTGAGTGGAAATCCTGTCAGAATTTCTATTTCGAAGTTGACCATACGAGCATTCCTACGGATACGATTTCGTTGGTAGCAGATAAGGGAAAGCACATCAATAATGCGTACGCTTTTACCGATGTGCAGGGCAGGAGAATCCTATCGGTGACGGTATTGAATGGCAACAACTTATACACTGATGACTTACTCCATCGCGTGGAGGCGGAGGTGCGTGAGTACTTTGGGGTTGGCCAACTCGAGCACATCAAAACCTTTACGATTCCGCAAGCGCTTCCGGATCTTACCAACCTTAAGATGACCTCCCCGCCGAGCGAAAGCCAACTTACAGAGCATATTTTCCTTGCCGGCGATGTGTTGTTCAACGGTTCTTTAAATGCCGCTATGGAGAGTGGCCGATTAGCCGCCCAAGGATTCATCGAAAGACGTGCGGGTATTTTAGCCTAATCGATGTTGAATTCATCACCGCGTTGAAGACTTACCTTGAGGTGACGTAGCAAGTCTTTGCCGTAATGTCGATTTCTACGATTGGCCTTTTTCTTATTGGCCCTTTTCCCTATGCGCTTGTCCTTTACGATGTCGTCTAGGTCTTTCGCTTGCTCTATTTTTTCAAAATCCTGAATCTGGGTGCGTTTCATTCGGCTTTTTCTTCACGTGGATAACATTGAGTTTCGCACAAATGTTTGACGCAAAATTTAGAGTCCTCATATTCTTGGAGACATGAATAATTAAATATATTTGTATCCAATTGGATACACTCTATTGTGCAAGTATCCAAAACAAAAGAATTCGATAGTTGGCTGAAAGGACTCAAAGATGAGAGAGCAAAATCTGCTATCCTTCTTCGAATATTGAGAATTCAGGAAAAAGACCTGCTTGGCGACTTCAAACGTCTTGCAACCAATGTTTATGAA
>Ga0255778_10004678_pt1 | contig 11234 bp, 15 predicted proteins | sample 071ome_31_FD_179976 | JGI IMG/M metagenome (GOLD analysis project Ga0255778, IMG submission 179976) | Coastal salt marsh microbial communities from the Groves Creek Marsh, Skidaway Island, Georgia - 071405CT metaG (version 2) | ecosystem: Environmental > Aquatic > Marine > Intertidal zone >...
TTCGGAACACCAGCTATCACTTTCCCTTTAACACAATCACAAGTAGACGACCTCGCTCGTAGCATTGACTCAAAGCTGAGTCCGGAGAACCTGCACTGCGATGGCGAACGTAGCCGCACAGAAGCCGTGCGCATTGGCAACTACCTTAACGATGTACTAGACGAGTTGAACCTATACTGCAAACAGAACAGTCTAACAGAACCTACAGTATGGGAGGCTTGGTAATGAAGACAGTAGCGCACACACTAGAGCAGTTGGACAACACACTGGACACAGTAGAGGAGCTCATCCGTGAGCTTCCTATCACAGGCTCAGCAGAACTGAACTTGATTAATGCAGTGTACAGCCTGTGGATGGACGTAGAGGACGCTATGATAAATGAGCAAAAAGAGGTTGACACAGTAGCCCAATGAGGCTATACTGTAAGAGTAAGTTAAACAAAGCAAGAGGGCATTGCAAATGACAACTGTAGCAGAACTTAAAAACATTATTGAAGAAGCCAAAGCAGCGGCAGCACAAGCAGCTGACGAGTTTGAGAACACACACTTCCCCAACGGTGGCTGGGGTGCATGTGGCTTTGCTTGGGTAGACATCTACGAGCACAACGGCACCAAGCTCAAAGGCAATACTCGTATGGGACGAGCACTTAAGGCAGCAGGTGTAGAGCAGAACTGGAACAGAACATTTTCAATTTGGAATCCTAGCAAGTATCCTACACAGAATGTAGACACGCTAGAAGCAGGTGCTAGAGCAGCCGCGGATGTGTTTAAGCGTTATGGCTTTACAGCATACGCAGGCAGCAGACTAGACTAAGAGTTTGCCCTAGTGGCAAGTGGCGCGGCATCCACAGCAGGCCGTAGAAGGAGCGTGACACTCCAGCAAGTCACAGAAGGAGGCAGGCAACTGTCTCCTTTTTTCTTTTCAAAAATAAAAAAATAAAAAAAATATTTTTTCTCGAGGTCGGCCATCAGGGGGGCTCGGGGTATATTATGTAATGATTTCAAACACTTAGCGCAGCCTTAATGATCCACACTTTTTAAAAACGTGGTGAGTGCAAATCACCACCTCACTTCTGTAAGTACTTCCCTAGAAAAAATTGCGCAGCAAAATTTTTTTGACGCAGGACCCATTTCGGATCACAGTGTAAATACAGTATGGACGACGAAAACCTAATACGAAAAGAAATATTAGATGATTTACTGCGAGTAATACTATACAATGAAACTTTCCATAGTCAACTGAGCGAGCTTATGCACACTATAGACAACGAGCATTTGTGGTTAGTATCCTGTCCCGCTAGAACCCAAGCACTAGAGATTTGTAATAATATAGAAAAAAATGAACGTTATATTCTAAACACGTTGTATTCCGGCATTTACCGTAATGATTTAAACCATATACGCAAACGACTAAACTCCTCAACAACAACGAGCGACGAAGTCTAGCGAGATGTCAGACGTAGTATACGGCTGCTAAATATTCTTGTGCGTACAGTGCTTACTCACAGTTTGGACACCCTTTACAGTAGCACACATAGTAGTCTACACACAGCAAACTAGCTGACACACTGTACGCAATACACCAGCTATGTACAAACTAAAACTCATATACGATCCAGAGCCAAGAACACAAACGCTCAAAGAAACTGTTACTTTTTGTGCAGCCAATGATCTATATGTGTATCATGGAATAGATGCAGCACAGTGCAGTGCAAGCGAACTACTATTTGAAACGTCAAGGGACCGTATGTTTGCACTACTCTACTTGAGTGGATCACGTAGTTTTACACCTGTTTGTGTGGAATAAAACATCATCTTTTTTCAAACCTGTACGCTAGGGGCTTTTTAGGGCGTTGTTTTCAGTCTGTCGTGGTGGTTGTGCAGTTTTTGTTTTTATATGTGTGTCTAGTATCGTTGCACTGGCTAACTAGCGTTAGCTGCTTCGCAGCTTTTTGGGCGCAGGCGCTTCGCGCTTTTGGGCTCACCATCCCTCGGGGCGTGTTCTGCGAAACTTCATTACCAACAGCACTCTGGGACGGCGTGCTTGGGGTGCTAGTGCTCTATGGCGCTGTTTGCCATCAAACACAAACAGTGTGTTGTCTTGGAATGGCACACTACGAGTTCCTTGGTCAGTGTCAAACACAAAGTCTCCACCTCCGGGCGCTGCTGCTGTGTACACTGCTGTGATGTCGCCGTGATCTTGATGTTCGCCTATGTCCTGTCCGGGATGCTGCACAGTTAGATGCACACGCTCGCTCTGCAGGCTCAGTGGATCACAGCCTGTGAGTTCTGCTATGGTTTCCATGGCTTTGATTACTATAAACTTGATCAAAGGATCGTTGGGACGGAAATCAAACGAATAAAATATTTCGCTGTCGGTTTCCTGGGTGTGACGTTTGAGATAAATGCTCTGTGGTGCGTTGTTGCTGTCTGCATATTCTATATAGTGATGTGGTGTTTGATAGGTAAAATGACGATTGAGGAACACCACAAGATCCTCGTCTCCAAACCAAGATTCTACTACTTCGAGCATACTGTTCTCCACTGCTGTAGTGTATATATCTCCGCATGCGAACACGCAACATAATCTGAACGGTTTTGATGTCGCACCACTCCTGAGCCTGCCACAACATCGCCGTCGCGGTATGCAAAAGGTCTAGGTATGGTGATGTCTATGTATTCGCCGTAGTTGGTGCCCAGTGTGAGGAATGTGACCCAACGATTGCCACGACCACGAAACACACGACCGTTGGCAATCACACCCGCAAACTCCACACGGTCCAACCACTGTTGACGAACTCCGCATCCGGGCACAAATCGTTGCTGCCACCATCCAGGTTGGGTGTCTAGTCCCTGTCGGTGTGCTTCACATTGATAGACCCATGATCGATATGATCCTTGGCAGTGACGTAGATTGGCTCTCCAGAATGCTTCCGGGTTGTGTGCTTTTTGATAGGCCAGTGCCCATATGAGTCTGCCCAAGTTAACCGCATGTGCTCTGCATAGTCCAAACCCACTTAGCTCTTGCAGTGCGGCCATGGCTTGGGCTTTGCGGGGATTGTTGCCCAGTCGTTCAACAAACTCCAGTATCTTTTCATCGTTCTTTTTGGCAAACGCTCTGCGATACATGTCTGCTTCATATTGATCTACGCCTATGATTGATGATATAATGTCTATGGCATCGTCTTCAAACACGATTGAGTCTTGTACAGTTTCTTGCGACCAGTCTTGGAACACTGCTGCTTTTTGTCTGCCGCTCATAGCAACAGGTCTTACCATTGCTGTAGCAAACACACAGTCCTGCACACAGGTGGGTTGTATAGCACGAAACAGTCTACGCATAGCAGGTGATTCCCCTTGTGTAACACCCAGCACATCGCCTCTAGCCAGCAATGCTGCTGTTGCACTATCTGTTTCAGGATAGTCTGTGAGTGCTGTGTCAGGATCTATTTCCAACAGTTGACTGAGTCCTCTATTGGCCAATATGTCTACCTTGAGATGCTCAAGGTCCTCTACTTCGTGTTTGTCTAGTAGTATTTGATTGTCTTGTGATATTAGTGATTTTGGTAATTGCCTAGTGAACATTACGATGCCTCCACAGTGTTTTGATATTGCTCTTTTCTTTCCCATTAGTTTGCGTTCGATCCTACGTGCTTCTTTTGGATCAACACCAACCGACTCATATGAGAAGTTTCGTGGAAGATTACCTGTGGCACCCAAACGTTTGGCAGCCTCTCTACGAGCTGATTTTTCTTTGTAGGTGACGTAGTTGCTCAGTCGTGCAGTTTTACCTGGCCATTTGCGGAATATCCTTTCCATGACTTCCGTCTGTCGATGATGTTCAAAGTCTATGTCCACATCCGGTAGGTCGTCCCTAAAAGGGTTCATAAACCGTGCCACAGGTATTTTCCACTTGATCGGGTCTACATCTGTAATACCCAACAAGTAGCACACAAGACTACTGCCTGCAGATCCACGTGTCATGTGTGTAAGATCTGTAGTTAAGTCTATGATGTCACAAATTTGAAGGAAGTAATCAGTGAAACGTTGAGAGAGAATGAGCTCAAATTCTTCAGCTAAACGAGTATGATATTCGTGTTCGGGTGGAACAGGCCTTTTAAATCTATCTAATAGCCTTTGTATGTTTTCTAAATCCGTTGCCATTGTAGCCTCTTGTTGTCTTTGTATGCCTAAACGCTTTCGCGTGAAGTATTTATTATTGTAATTTGAGGCGGTGTTAAAAAAGACTATGTTTTTTCAATTAGTATAGCTGATGGATATTTTAAAACAAAATGTGTAGCATGCTTAGAGTCTTGTATATCTACATATATATCACAGCGGCAATAGGTGTCACTGGGTAATGTTTGGCTAGAACTTCTCAGCAGTTGCCATGTCCAATTGTTTTCCTCTACAGTTTTGTATAGCTGTTCGCCTAATTCTCGCATTATCCATAGCTGTTCCATTTGAGAATTAGCATGTGTCCATTTGTATTCGCATGATCCTAAATAGTATCTCAAAATTCGTACTCAAAGTTTTGACAAGTTTCTCCACGACGCAAAAACTTAGCCCCGTTCCGTAAATGAAAACGTTCTGCCATTTCAGTTAGTGGACTTAGTGTACAGAAGCGTTTAATGTGCGGCTTTTCTCTTTGTATTACTTCTGCAACATTAAAGATGATTTCTCTGCCTGCACCTTTGTCGTAACTCCATACAGTGTAGAACATAGCAGTGTCAGGTTCGATTGCATTCTTGTGATCTAGTTCTTCTTCTGTAATCGCAACACCTTTGGTATATGCTACACAAACAACAGCTCTAGCAACTCCTGCTTCGTCATCTTCTAAACAATAAACTTCTCTACCGTCTTTTATTCTCCAATGCATTGGCAAATGAGGCCGCACAGGATCGTCTTTTACATATCCTAGCGTCCAATCATCATTAATAATTTTTAACAAATGTTAATCTCCTAAATTGTTAATAAACGATCTTAGTTTTGTAGAATCAGTTTGCGCACGTATTTTACCTACAGTATCTCCGTCTGTAGGATCATCTGATTGATGTTCTATAGGTGTTCCTGTATTTCTCTTGAGTTGATCGTATATTGTACTTTTACGTTTGTCAAATTCTTTGTAATCATCTTCTTCACCTAAGTCACGTATACGCAAACTGTCTACATCAAACTCTAGATCAATCTTTTGTCCTACACCGCTTGAACTACGTGTTTTCATCAACTGTATTTGATAACGTCCACGCTCACGCATTGCTCTACTTGTAAAAATACCAATCAAGTTATCTGCTGTATTGATCTTACTAATACCACCCGAGATATGCGAGTGATCAAATTCTATTTCTTCTACACTGCTTCTGTTTAACTGCGATGCTGTAACAAACAGTGTATTAAGTTCCATCGCCAAGTTGCGCAGTTCTTCTGATACATATTTGTCTTTAACAAATAAGTTCTCTGCACTAATCTTAGCAGCAATCGGATGCATCAAATCCAAGTAGTCTACAAGCAATACGTCTACCTTCTTGCCTGTTTTAATTTCATACTCTTTCAAATAACTTCTAATGTCATTTGCATTCTTACCTGTGGGCATGTATTTGACTTGGAATGCACCAGACTTTTTGCCAATCATTTTAACTTTCATTTCGACATCGTCAATGTTCTTGAATACATCACGACTTGGAATGTCTGTAGTCATACTATCTACACGCATGCTAACCAAGTTTTCACTAAGCTCAAACGTCAAGTAAATTACATTCAATCCTGCCAGTGCCCAGTTCACGCCCAAGTTAGCCAAGAACAAACTTTTACCCGAACCAGAGCCACCTGCAAAGATGTTAAGCTCGCCTCTGTTGAATCCGCCAAACAGTTTCTTGTCCAGTGCCGGCCAGCCTGTGCTTACCTGTCCGTTCTTGTCTTTGATTGCTTCTAGTCTACCACGTGGATCTGCCCAATAGTCTGTGCCCAAGTCTTTTTGCAAACCAATTTGCACAGCCTTCTTAACTAGATCTTCAACAGGTCCATACTCGCCTTTTTCAAGCAAGTCAGCACTCTTAAGAATAGCCGATTCTAACGCCTTGTGTCTACTGAATGTTTCAAACTCTGCCAGCAACCAATCATAGTGATTTTCTGCTAGATCTCCTGGATGTTTTAAGTTGCTGTCTGTTGCAGCATTGATCATATCAAATGTAGGCAGTGCGTTATGTTCTGTTACATAATCATTTAGAAATTTTGCTGGTGCTTGTAATCGACGATCAAATGTGTTTGGATCAAATACAGCCTGGCACCTTACAAAAGATTCTGCATCTGTAAGCATCATCTCTAAATATACTTTTTGGATGTCGTATCCGTAATCAGTGTTCTGTCTAGTCATTATTCGTATATACCTTAACTTTGTACATTTTAGCAAACTCTTGAGCATCTGTCAAGTTATTAATCATCGGTTTGCCTTTAATATTTAAACTAGTGTTTAGTAGCATAGGGCATCCTGTAGTTTCGTACCAGTGTTCTAACAAAGATCGTATTCCGCTATTGTTTTTTGGTACCACCTGGACTCTGGATGTACCGTCTTTGTGTACGATGGCAGGATACAGGTCTGGATGCTTGCAACGGGCGGTAAACTGCATATATTCATTTGCTCTCCCGTCAAAGTGTTCGTCATAATGTTCTGACAGGATAACTGGAGCGAAGGGACGGAATCGTTGTCGTTGCTTGATGTCGTTGACTCTATCTTTGATGTCTGCTCCACGTGGGTCGGCAAGGAGGCTACGATTGCCAAGAGCCCTAGGACCAAACTCAGCGCGACCATTTGCGACACCCGCAATACCAGTGTTTTTAAGTTCCTTAATAAGTTTGTCAACTGGGTATTCTCCTTCTATGTTGTAGCCTGTGTATACATGATTCATTTCCATATGTTCTTTTTTGTGAGCCAGTACACACCCTATTGCTGACCCAGCATCACCCGGGTTGGGCATGATCCATACGTTGTCAAAATACTTGTAGGCCAAATGATTAGCACTACAGTTTAGGGCACACCCTCCCATTAAAACTAGGTTACGGCTCTTTGTATTCTTCTCAGCCCACTTTAATATTTGTTCTAGGGTAAACTCATAACACTTCTGAGTGGCAGCAGCAATGTCAAACATATCCTGCTCCGATGTTAACCCTGGCTTCCACCAACGGCACCCTCTGTGAAGATTGTGTGTATACTTGACTTCTGCTCCGTCTATGTATTCGATCATGTCATACATATCCCACCAAAATCTACCAGGGTCTCCATATGCTGCCATACCCATTAAGATGTATTCATCTTCATTAGGCTTTAGGCCTACACGCTGAGTCATAGCACTATACCACAAGCCTACGCTGTTAGGATAGCCCTGAGAATATTTTTTCTTTAGAACGTCATTGGTCCCTTCCCAAACGGTGAGGGTTTCAAACTCTCCAATGCTATCAATACATACCACAGTAGCGTCACTAAAAGGACTAGTATAATAACCAGCGGCAGCATGACTATGATGGTGACTAGTATACTTAATAGGAGCAGTAATGCCGTACCCTTTAAGATAACGTTTAATATTGTTTTCATTATAGAGCCACCCTTGTCCTGCTCTAAGTTGTCTAAGAGTTTTTCTAAAGGGTTTTTCATACCAAATAACTTCATCAGGTTCTCCCCATGTTCTTGCATAAGCAATTAAATTGTAGTTAAGATGTGCATCATTTTTAATACCACTAAAACGTTCAGAGTGGCTTGCAAATACTAATTTATTATCAACAAACACCGCTAAGGCAGCGTCATGACTGTTTGCGCTTATTCCCCAAGTTATCATTTATCAACCTTTATATCAGTAGGAATACAAACTGCTTGACTTCCGTGTGGAAAGTGTCCATCTACCCTGCCCAGATCTAATGTTAATTGCTCTCTTGCAAAAAAGCAATCTATCATATTATCATATGATCCTATGTCAATAGATAATGAATTACCTTGACTGCTTACCACTATATAAACCAGAAACCATTTCATTTGTAAATGTACGGATCCTTTTCTCTAAGTTCTTTCATCTTTTTTCTATATTTCAGTTCGTCTCTAATCCATCTATAAGGCCACGTAATCCATGACCAAATCTTTTTTAACCAAACCATTTCTTTGCCCTTAATCTAATCTTCAAAGGTGACTCGTCTGCATTTGTAGCAATACTATGTAGTGTGTATAATCTACCATAGCGTTGTACAGCGTCACCTATGTCATTTATGTCATCTGCCCAATCAGGCATACTTACGCTGTATCCTAATTCGATAGCACGTTCAACAAGTTTGCTTCCTGCCTTATCTCTATCAGGTACAACAATAATTTGTTTTTGTAATCTATTTAACAGCATTGCTTGTTGGTCACTTATTTCTGATCCGCCTAGTGCGCAACCTTCTACGTGTATAGCATCTAGTTGTCCTTCGCATACAATAGCAAACACCTTAGTATGTCGTTGCTCATCTAAGTTAAACACATAACCAGGTTGCACCTCAGTAAGATACTTAGGCTTCTTGTCTGGTGTGATAGCACGAGCAGTCCAGCCTACTATTCTACCTTCATAATAGAAAGGAATAATAAGCCTATCACGATAACCTAGGCCAGGTGACCAATGATAGTCAATGTCATCTATACGTAGGTTGCGCTCTAGCATATACTGGAACACATTAACCATACGCTCTGGTATAGTACCTACTTCGGCCCATTGATGGTCTGCAAGTCTAACAGCATCGTCTGGCAACGGTACAGTGTTGAACGAGGGCAATTCCGCTATGCGTGTTTGTGCTTCTACGCCTTCGTTCTCTCTCATCACTTCAAGTGCGACCTTGTTGATTATATCGTCAGGTGCCCCTGTCCATTGCAAGAGCTTGCGCATCTTGTGTGAGAAGTTACGTCCAGGTTGCCAGGATGCCTTGAAGCCGCAGTTAAAACAATGATAACTTACGCCTCCATCCGGGTTGCTTATTAAGCCACCACGTCCGCGAGTGTCAGCTGCGTGGCCGTTATGATGGCAACACGGAGCATTAAAGGATAGCCAGCCGCTTGGCGTTTGCTTTCGCTTTGCTGGCAAGTATGTCAGAACTGTATCGCTTACTACACTCATAGTATTATTATACTATCGATGTATAAGAAAGTCAATCAGTTTCGAACAAGTATTTTAGAAATTGTTGCTGGATCTACTTCTGTCTTAAATCTTAAATGACTAAAGACTCCAGTAAAGTTAATAGGTGTTGGTTCTGTTTCACTACCTGATAAAGTAGCTGTAGCAACATTCGCCCACTTAGTTGTGCCAGTTATTTGATTATCTAGTGTTGCTTGCACTACTACGTCTCCAGCAAACGTATCAGTATATATTGCAGCAGTGTGCAATGCTTCATTGCCATTTATTGCAGGTTCAGCAGTTATAGATTCACTATACCATAAATCTTCACCTTGGCTGTATTGTGTAAATGTAGTGACTGAGTAACTGTCAAGCGGTCCAGGCATTTGGCAAGGATCTACATAGATAGTTCCGCATCCGCCAAAGTGAGAATCAGCGTATGTCAGTGTTTTGCCGTTATTACTATCTACTAGATACACATTGTATTTTAAGTATTGACTTTTTATATTAAGCAAATCGTTTTCAGATATTGTAACTTCAAATAAACCTCTAGTTGCTGCACTGTCATCATTGTATATTTGAGTAGCATTGTGTTCTATGACCATTTGATTGCTTTCGTCAAATGCAACAAACTTTGGCGTGTAAGAACTTACATCTATTGGTTTTTGATCTGCGTTAAGTAATCTAAATTGCAAGGTATTGTCTATACCTTTATAAACTTTTATTTGTCTTTGATACACTGGTCTATACTCCGTAATGAATCCTGCTTCATTAGCTATAATGGTAATTCTATTATTGACTAAATATCTAGGTATTAATTGCATAATGTATTTATCGGAACCACATGTTATTAAAAGATATAGAAACAAACTTTCCATTTATTAGTGTGGTCACCTACGGAGGGGCCGAATACGTAGGGGTCATTGTAAATCAAGACCAATACGTTACTTCTATGTACGTTTATACAGATATAAACTCAGTAGAAGAGAAACAAGAGTTTTTAGACCTAGGTGAAACTTGGTGGTGGGAATCAAATCGTATGATTCCTATTAATATATTCTTACGTAAAGAAATGGAAAAATTCAAATACTGTTTAATTACTATGAACAGTAAGGACGTTAAAGTCAGTGTAGGACCAACTGTAAATTTAAATAATTTATCAATAAAGCGTGTTAAACGTAAAAGTGTTCAGTTGGTAAGAAAAGCAAAATCATAAATCTTGTAATTGCTCGCATAATAAATTCATATGTACTACTACGCTTACTGCGTAGGCAACAGCGTGTGCTTTCTTAAAGTAATAATCATCGTTGGTCGGTTTCATCCACACGTCTTTCATCACCGTATCCCACGGTTGTCCAACTAAGTGTCTCTTCGCTGGGCGTATCATTGCTAGTACTGCTGCTAGTTGCTCCACTGACCTTGGCTGCATAGTTCGCAATATGTCGCCATGCCCTGCGACGTGAAATACTAAGTTCGTGAAGTCGTCGTGCTCCAATAGCTCCCATTGTGGTTCCTTCTCCATGAGTTGTGTTAAGTGTTTATCATCTTTTATATCTTTATAAATGCTTACATTTAGAAAGTCTAATTTAAAGTAACCACGTTCTTCTGCGGTCTTGTAATCTATTGTACTCAGATTATCTACTGGGTTATGTGGAATCTCAGTAACATAGACACCAGTGTTATGTTTCTTTTCACTGTCAAGTTTAGCAACACGATGCTGTATTTTCGACAACACTATGTCTCTATCGGCAAAGTCTATATCAATATCAGGCATCTTTTACTTTTTTCCAGTACATATCATTTTCGTGAGGTGAAGTTCCTACGTATTCTTCACCTGTTTCAAGATCTACAAGTTTCCATTTAGTTGGACATTTTGTTTTTACAATTAGCTCTACTGAACGTTTAAGTTCAGGAACCTGTAGTCCGTTTTTTAACTTTCTACAACTCAAAGTTTTCCTTCTTCTCTCAACTTGGCTCTAATTTGTGTAGCACTTATGTTATGAATTTCCTCGCCGAGATCGTGTTGAGTAAATGTGTAACCTACACCTCGACCATAACTAATATCTACAATATTAGGCACTTTCATTATAACATATTCTATGCCATATGT
>Ga0255778_10004681_pt1 | contig 11229 bp, 8 predicted proteins | sample 071ome_31_FD_179976 | JGI IMG/M metagenome (GOLD analysis project Ga0255778, IMG submission 179976) | Coastal salt marsh microbial communities from the Groves Creek Marsh, Skidaway Island, Georgia - 071405CT metaG (version 2) | ecosystem: Environmental > Aquatic > Marine > Intertidal zone > Salt...
CGCCGAATCCGCACAATCCGCCTCAGTGGTGATACATGTATAATACTACAGCGTTGTAATTGTTTACCTACTGCTAGAAGTCTACTGAACTGCTACTGTCGTCGTCGCCGCGCCGCCGCCGCCGCCGCCTTGGTCTTTCGAAGCGCCTCGCTTTCGTGCGCCGCTCGAAATTTTTCCGCGAAACCAACCTTTGGACGCTTCTCCCCGCTCACCACCGCCGGCGCTCCCGACGACCACGCGCGCGCGTACGCGGCATTCACCTGCACGACGTCGATTTTTCCTCCTCTCCGCGGAAGCGCGTCCAAACGCGCCGACGACGTCGGCGCGCGCTCCGCGGGGATCACCTCGAACGCGTCCCCGTTCCACGGAGGTCGACGATCGACGATCGAGGCACCGCGTCGACGAGGCGGTATCTCATCCGACTCCGACTCCGAGATCGACTCCGAGTCCGTCGTCGCGTCGTCGTCGCTCGACGCGTCGTCCACGTCGTAATAATCTGTTTCAGCGCCTCGTCGTCGTCTCTCTCTCGCATCGCGTCGTCGTCGCGCGAGAAACCGGTCGATGGCGTCGTCCGAGATATCGTCCCGTCCCAACCGTCGCAATTGCTCCCGCACGTCCGACGCGCGCACCCACGCGGGGGAGACGCCGTCCATCGTCCTCCGTCGGTCGTCGTCGTCGCGCTCTGCCGAGTCATCACCGTTTCGTTGCGTGCAGATGCATTCGTCAGTGCGCGACGCCGCGTCGACGACGCCGCGTCCCACTCGCCGACGAACGCCGCGCCGCGTTCCGTCGTCGCGCGCCGTGCATGTCGTCATGAACTCCCCCCCGCCTCGGTCGTCCTCCGAACACTCGCTCCCGGCGCTGTGGAAACACGCCATGCGCACGTACGGTCGTTGGCAAGGGTACGCGTGGAGCGTCGTCGTCGTCGCGGGAGGGGCGGCGTACGCGCTGAGCGCGGTGCTTCGTGTGGACGACGACCGTGGGAGTGGGGGTCGTGGGAGTTCGGGACGCGGCGCGAACGATAAAGTGAGGCGACCGTGACTCTGTATCGTCGTCGCGAAATCAACGGTCGACTCTACGTCCCGTCGCGATGAATCGACGCAAAGCGAAGCGTCCTCGCGCGTCCTCGCCATCGGACAACGACGATGGATCCATCCATCCATCCATCCATCCATCCGTGACTGCGTGTGCGTAGGTGTGTGTGTAAATTGTGGATACAATTCCCAACTCTATGTCAACTGTCTGTTACAACGCGCGCGCGCGGCGCCAGATATGTGACGCGTCGCGTCGCGTAATCAAATAAAATGAATCAAAGCGTCCGTCCGTCACCGGCGACTCTTGTTTTTAGATTGTCGAATCTCATCCATCGACTGCGTGATGACGTTCGTCGTGTCTATGCCCAGACGCATTCCCGGCAACTGCACGGGTTCCATCGGTTTCTTTGTCTGCGGTTTCGCCTTTTTGCGACTCGCGCGCGCGTATGTCGTCGCGCCGGCGCTCGACGCCGGCGCGAGTCGGCACGCGCATCGTCGACAAAACCTCGCGTCTCGTTCGTGCATCGTCAATCCGCACTGTTCGCACTCTCGATCGTCGAAGAGTTTACGATTCTCTCCGACCGACGTCTCGTCCGCGATCCTGACAAATCCATTCACCTCGTCGTCTTCCACGTCGTCGTCCTCTTCGTCTTCGTCGTCCATCATCTCCATCAAACTCTGCGCCCCGCTCACCGTGGCGAGCTTGGCGAGTTGACCCGGCACGACGATCAAGGCGACGATGATGGAGACGACGGTGGCGACGCGACCGCCCGGGGTGACCACCTCGAACGGTTGACCGATGCCGGTGAGAGTTAAGATTGCCCAATACAGCGTATCGTTCAGGTTGTGCACCATCGGATTGACGCCGTACTCGAGGTCGTAGATGACGCCGGCGGCGATGACGAAGATGCAAATAAATTCGGCGCCGATGCCCACCAACTGCACGCTCATGCTATCGCTCTTGACCAATCCAAACAAAACCTTGTCGGAATCTCTGTCCAACAGACGCAACAGACGAAGCACTCGCAAAAGCCTCAAAAAGCGATAAAACGGCGACGTGCGGTCGACGATGTCGACGATGGCCAAGAGCGGCGGCACCGTGCTCACGACGTCCACCACGGTGACTGGTTTCGCCCAAAACTTGAAACTAAAATCAGCCGCGTACGCTCGCAGCGCGAGCTCGAATAAAAATAACAGGTTGTACGCATCTTCGATGGATGTCAACGAATCCATCGAGATGACGCCCGTGTACCACGGAATGTCTTCTCGATACAAAATGTCCCACCCGCCGAGACTGGACACGTTGTACGTCTCCAATAAAAACGTCCCGAACACGATCCCGCTCGAGATGACCGCCCACCACCCGCTCGCATCTAAATCCGCCAACGCCAATCGCAACGCCTCCTTGGGCGTCAACCGTCTCCGTCTCGTCGTCGCCGCCGCCGCCACCGCCCCCGCGCGCGGTTCGTCCTCCTCCTCCTTTGTCGCGCGCGCGATCGTCGTCGTCGACAGACGCCGTCGTCGCGCCGTCGGACTCGACGTCCAGGACGCGCGCATCACCACCATCGTCGGCCTCATCCTCGTCCTCGCGCGCGGTCTCCACCGCGCGTCGCCACCGTCTCCATCGTCGTCGCCGTCCCCACTCCTCGCACCCATTCGCGCGTGACGTCGTCCTCCACCGCGCCCTCTCGTCCACCTCGACGACGCCGACCGAACGCTCGACGGTGACGACGAGGTGGACGACGTCGACGCCCTCGCCGTCGTCACCGTCGTCGTCACCGTCGTCGTCATCGCGCGCATCGGTCCCGTCGTCGTTCGTTCGCCCGCGACGACCGTCCCGGACGATGTGACGTCTCGACGCGACGCGAACGACACGAACGACATCGACCGTAAACCCTAGGCGTGCCATTCCATGAGGTCGGTCGACCTTTGTGTCGTGTTCATTTCTTGAGTTATAACTCGCCGATTTAGCGATCGTGTCCCTCCGCTGGGCGACGCGCGTCGTGGAGAACGGTCGAGTGGGTGCGATCGATCGATCGACCGATCGGTCGAGAAAACCCACCGATCGATCGACCCACCGATCGATCGACCCACCGACCCACCGATCGATCGATCGACCCACCGATCGCGCGCGCCCCTCGCGCGCGTCCCCAGTCCTCGACCGTCGACCGACATGGCGCCGTCGGTCTCGGTCGACGAGGACGCGGGCGAGGGCGAGGAGGGCGAGGGCGAACCTCCGGGCGGTGCCCGTGGTGACGAACGCGGTGACGAACGCGGTGACGGTCGCGATGTCGTCGTCCCGCGCGCGAGCGCACGGGCGAACGGAGAGGGAGAATCCCCATCGAGCAGTCCCGAGGAGGCGTGGATGCGCGGCGAGGCGGAGGCGGAGACGGCGGCGAGCGCGGGGATGATGCGCGCGCGCACGGGACGAGCGAATCAGCGGTATAACGAGGCGAATCAGCGATTGGTGGCGGGGTGCATCTGTTACCGAGACGTCACCGCGGTGGAGGATTTGGCGACGGGGCTGACGACGGCGGCGAGCGCCGGGACGCGGCGGCGCGTGGAGGTGCTCATGCTCACCTCTCGAAAGGGGGCGAGGGTGGATGGGAGAGATTTAATATTTCCAAAGGGTGGATGGGAACTCGACGAGACCGCGGCCGAGGCGGCGGCTCGAGAGAGCATGGAGGAGGGCGGCGTCGCCGGCGAGGTGAGCGCCGAGTGCGAGCGGTATGAATTCGTCTCGGCGTCTCGATTAGAGGCGGGCGCCGAGGGAGAGGAATCCAAGTGCGTCGCGCGCGTGTTCACGATGAAGGTAAAGACAGAGTACGCGAATTGGCCCGAGATGGGCGTGCGCACGAGACATTGGTTGACGCCCGATGACGCGTGGCGACGGTGTAAACACGACTGGATGCGCCGCGCGTTGGTGGATTGCGCGCGACTCGACGTTTCGAAAGCCGTCGTCGCCGCAGATAGTTTGTAATATATAATATCACGCACGCTCGCGGGTGGGCGTATGTTTTCAATCACACATCGCCTACACGCCACTTACTCCGTGGACGCTCCCAGACGCGCCCGCCGCGCGCGTTCGCGCGATGGATGGTCGGGTGGCGTCACAATTCGACCGACCGTCGCGCGCCGTTCGGTGGCGGTGGCGGTCGCGAATTCGTCCGATCGGAAAACGTCGCGCGAGACGTCCGAAGATCGACGCGGCGACGTCTCGACCTCGTCGGCGGCGGCGTCGCATCGATCGCATCCGCGGGGCCTGGGTGTTGAGGAGACGACTGAGAGCGCCGTTCGATCGAGCGAGCGCGCGTCGACGGAGGAGCAGACGAGCGCGAAGGGGATGAAGACGGTCGAGAGGAGATCCGGGCCGCGCGTCGAGGGTAACACCGCCGTCGCGGAAGAGTCGAGCTACGACGACGACGACGACGGCGAAGGATCCCGAGACGAGACGAGGAAGAGCCCGAGCGCGTCCTCCACCGCCAGCTGGAACCGGAAGCGCGGCGACGAGGCGAGGAAGACGGAGGAGATGGAGGAGACGAAAACGAGCGAGGGTAAGAAAGATGTGACGAGAGGAGAGATCTCTCATGAGCGCGTCATCGATGACGACGACGGAGATGAGAAAGAGGGAGGGGACGACGGCGGCGGCGCACGCGATGACGACGACGAGAACGACGGCGGCGATGCCGACGGCGATGACAACGACGAGGACGAGGACGACGACGAGGACGAGGACGAGGACGACGAGGGCGGGGACGAGGACGGCGAGGACAACGGCGGTGGCGAGGACGACGGCGGCGACGTGGACGTCGGCGGCGACGTGGACAGAGGTAACGCCGCTACGCAGTTTCAAAACTGTACCGGAAACGACTGCAACAGACTCGCGGGTGCCGATTTTTATAGAATTGTCGAAGACGTAGCGGAGAAGGCGGCGCTACCGCTCAACGATGCGCCACAACCCGTGTTAGATATTCTTTCCTTGACGTCGGGGGCGGCGCAGACCATGCAAGAGGAGGCGACGGATGAACGCGTCGCTGCTTTGACCATGACGGTGATGATTGGAATCGTCCTTCTCACCGTCATGCTCGGAGTCATATTGAAGCACTACAAATCTCGCTGGTTTCATCCGAGCGGCGCGGGACTGTTGCTCGGCATCGCCGTGGGTTGTTTCGTCTTCATCGGTTTAGAACTCTCTTACGAGACGATGCCAGAAAACATGAGATACTCGATCAAAGCATTTGCGCAGTGCATGCGATTCGACACCAAGTTCTTCTTCTTGGTGCTGCTGCCGCCGTTGATTTTTGAGGCAGGTTACACCCTGCATCCGACTGTGTTTTTTCAAAACGCCGACGCCATCTCCGTCTTCGCCTTTCTGGGTTCGCTCACGAGCGCGATTTCAACGGGCGTTTTGGTGTATTTGTGTGGTGTTCTCGGTGTTTCGTACGGTTTTTCGTTGAAGAGCGCGATGTTGTTCGGGGCGTTGATCAGTTCGACCGATCCCGTCACCACGCTCAGCATCTTTAGCGAACCGGATATGATTGCACCCGACTTGCACGCCATCATTCTCGGGGAGAGTATTTTGAACGATGCCGTCACCATCGTGTATTTCGAATCTCTATTACTCGGAATAGGGTACTCTGGCGACGTCACCGCGCTCGAGCTGCTTCAAACGGATGATGCCTTCGTGCCGTTGATTTTACAAGCGATTGGAACCTTTTTACTCGCCTTCGGTCAGGCGACGTTCATCGGTTTCGGCATGGGGTGCATCTCCGCGCTGTTACACAAGTACGTCAACACGACCAAATCCTTTGAAGAGGGCTGGGCCGTGGATTCGACTCTCGTGCTCCTTTTCCCGTATCTGAGCTACTCATTGGCGGAGACGTTCGAGTTGAGCGGAATCGTCGCCGTTCTTTTCACGGGAATCGTCATGGGTCGATACACCCGACCGAATCTATCGCGCGCGCCTCGGATGATCACCATGTGCATCTTCAAAATCTTCAGCTTTTTGTCTGAGACTTTTGTCTTCGTCTACATGGGTTCGGCGATGTATAGCTTCCGCTGGTCTCACATTTTGACGGCGTTCGTCGGTTTGATCGCAACGTACCTCGGTCGCGCTGTGAACATTTTCCCCGGATCCATACTGCTGAACATGAGTAAGGCGAGACGGAATAGTCATTTAGCAATCACGGCTAACACGCAGTACCTTCTATGGTTTTGCGGTTTAAGAGGTGCCGTGGCGTTCGCGCTCGCCGTCAAGGCGCAGCGAGATCTCGGCGAACAGGGACACGTCATGTTCGACGTCACGCTCTTCATTGTCGCATTCACGATCGTGATACAAGGAGGCATGACGAGGTGGTTCTTGGACAAGTATCTTGAAAAGCCAACGTCATCAGACGAACGGAGCACGTCGCATAAAATGGAACGAAATTTCTTCGCATTCATGGGCGACATCGCGACAAAGGTTATCGAGCCGGTTCTCCTCGCGAAGAGCGCGATCAGCGAGACGGACGAACAAACCTCTCTGCTCCATAGAGGCGACGCCGTTTCCAGAGAAGAGGCTGCCGAATCACCGCGTTCTTCTACCTCACACGGAGCTCTCGCGAGTGAGACCGTCGAAGCGGCAGTCGACAACACGTTTGAGCAAATGAGGTGAGTGACAAGGAGCACGACGGAAGCGACGCATAGGACAACGTAGACTTGAGAAAGAAATTGTAGCTCGTACAGTCTGTACTGTAGGATTTGTAAAACTCCTCAATACAAGCGGTCAAAACTCGCCAGTCACGTCACGTCGCGACTCGTCGTTTGAGGGAAGCATCTCGCGCATGATGTTATCAGTCACTCGAAAAGTCGTCATCTTTGCGAAGCACGTTCAGGGGAATTGCGATGGTAAGCTGCCGCGACAAAAAGATTGCGCCGAGCTCGAGGGATGGGACCATGAGAGCGCCGATGTAGCACGCGTTCGAGTCGGCCAATGGTGGTCAAATTTCGCCACCAAGGACGACGGCGCTCGGAAGAAGCGCGTCGAGGAATCGACACGCGATGAGGCGACTCAGAAGGCGTTGCGGTACTTGGCAGAGTGCGAGACGCGAGACAGGAAGAGATTTCAGGGGCAACCGAATTGATCGCGATGAAGAACAGAAACGTATGATGAAACGATGAAAAGCCTTGTAATGATACATTTTGGCGTTCGTGATTCGCGTGGAAAAAACTAACAACGCGAAAAAGAACGTATCACGATGATGCGTGTTGCACGCGGCACAAGACACAGCAGCGCACTCTACGGTCGGGCGACGTCATTTCTAGAAATGTTTGATAGGAAAATCCCCGCTCTAACGCGGTGCTCGACGCGCGCGTCGCTTCCCTCCGCGCCGAACAACGCGAGCCAACCACCTCGACCTTCGCCGTCGAAAGCTTGACGACGTCGTGCAAGCATTTCCGCGCGTGCTGCCTCGAATCCCTCCGTTCTCCACGTCGCCGGCGCGTCGTCAATCGCCGAGGCCGGGTTTCACCGTTATCTTAGTTACTCGGCGGATCCAGCGGTTCGTTGCTTTCGTTCGGGTCGTGCAGTAAAAATCGTTCCTCGATGCAGTCGTGCGTCCTCGGCGTCAATTTCATCACTGTGTTGAGCGGTATGGACAACGTAGCGGCTTCGTCCCGATTTAATCCCGCAAAGTAAGCATAGATGAGTCTCAGCACACCCTGGTGGCCTACGATCAAGACGTCTTCGCGGTAGCTCTCGAGTTCTTGAATGAGCGGATCGAGACGAGCTATGACGTCTAAATAGCTCTCGCCGCGAGGGTATCGATACGACAGTTTGTTCTGTCGTCGAAGTTCGTATTCGCGCGGATACGCCGTTCGAATTTCGTCGTAAGTCATTCCATCACACACGCCCGCGTAGATCTCGTCCAGATTTCGAAGAACGCGAGGCGCCATTTGAATCCAATCTTTCCCGTTCGAAGCTCTTATTTTATCGTGCTTCAAGTGCCTAGCGGTGAGCTTTGTTCGCTGCAAAGATGAAGTCCAAAGCCGAGCTGGCGTGTCTTCGCCAGTTTCAGCATCTTTTGTGATGACGTGTTCCGCGAATTCGGCGAGCTTCAGCGCGTACGCTTCGCCCATGGGTGTCAAGACAGAATCGCCGCCAATCTTTCCGTGAGAGTTATATTCAGATTGCCCGTGACGCGAGAGATAGATTGAACACGTTGTGGCGTGCATGTTTGACAAGAACTGCGCCACTCGGCCGAGAAGATAGCCGTGCACGCGATTGATCTCGACGCGTCGACCGCAGTCTATCAACTTGATGAAGCTCAAGTCTATCTCTTCCTCGTCTCCCATTGGCTGATACTCGTCTTCGTAATACTTCATGCGCTGCATGAAATCCTGAAACGCTTGTTCCGGGGTCATCAAGCCTTCGTAGTCTCGATTCGCAATTTTAACGCTGCGAACATTCCTTTCGATGACGCTTTTGTCGGTGCAAATAGACTCTATAAAAAGTACCTTGAGAGGAAGCGAACCAATCTGATCGACCAGCCATCGACGGCGCTCTCGTGTGCTGTTTGTGGCGTCAAAGATGGCGACGCGACCAGAGTCAACGCCGCGCTGCTCTAAGAAACTCATCGAATCCTCTTTAAAGAGAAAGTCAACCAAATCCTTCAGCGCTTCGCGCGCGAATCGCATACGCTGCTCTTTATTTTCTCGCTTGAAATAGTCAGCCGTTTGACCGGCACCAGCGAAACGGCGGCGATACTCGCCGACGTTGAAAACGCGAGTGTTCGCACCGTGAAAAAACCGCAGATACTGACACAATCGCTTGGCCATGTGCGTTTTACCTCGCGCGGGCAACCCGACCATTACTAAGACGTGTTTTTCTCCGATGATGCCTTGGTCTCCGTGTTTCGGTGGAGGAATGCTCTGCGGCGTCGGATTTTCGACCGCACTGAACTCGGCGAACGAAATCCTATCGTCTGGGGCGCTCGTGCTCTCCTGTATCTCGACTTCTTCCCCAGGACTGGGCCGCTCCTCGATTAGCGCGCTCGTAAACTTGTGAACTTTGGGCGGAGATAAGGACGAGGAGGGAAGGAAAGAGGCGAGCGACGCCGATTTTGAAACCATTCCTCGCGCGATTGGTTCAGCCTTCGCGCCCGATGACTCCTTTTCCGCGCGTTTGAAGGCGAACGCTCCGTCCTCCTTTGACTTGTCCATGTCCGATTTCGGAGACACCGCCTCGAGCATGGTGGACAACGCCGACGTCCCGGGCTTCGCACGCTGCGCTCGAACGATGGGCGGTTTTCGATCGCCGCCGGCCAACGCTTCTTTATCTTGCGAATCGAACGACATGCGGCGCACCGCCTCTTCGCACACCGTCAGCGGCTCACCGTCCGCGTCGTTTTCAACGCCGCGCGTGTCGGCCGCGGCGCCTATCGAGGACATGGTGACGAGACAGAACGGACGAGACACTGCGCGCGCGTTCGTTCGCCTTTGCACTCCGCCGCTCGCGACTCCCGATCGATCGATCGATGCCCACAGTGACGACGAGCGGCGTTGACGAGCGCTTTCTTTCACGACGCGCTCGGTTGGTTCTCATCATCATTCATCCATTCTTGCACTCATTCATTCGCGTCTTCACTCGAGCGCGCTCGGTTTCGACGAGATGCCCACCAAGGCGCAGTGTTGGGTGGTGTCGTACTCCAAAGCGCGCGATGGCACGACTCGATCTCCCTCGGCGGAGGGCTTACTCGCGGTGCCGCGCGAATCGTCGATAATCATGCTGCACACGCATCCGGACGGAGCGAGGCTCGCGCACGCGCCGTACGTCGTCGGACTGTCGCCGGGACGACGAGTGCAAGTCGGAGATTACGAGTGTGAGCTCTTGATGCTGAGCCCGCACGGCGGCGGTGGGAACCCGGCGTACGCGGCGGCATTCTGCTTACCAGGAGAAGTTTTGCCGAGCTTGACGCAGAAAAACGGAGACGAAGGATGGTTATCCTGGTTGGGTTTGGACGATGATTTCGATTATGACGAGCCCGTGCAATTGCGCGCGCCGCAATTACCGCGCCCTGATGATCCACAACCCACGTCACCGATTCCGTTCGGATACGGCGGTGATTACGTCGTCCAGGCGTCCGAGCGTTCGACAGTTGGAACGACGTCAAACGGACAGGTGCACATGCAAGCTTATATGTCTCGCACGAATCAGTCGCGTCGGATGCCGCCAGCAGAGCCGTCGCGCACGACGCCGGTAGATGTGTCGCTGCCGCAAGAATGTGTGAATCCAGAGCGGCGCGACGGACACCGGACGGATGCACCGAGGCGGTCGCCGCTCGCTGCTCCACGCGCCACTGTTTTTGAAGAAGAGCTTTTTGGAGAAGGAGAGGACGAAGAAGAAGCATTTCAACGTCAAATACGTTTCGGGACCAAATCAACGAAACCGGTTGTGGCATCCCGAACGGACTGTCATCATCATTCCACGAAAGGCACCGTTGATGACATGGAAGCATTGCGCCAAAAATTGCGAGAGCTCGAACGTCTCACCGGGCTCACCGCCGAGCAAGCGGAGCGCGAGTTGAACAATGCGGAAGAGACGAGACACGTGGAAGAGGCGAAAGAAGTGGAAGAGACGAAAGGAGTAGAAGAGACGAAAGAAGTAGAAGAGACGAAAGAGCGAGACTCAGTTGCATCGACGGCGATAGAGCTCGTGCGTCATCGTGAGATGGAGATGGAAGTCCGGAACGTTTCAGTATCTTCCAATATTTTCAAGGCGAATGAAAAGAAAACACAGGTTCAAGGAGACGCCACGCTTATTGGAACCCGGTTCGATTCACCCTCATCCGTGCGTGTCGAGAGAACAGCCGAGATGATCAAAGCGAGTGTGCCCAGTGTGACTCCCGAAGAAGTGAACACGAACGACGCCTGGGTGGCGGCCATCGCCCGGCGAAATCGCTCCGTCGCTGAAAGCGTCAACGATTCAAGCGATGACGAATTTACGTCTTCTTCGTCGTGCGCCAAGCCTGTCATCCAGCGCATTTCCATCGCAAAGGGCAAAAGCAAAAAGTCGGATCAAGATGCGTCCGGCACCGCTGACGCCGTCAACGGCGACATCGAAGAACCACCATCCTTTGGTCATGGTTCGGTCGCGGCTCGAGCGAGCGTGTTCGGGGAACAAGTTCGGAGAGGTAGTAATTAGTGACTGATAACATCA
>Ga0255778_10004690_pt1 | contig 11219 bp, 8 predicted proteins | sample 071ome_31_FD_179976 | JGI IMG/M metagenome (GOLD analysis project Ga0255778, IMG submission 179976) | Coastal salt marsh microbial communities from the Groves Creek Marsh, Skidaway Island, Georgia - 071405CT metaG (version 2) | ecosystem: Environmental > Aquatic > Marine > Intertidal zone > Salt...
GACAAAAATAGGACTTAAAAGTGTTGATAACGCTATTCAACCGCCCGAGTTTACTAATACTTGAGACATTATTTTTGAATAAAACATCCTAAGTCAGCTATGGCGAAAAAAGCAACGTCTTCGAAACCAAAATCACCCTCCAAAATTCAACTGCGTTTTCAAGAATTGAATGCGAATTGGAAGGAAATCGCCAGTGACCCAACCGTTAAAGTATTTACTGCGGTACTATTCATTTTCTTAGGATTGTTCACCCTGGTTTCTAGTTTGAGTTTTATGGCCAATTGGTCGAAGGACTTCACACTTCAATGGTCTTCCTCTATTGACGACCACACAGGAATTGGTAATGTATTCGGATTATTAGGACACAAGCTGGGTTGGACTTTTATCATGCGTGGCTTTGGCTTGAGTGCCTTGGTATTTCCCGTTTGGTTTATGGCTGTGGGGGCACGCAATGCTTTTGCCCTGAATCGAATTAAGCCTGCTAAGCTTTTGCTCCACATGATCTTCTTTGCCCTGGTTGGCAGCACTTTAATCGCTTGGGTAGTACCGGCACACCCTACTCTGTGGAGTGGACTTTCTGGACATTATATCTATCACCACTTGTCCATTATTGTAGGGCACATGGGAGTGGCACTTATTGGCTTCGTTGCGTTATTGCTTTACGTAGTTGTGGCAAGGCAGCTGGAAACCCTTCGTTTGCCGAAGAAGCAAAAAGAAGAAGAATCTCCTGCCGAACAAGAGGAAACTCAAGAGCAAATCATCGAGTTCAACAACGAGGTTGATGAAGATCCCTGGGCTCCAGAACCAGCAGCAGTAGAAGTTGACGAGGCTCCAATGCCTGAACCAGAGATGATTATCCCTACCCCTACTCCGGCCCCAGTTGTCGCTGCTACGAATGAAAATGAGGAGGATACTATTGACGTACAGGTTGAGGTGCATCAAGAATTGGTCGAAGATGATAAGTCCATCAATAAAAAGGTTAAGGATTTCGGGGAATACGACCCTACGCTCGATTTGAGCAGGTTCCAGTTGCCTAAAATCGACTTATTGCAACAATATGGGGATGGTCAAATCACCTTCGATAAAGATGAGATTGAAGCCAATAAAAACCGCATTGTTGAAACGCTTCAGAATTACAACATTGAAATCAAAGAAATTAAAGCCACCATTGGCCCAACGGTAACCCTGTATGAGATTGTTCCCGCTGCAGGTATTAGAATTTCCAAGATCAAAAACTTGGAAGATGATATTGCCTTGAGCCTTGCCGCACTGGGTATTCGTATTATTGCTCCTATTCCAGGAAAGGGGACTATTGGTATTGAAGTACCGAATGCCAATGCACAAATGGTGAGCATGCGCCAAGTCATTGCCTCGAAGAAATTCCAAGAAGCAAAAATGGAATTGCCGGTAGCCATGGGACGTACCATCACCAATGAGAACTTCATTTTTGATTTGGCTAAAATGCCACACCTTTTGATGGCAGGTGCTACGGGACAGGGTAAATCTGTCGGGTTGAACGCCATCCTAACTTCATTACTCTACAAGAAGCACCCCAGCCAATTAAAGTTTGTCTTGGTGGATCCTAAAAAGGTCGAACTCACGCTCTACAATAAAATTGAACGTCATTATTTGGCCATCTTACCTGATTCAGATGAAGCCATCATCACTGACACCACCAAGGTGATCAACACGTTGAATAGTCTCTGTATTGAAATGGACAATCGCTATGAGTTGCTCAAATCAGCCATGGTCCGCAACATTAAGGAGTACAACGCCAAATTCATTTCACGGCGCCTAAATCCTGAAGAAGGTCACAAATACCTGCCCTACATCGTACTGGTTATTGATGAGTTCGCAGATTTGATCATGACTGCGGGTAAGGAAGTGGAAATGCCCATTGCCCGTCTTGCCCAGCTTGCTCGTGCCATTGGTATCCACCTCATTGTTGCTACTCAACGTCCATCTGTAAATGTGATTACCGGTATAATCAAAGCGAACTTCCCAGCTCGTGCAGCGTTCCGCGTAACCTCTAAAATTGATTCTCGTACTATTCTAGATGCAGGAGGCGCCGACCAGCTCATTGGTAAAGGAGATATGCTTTTCTCACAAGGATCAGATTTGGTCCGTTTACAATGTGCCTTTGTCGATACGCCGGAGGTCGAGGAGATCTGTGATTTTATCGGCAACCAACAAGCCTATCCTACCGCTTACCAACTTCCGGAGTACGTGGGTGAAGAAGGCGGTGGCGTAGGTGATATAGACCCATCAGATAGAGATGCCCTCTTTGAGGATGCCGCACGTTTGGTAGTGGCGACCCAGCAAGGATCAACTTCAATGATTCAAAGAAAACTCAAACTAGGATATAATAGAGCCGGTCGTATTGTGGACCAATTAGAAGCCGCAGGCATACTAGGTCCATTCGAAGGTTCTAAGGCAAGACAAGTATTAGTACCAGATGAAATCGCTTTGGAACAAAAATTGAACGGAGATGCGTAAATTCGCCCCCATGAGAATATTAGCCCTTTTATTGTTGCCATTCTTTACCATGGCACAATCCCACAACGAAGCCAAGGACCTACTCAACAAGGTATATGAGAAAACCTTAGGACTCGAAACTCAGCACATCTCTTTCACCAACACTATTGCCGCACCTAGCAATGGCGGCATGAAAGAGCGCCGCTCAGATGGGGAACTCTATGCCATTGGCGAAAAGGTGCGCATTAAAACGGATGCCTTTGAATTTCTCTCAGACGGCAACAACGCTTACTTGATTTATCCCGAGGATGAGGAGATCGAGAAAACGGCCTCTGGAGAAGAAACTTCACTAAGTCCTTCAGATATCTTAAAGAACTACCAGAGTGGATATAGCTACAAGATGGCTGGAAAAGCCACAGAAAACGGCAAGTCAATACAATATGTCGTCCTAAAACCCGTTGCTAGTGAGGAGGTTAAGGAGATCATGATCGGCATAGACACAAAAAGCATGTTACTTGAGAACTATACTCAGTTCGGTACGAATGGGATCAACACAACCTTCACGGTTAAACAGTATGAAGTAAACGTCCCCTTAAGTACAGAGATGTTCGACATCAACGCCAAGGAATTTGACGGGTTTTATCGACTATAGGCATGAATAAACTAGACTGGTACGTCTTAAAAAGTTACGTAAGACCATTGCTCCCCACCGTAGGAATTATGGTCTTTTTCTTTTTGATGCAGATGGTCTGGAAATACGTAGATGACCTTGCCGGAAAAGGCATTGAATGGTACGTGCTTCTAGAACTCATGATGTATTGGGCTGCCAGCGTTGTTCCTTTTGCATTGCCCGTAAGTGTGTTGTTTGCCTCCCTCCTCACCTTCGGGAACTTCGGTGAGCACTACGAAATGGCTGCCATGAAGAGTTCTGGTATTAGTCTATTCAGAGGTATTCGCTCGCTGATCATTTTAAACATAGGAATTGCAATAGGATCATTTTACTTCTACAATAATGTCATTCCTGTGGCCAATTTAAAAGGCCAAAGCCTCCTCATAAACATCTCCAAGAGCAAGCCAGCCTTCCATATTACACCCGGCATCTTCTACAATGGCTTCGAAGGATATTCTATCAAGATTGGGGAAAAATCAGGCGACGGTGAGCAGGAACTTCAAGACATCTACATCTACGACCACAAAGAGAATAAAAAGGGAAACCAGAAAGTCCTGACTGCTGCCAGTGGTATCATGCGTACTGTAGCCAATGACCAATACCTCGAAATAGAACTACACGACGGGGCCACCTACGAAGATATCGTGAAGGCAGATCGTGAGGAACGCAAGAAGATGCCTTGGGCACGTAGCGAGTTTGATACTGCCTTTATTAGATTTAACCTTGGCGGTTTCGATAATCCAAACCTTTATAAAACTCGCCGGCGAGACTTTATGATGCTCAATACCCAACAGTTGAAGCTCAAAGCGGATACGTTGAAAGATCAGATGATTGAGCGCGAAGCGAATTTCAAAAAGAATTTAACGGGTAAGTATAAGTTTGATTACATCGAACCGGAGACTGCAGACGCTACGGAAGCCTTGAGAGATGATATTATGAAGAATCTCCTTAGCGGCATGCGATTAAGAGCCTCTCAAAACGCCATTCGATTGGCAAGATCAAATCTTGATTACCTCAGACAAATGGATCGTGAAATGGAATGGCGTAATGAAACTAGGTTACGTCATTGGCTGGAGTATTACAAAAAGTTTGCTCTAGGTGTAAGTGTATTGATCATGTTCTTTATTGGCGCTCCATTGGGAAGTATCATTCGCAAAGGCGGTATAGGCTTGCCTTTGGTCATTAGCACTGTGGCTTTCTTGATTTTCCATGTCTTGAACACCACATTCGAAAAAATGGGACGTGAGGAGTTGATGGACCCGCTGACAGCGACTTGGTTGCCCTCTATGATATTAGCGCCCGTAGCATTGTGGTTAACCTACAGTGCTTCAACAGACAAAGCGTTGATCTCAGGAGAATGGTTTACTACCATAACCGCGAAATTCTACCAGAAAAAGGATGAAGAATAAGGTTCTCATTCTATCGAACAAACTCCCCTATCCTAGTGATGACGGAAGTTCTATTGCCATGGCTCGGTTGCTGGAGACTTTGGTGATGAAGGAATTGGACCTACATTACTTTGCTATCAATACCGACAAGCACTTCAAAGATGTTGAGATCAGCAAAGCACATCAACCCAATGTGACGTTTGAAGGCTTTGCCTGGAATACCTCGCCTAAGGTGAGCACAGCACTAGGGAATTTGGCGACCAACTTACCTTACCATGTTAGTCGATTTTACATTCCTACCCTCTTACAACGACTTAAAGCGTTCGATACCAATACTTTCCATACAGTTGTTTTGGAAGGTGCGTTTATGGGCATGTATGTAAACGAGGCCAAGCGCATCGGGCAACAAACCATCTTACGTGCACACAATGTGGAGCATGAGATTTGGCAACGTTTGGCTGAGAATGAGAAAAACCCATTGAAACGATGGTATTTAAAGCTTCAGTCTAGCAGATTGCAACGATTTGAAAGCCAATTATCCCAAGCCGTGGACCAAATCTGGTGCATCTCAGAAAAGGACCAGCAGTGGTTTGAATCTTACACTCCAGCGGCTTCTTTTATTCCTACTGCAGTGCTACCCAAACCTGGACCTTCGAACATTCAACCGCTTCGTTGCCATCACTTGGGAGCATTGGATTGGGCGCCGTCTATCCAAGGCTTACAATGGTTCATGACTGAAATCTGGCCACAGGTCCTCCAAAGCGTTCCACAGGCTGAATTTCACATTGCAGGAAACAATCCCCCAGAGAATTTCCAATTCCCTCAAGATCAGAACATCTTTTTTCACGGTCGAGTTGCCGATGCCACCGCTTTCACCCACGAGCACGGAATCAGCGTTATTCCTCTATTGGCGGGCTCTGGGATGCGTATAAAAATCTTACAGAACAGTGCTGCTTCAGTACCATCTATTTCCACAGCTATTGGTGCAGAGGGCATATATACCAAGGACTCAACGGAGGCCATCATTGTGGATTCTGCCCCCGAATTTATTGAGGCTTTGGTAGAACTCGTACAGCAACCAGAGCGTGCCTTAGCCTTGGGGCAAAAGGCCCAAGAGGATATTTTGAATAGGTTCGGAATGCAACCTACCTTGCAACGCATAGAAAAGGTATGGTCTTAGTAGCATCAACAATATTCTTTATTTGTCTCCTTTGGATTACCATACCCTACTTGTGGTATCCGTTGTGGCAATTGGCCTTTCCAGGTAAAGCGTTGGTAATCAACAAACCAACTTCATTTCCCAAGTTGAGCGTAGTGTTCGCCGCATATAATGAGCGTTCCATTATTGAGGAAAAGATCAGAAGCATTTTCGCCTCGCACTACCCACAAGAACTCATTGAGGTTTGGATAGGCAGTGACCTTTCGGATGATGGTCAAGACGATATCATTCGTGCACTTCAAAAGGAGTTTCCCGGCCTGAATTTGCACATCAATGCCCAGCGTTCGGGTAAGTCTGCCACTATTAATAGATTGGTGGAACTGTGTACGGGTGAGATCATCGTTGCCACCGATGCTAATATCATTTTTGATGAGAATACTCTAGTGGAATTGGCCGGTCCAATTATCTCTTCACAAGCCACCGCCGTCGCGGGCACATTGACCTACGGGAAGGCAATGACCGCCGGTACCACAGCAACCACTGAGCGACAATACCTCTCCATTGAGAATAAAATACGCAAATCTGAAAGCCAAAAATACGGATTTTGCCTAGGCATGGAAGGCGGTCTATACAGCATGCGAAAATCTGCATGGCAACCTATTCCTCCGCACACCTTCATGGAAGATTTCTTCCAAACGGTACAGCTCATTCAGAACGATCATCGAATATTCTACAGCGACGCTGCCCTAGGATATGAAGATGTGAGTACATCACTGCAGGAGGAATTCAAACGCAAAAAGCGCATCAGCATTGGGAATTATCAAAACTTAAAGCGCTTCCGTGGCCTACTGATGAAGAAAGTCCACCCCTTCGGATGGGTCTTTTTATTCCATAAAATTTTGCGTTGGACTGCCCCTCAAGCTATGCTCATAGGGGCCATAGCCTTAGCCTTTACTCCATTTGCACTGCCAACATTTGCTAGTATTGGAGCGTTAGTATTGTTGGAACTGCTCTTCTATCGCGGTGCAGGTCCTTTGGTGTATTTTTGCGCCATGAATCTTGCAATGTTGCGAGGTTACCTAACCTATTTACAAGGAGTGTCGTCGAGTGTATGGCAACCCACCAAAAGAAATCAGAATGAGTCTTAACACCATAGAAGAAGCAATAGAGGATATCAAAGCCGGTAAGGTGGTCATTGTTGTTGACGATGAAGATCGCGAGAACGAAGGTGATTTTGTTGCTGCAGCGTCTAAAGTCAGCCCAGAGATGATCAATTTCATGGCGACCGAGGGGCGTGGATTGATTTGTACGCCCATTCTCCCGGCGCGTGCAGCGGAATTGGACCTCCCTCCTATGGTGAACAATAACACAGACCCCAATAAAACGGCCTTTACGGTGAGTATTGACCGCATTGGAGAAGGATGCACCACGGGAATTAGTGCCTACGACCGTTATATGACCGTGAAGTCCTTGGTGGATCCTGCTATCAAACCGGAACAACTCGCGCGTCCTGGTCACATATTTCCATTGATTGCCAAACAGGGCGGTGTATTACGTCGCGTCGGCCATACCGAAGCCGCTGTAGATTTGGCACGATTGGCCGGTTTAGAGCCCGCCGGAGTCATTGTAGAAATCATGAACGAGGACGGTACCATGGCGCGTTTGCCCCAGCTTCGTGAGATTGCAGTGAAGCATGGTCTAAAAATCGTATCGATTGAGGATTTGGTAGCGTATAGAATGGCGCAGGAAAGTCTCATAGAATTGGCCGAAAAATTCCAAATAGAAACGCCACACGGCATGTTCTGCCTGCACGCTTTTGAGCAAAAGACCAATCACCAAGTACACATCGCCCTAACCATGGGCCAGTGGACAGATGCGGAAACCGTACCCGTACGCATTCAAAGCGCTGGTGTAGCCAATGATATTTTCCACCTGCTCACCAGTAATGAGGGTTCACAGCTTGAGAAGTCTTTGAAGGCCATCAGTCAACGTGGGAAAGGCGCGATTATTTACATGAATCAAGAGCCAAATGGCGACCGATTACTCCATAGAATTCGATCGTTCAACAAAGGAAACACCGAGCAGAAATCGAGTTTTAGTAAAGACGCACGAGATTTTGGTGTTGGCGCTCAAATCATTAGATTTCTAGGTATTAAGAATATTGATTTGCTGACCAACAACCCTATCAAGAGAATTGGGGTAAGCGGATACGGCTTAGAAATTGTACAAAACTCACCCTTGGATTGAAAGAAGGAAACACCATAGTAGGAGCCATCAGGTTTTACAGGTCATTTGACCATTTACCTTCGCTAGGTACTATGTTCCTATTAACCGGTCTTAGCGGCATCTTCGAGACCCTTCCCATCCTCGCTTCCCTACCATTGTTGCGCACGATTTTTCTTGATCAGTCTAGCATTCACATTGCAGGATTGGACTTCCAATGGATCGAATACGGTGCCATCTTACTTTTAATTCTCGTGGCGCGCCTGATTTTAGGGTATTTGAGTCAATACAAAAATGGTTCTATTCGGGTCCAATTAATGACGGAGTTCCGCCAAAATACTTCCAACGATAGAAGCGCACGATTTGAATTTGGAAAGCGTACTCAAGGATTGAACTTCCTGTTTGTCGGATGGTCTCAATTCGTACCAGGCGTGGCGTTTCTAGCCCTTGGCGTATTCCTTATGCCAAAATTTGGAGCCTTAGTTCTTGCCACACTTGTGCTCTGGTCCTTTTTGATCAACCAACTGAAAAAGAAACAAGACCAACAACACCATTTGGTATCGGAACTGCAACAAGAATTGGACGCTGAAGAAGATGCGAATCTAGTATTGCAATGGGGACAGGCTAGACAAAGGGCTATTCAATGGGATGCGCTCAACAAAAATGCCCGTGAATTCATCATTCTATCGACCTTAATTCTTACCCTATGGGCGGCTGAGCAATGGGGTTGGTTAGGCGAGAATGCCTCGCTAATTTCCATCATTATGTTGCTTCGCGGCATGCAGCAACTCTACACGGCGTACCACATGTCACAGCAATTGTCCGGATTGCGTCGTTACTTCACTGTAGAATAATAGGTCCTTAATACTTAGACCTGTACCTTTGCATTACTAAGCAACCTGAGTTTTTAGCATATGAAAAGAATTTTTCCTGTGGCTCTTTTAGGAGCACTCGGCTTGTTCAGTTGTCAATCTGATGTCGTGAACCCTACTGATGTCAATATTGTCGCCGAACCCGCCCTCGCCTTTCCACTGGGAAGCGTAAACCTGACCATGGAGCACCTCCTTGCTCCAGACGACAGCTTGATTTACAACGACAATGCGACTTACAAAGTAGTAGTTGCACAAGACAGTGTTTTTGGGATCAGCGTGAACGACCTGATTTCAATCCCCGCTCAGAGCCCATCATCCAGTGCGATCAGCATGGGTACGATTGCAGTAGACAATGTAACGCTGTCGCAGAGTATTACATTAGGCTCTATAGCCAGTGATGCGGGTCTCACGGTTGGGACACTGCACAATCAAACCTGGCCATTTCCACAAATCAACGAAACCAATATGGGACCATATGGAGGTGGTGGATTTGGTACGTTTAATAGTGCTTCATTTTCAAATGGCACGCTGTCATTAGAATTGACCAACAACTGGCCATCACCGGTATCAATGAATGTTGATCTAGTAAATGCTAGTAATGGAAATACCATTCTTTCATATGTATTAACGAACGTTAGCCCTAACGGAGGAACAGCTACTAGTACAAAGTCATTAGTAAACAAGACATTGCCTAGTAACATTGGTTTTAAAATAACCTCACTAAATGCAACTGGTACTGGGACAGTTTCAGTTGCTATTGATACTACTGATAACTTAGTGCTAGATATCAGCTCTGCTAACCTTGAGGTTTACTCGGCAGTAACCCAAATAGCATCCCAGGCTATATCCTCTGACACTCAGTTTGTCGATTTAAGCACCGGCGGAAGTGAAGAATTGAGAGAATTAATGTTCAGTACTGCAAGTTTTGATTTTGAATTCGAGTCGACTCTTGGCGTAGATGTTGAACTTGACTTGAATTTCCCGGGTTCCGATAAAAATGGTAATGAGATAGATACGACTATCTTAATTACCGCGGGTAATACCACCACTGGTTCTGTCAATATGAACAACACCATTCTAGATTTAACTCAAGATCCATCTCAGAATCATAGCCGATTACCAATCGCAGTTAGCGCAACTCTGGTGGGTTCAACAAGTATGGTTATCGTGGATAGCTCCGATGCCTTAGATATGACCTTTGAGATGGCGAATCTTCAGTTTGGTCACATCAAAGGATTCTTTGGATCTCAGCAAATAGACATAGATCCCGGAAAAGTCGATTTAAATATTGACTTCTTAGATAATTTCGATGGGGCTATTAGTTTTGCAGCACCGAGTATTTCTATGGACGTGACTAACTCTATAGGTTTACCCATTGAACTTTCCCTTGATTTTTCATCATTCTCAAATGGTACTGGCTATTCATTAAATGGTCCAAAATATGTGTTACCGTATCCTTCAACTCTAGGAAATACTGCTACCGGAACCTTAACCTTTGACAATAGTAATTCATCCATCGTGGATGTGTTTACTCTACCTAAAGATAGTATTGTTTACGGAGGTGAAGTCAATGTAAATCACGATGTCGCCACATACGGAACTGATAATTTCGTGTCAAGTTCATCTTCTATCACAGGTGATCTTTTGATGGAAATGCCATTTTACTTCACGGCCTCGGGACTTGCCTTTGGAGATACACTAGCAACAGACATGGACAACGTCAATGCCTTGCCTGAGGGTGCTACGTTAGAAAGTGCTAAAATTCTGTTGCAAACTACCACCACCCTCCCCTTGGATGCCAACGTTCAGATCAAGTTCTACGATGCTTCTTGGAACGAGGTCATGATGAAAGATCTTGGGCTAATGGAAAGTGGTATACCAGATGCGGCGGGTATCATTACTACTGCCAATGTTCTCGATAGTGAATTAGCACTAGATGCTACAGAAGCGCTTACGCTATTGAACGCTAAGCATATTGTCGCAGAAGCTACAATGGACACTTACAACGCAGGCAATGATCCTGTAAAGTTGAGGACGGATGCTACATTGAAATTGGACCTAGGGGTTCAATTGCAAGTGAAATACGAACTATAAACAGTACTAAAGATGAAAAAGATAGCACTACTACTATTGACCATCGTTACTGTTTTGAGTAACGCACAGAACTTGACCACATTCGGTCTATCGGGGAATGCCAACAACTTAACGCACAACCCCGCCGCTGATCCATTGACTTCATTCCATTTAAACTATACCAGTTTGAATTATACCCTTGGAATGAATCAAACGATGGGTGATATTTTCGCCACGACGGATCTTCTTGGAAATTTGAGTAACCTCAATACGAATGCATTAAGTATTAACGGGGAAACCAATATTGATATGTTTCACCTCGGGTTTAAATTAGGTAAAAACTATGTCTTTGCTGGTTA
>Ga0255778_10004714_pt1 | contig 11181 bp, 6 predicted proteins | sample 071ome_31_FD_179976 | JGI IMG/M metagenome (GOLD analysis project Ga0255778, IMG submission 179976) | Coastal salt marsh microbial communities from the Groves Creek Marsh, Skidaway Island, Georgia - 071405CT metaG (version 2) | ecosystem: Environmental > Aquatic > Marine > Intertidal zone > Salt...
GCGGTCGCCGGCGCATCCGCGATGTGCTGTTTATCAGCGTGGGTGCCATCTGCCTGTTCGTTTTGATGTCTCTCGTCACCTTCAGCGATGCAGATCCCGGCTGGTCGGCCAGTGGTACGGGGGGGGCGGTCGAGAATTTAGGCGGCGTCACGGGGGCTTTTCTCGCCGATATCTTTTATGCCTTGGTGGGCTCGGCGGCTTATTTGGTGCCGCTACTACTGGCTTATCGCGCCATATCTCTGTTGTTCACAGACGATGACCACAAGGCCGTTGATTGGCAAATGATTGGTCTGCGGGCGCTGGGCTTGGCACTGCTGGTTGTATCGGCAACCGCCTTGCTGTCGCTCAATGACGGGGGTGCATCAGGGTTACCGCAGGGCGCAGGTGGCATTTTAGGTGCGGCTGTGGGCTCGGGCTTTGATCAGGCGTTTAACCCGGTGGGGGCCAGGCTGGTCTTGGTAACGCTGTTTTTGCTTGGGTTGACCGTATTTGCTGACATCAGTTGGCTAAAGGTGGTCGACTGGCTCGGAAGTAAGACGCTCTCGGGTGAGCAGAAGCTCAGGCAAGGTCTGCTCGAGAAAATCGACCATATGCGTGATCGCCGTGCCCGAGAAAAACAGTTGGAAGAGCGCAAGCTCCAGATAGAGCAGCACGTTGCCAAAGAAAAGAAACGAGCTCCGCCAAAAATCAAAGCCCCTAAACCGGTGAGCCCTGCAGGGAGCAAAGTCGAACAAGAAAAGCAAAAGCCGCTATTTGATATCCCCGTTTCAGGCGAGTTGCCACCACTTGATCTTTTGGATGTCGCTAATGATGCAGGTCAGAGGGGTTACTCTGCAGCAGAGCTGGAATCGCTCTCCCGGCTTTTGGAGCTCAAACTCAAAGATTTTGGCGTCATTGCCGAGGTGGTGGCGGTCTATCCGGGCCCTGTGGTCACCCGCTTTGAAATCCAGCCGGCAGCGGGCGTTAAAGTTTCAAGAATTTCCAATTTAGCCAAAGATTTAGCACGATCTCTTGCAGTAATTTCTGTGAGAGTTGTGGAGGTTATCCCAGGGAAAAGTGTTGTCGGTATCGAGATACCCAACGCAGACCGCCAGACGGTCAACTTTCGCGACGTATTGGCATCTCGCACCTTCGAGGATTCCAAATCACCGCTCACCCTGGCGCTGGGTCACGACATTGCCGGCACGCCCGTGGTCGCGGACCTCGGGAAAATGCCCCACGTTTTAGTGGCGGGCACCACGGGCTCCGGAAAGTCCGTTGGGGTCAACTGTATGCTGGTCAGTCTCCTGTACAAGGCGACCCCCGCCGAAGTCCGATTAATTCTGGTAGATCCTAAAATGTTGGAACTGTCGGTTTACGATGGTATTCCGCATCTACTCACCCCTGTCATAACCGACATGAAGGATGCGGCAAATGGTCTCCGCTGGTGCGTCGCAGAGATGGAGCGTCGCTATAAATTGATGTCTCTGTTGGGGGTGAGAAACCTTCAGGGCTATAACCGAAAAGTGGCCGACGCTGTTAAGCAAGGGAGCCCCATCCCGGATCCGATGTGGAAGCCCGATCCCGTGCTGGAGCTGACTGAAGAGGAGCAAATCCATCCTACGCTGGAGAAGTTGCCCAGCATTGTCGTCGTTATCGACGAGTTTGCCGATATGATGATGATTGTCGGCAAAAAAGTGGAAGAATTGATCGCTCGCATTGCCCAGAAAGCCCGCGCGGCAGGTATTCATTTGGTGTTAGCGACGCAGCGCCCCTCTGTCGACGTGATTACCGGCCTTATCAAGGCCAATATCCCCTCAAGAATTGCCTTTTCGGTAAGCTCAAAGGTGGACTCAAGGACCATTCTAGATCAGGGGGGTGCTGATCAGCTTCTTGGCTATGGCGATATGCTGTATTTGCCCGCAGGTTCCAGCGTGCCTGTTCGAGTTCACGGAGCATTCTGCTCAGATGACGAGGTTCATCGTGTCGTGGGAGATTGGAGGCGGCGAGGTGACCCGCAATATCTCGATGGACTGCTAGACGAGGGAGGGCAGACACCGGTAACAGCCAATGAAATTCAGACGGCAGCGGCGGGCGAGGAGGATCCTGAGTCCGATCCACTGTACGACGAGGCGGTAGATTATGTCTGTCGCAGTCGTCGGGCATCGATTTCATCGGTGCAGCGCAAACTGCGGATCGGTTACAACCGGGCAGCTCGCTTGATTGAAACGATGGAAATGGCGGGTGTCGTGTCCGAGATGGGGAGCAATGGGCAGAGGGAGGTGTTGGCCCCACCTCCACCGGAAGAATAAGTGCGCGCTCTGCTCGCGGCGGTCTTATATGGGTTGCTGCCGGCGACAATTGTCGCGGCTGATGTGCTTCATGATCTGGCCGAAAAACAGAGCTTTGCAGGTGATTTCGAGCAGCGTGTCCTGAGTGCCAGCGGCGATGTGATTGAGACCGCCACAGGCGCTTTCCGGTTCATGCGACCCGATTATTTTTGGTGGCAGATCAATACTCCCGAGCGTCAGCTACTGATTGCCACCGGCGACACCTTGACGCAAATCGACTGGGATCTTGAGGTGGTCGTGGAGCGACCACTTGCGGGCGAGACGCGAAGCGCATTGCACTGGTTGTTGGCCCCAAGGTCTGAACTCGAAAGCGCATTCAACATTGAGCTTTCAGAGGGTGCGGTTTCATTAACGCCGTTGGGCGAGGGAGCTGGCTTTTTAAATATAGACCTCAGCCGCACTGGCGATCATCAGTGGACGCTCAGTATTACCGACCTCGGTTACCAGCTGTTGGAATTCTCGATGGTTGAAGACCCCGCGATCATTCTGGATGCCTCTGGGTTCGCCGTCCCCGAACTTCCTTTCTAGAAGCGATTGGATCAACGCGAATGAGAGAAGGTGATTTGTTTACTCCGGCGCCTTCAGACAATGAACCTCTGGCGTCAAAAATGCGTCCGACTTCTCTGGCGCAATTGGTGGGGCAGCAACACTTGCTGGGGCCGGGTAAGCCCCTGCGTCACGCCATTGAGACGGGCAAATTGCATTCTTTCCTGCTCTGGGGCCCCCCGGGTGTGGGTAAGACCACATTGGCCCGCATAGCGGCGAGCCATAGTGAAGCCTTGTTTTTACAGATATCTGCCGTGTTCTCGGGTATTAAAGATATTCGCGATGCCATAGAGCAGGCTAAGGAGGCAGCGGGGCGCCGCCGAGCAACGGTGCTCTTTGTTGATGAAATACACCGTTTTAATAAAAGTCAGCAGGATGCATTCCTGCCGCACATCGAGGACGGAACCGTATTCTTTATCGGTGCTACCACGGAAAATCCGTCCTTCGAGGTGAATGGCGCGCTGCTATCACGATTGCGCGTCTATAAATTGGAGCCGGTGCGCGAATCCGAGCTTGCCCAGCTATTGGAACGCGCAGTGCAAGAGTGCTTCCCCGCTATCGAGGTGGCGCCCGGCTTTTTAAACAGTTTGGCGGGGCTGGCAGACGGCGACGTCAGGCAAAGTTTGAATCTGCTCGAACTGTCCGTGAGTCTTGCGTCCCGCGACGGATCCAGCTGCCATCTTCATCACGACCTGCTCAGCGAATTGGCGACATCGGGAACACTGCGCTTTGACAAGCGTGGCGACGCATTTTATGACCAGATCAGCGCCTTGCATAAGTCAGTCAGAGGTTCTGACCCCGACGCCGCGTTGTACTGGTTGGCACGAATGCTGACTTCGGGTTGTGACCCTCTTTATATCGGCAGGCGTTGCATCCGCATGGCGTCTGAAGACGTCGGTCTGGCAGACCCCCGCGCGTTGCAGGTAACGACAGATGCCGTCTCGGTGCTGGAGCGCTTGGGGAGCCCCGAGGGGGAGCTGGCACTGGCGCAAGCAGTGACTTACTTGGCCTGTGCCGCCAAGAGTAATGCGGTTTATCGTGCCTTCAATGCAGCCATGGACGCGGCACAGAATACGGGTTCACTCGACGTGCCGCCGCACCTGCGAAACGCGCCGACTCGGTTGATGCGGGAGCAAGGGCACGGAGTGGGGTATCACTATGCGCACGACGCTGAGGAGGGATTCTCAGCTGGGCAGCAATATTTTCCGGATGGCATGTCACCGACGACGTTTTATCAGCCGACGCAGCGAGGCTTAGAGAAACAGCTAAGTGAGAAATTAGCGCATTGGCGTGCTGTCAACGTAGGCACGGCACCCGGAGAGACGTAAGGCGAGCGCTCGTCACGCCGTGCAAATGTGTGGGGCAGGCATTATGGAGAACTGATTTCGGTTACACTCCCGCCCCTTGAAAGGAAGGCAACGGCTATATGCTTGACATTAAAGCAATTCGACAAGACCCGCAGCGGGTTGTGGAAGCACTGTCAAAGCGTGGTGTGCAATTTGATGTTGCGCAGTTTGAAGCTTTGGATGCGCGCAGAAAGAATGCTGACGTCACAGCTCAAGGTTTACTGGCCGAGCGAAAAGCCGCCTCCAAAAAGATCGGTGAACTCGTCTCTGCTGGCCGCTCAGTGGAGGAGGCCAAAGCTGAAGTGGAGCAAGTGCTGGCAAGGTTGTCGGCGGATTTGGAAGCTGCCACCGAGGAGGCGAGCGCTGTTCAGCGTGAGCTGGACGCGTTATTACTTGGCACGCCTAATCTCCCCGATGAAAGCGTGCCTCACGGCGCGTCGGAGGCAGATAACGCAGAAGTGTCGCGTTGGGGGACACCGCGACAGCTCTCTTTTCCTCCCAAGGATCATGTCGATATCGGAGAGGCTCTCGGTCAAATTGACATGGAGGCGGCCAGTCAGATTGCAGGCTCCCGATTTTCGGTATTGAGAGGCGATCTGGCGCGGCTCCATCGGGCCTTGATTCAATTTATGTTGGACTGCCACACGATAGATCACGGTTACACCGAGCTCTACGTGCCGTACATCGTTAATGAGGCATCTCTCACCGGCACGGGGCAACTGCCTAAATTTGCCGAGGACCTTTTTAAGTTGGAGGGTGATCAGGGCTATTACCTTGCTCCTACAGCTGAGGTGCCCGTTACTAACATGGCGAGGGGCCGGATCTATGACGCTTCAGATTTGGAGGGGCAGGGCGTTCGTTATGTCGCCCACACACCGTGTTTTCGCAGCGAGGCGGGCAGCTATGGGCGAGATACCCGGGGCTTAATCAGGCAGCATCAATTTGAAAAAGTCGAGCTGGTGCAGATTGTTCGCCCGGATCAATCAAACGTCGCGCTGGAGCAATTAACAGGGCACGCCGAGGCGATCCTCCAGGCGCTGGAATTACCTTATCGCAAGGTCCTGTTATGCGGCGGCGATCTCGGATTCAGCGCGGCGATGACTTATGACCTCGAAGTATGGTTGCCGGGACAGAGTGCCTATCGGGAGATTTCCAGCTGTTCCAATTTTGGTGACTTTCAGGCGCGCCGCCTGCAAGCGCGATGGAGAAACCCCAGTACCGGAAAGCCCGAGCTAGTGCACACGCTTAACGGATCGGGTTTGGCGGTAGGAAGGACGCTGGTCGCTATTCTGGAGAATGGTCAGAATGATGACGGCAGCGTCGCTATCCCAGAGATACTGCGGCCGTACCTCAAAGGTCAAAGCAAGATAGATAGCAAAGTCTGAGCCTGTGAAGCCTGAGTAAAAAGGCCTCAGCACTTCGAAGCCAGCGCTTGTCCTACAAAGCTTTGTTGCCTGAGTGTTGCGCGCGACCCGCTACGCTCGTATCGGGCCGCGTGGCGATGGCGTCAACCAGAATACGTCCAGTCTCGAGCAACAGGACATCGCTAGGCTCATCTTCCCCTGTGTTTTCGAGGCTGTGGTCAGTGTCATCAGAGAGAGCGCCCGTCTCATCTTCGGAGAGCGTTAAGGCGTCCTCGGTTTCCTCGTCGGCACTGATCAGGCTTTCCAGAGGTGCTTGTCCCTTGGCGGCTCGGCGTCGATTCTCAATCGCTAATGCTTTTGCTTCCTGTTCGTCACGCATCGCCAATCGGCCCGATTTTTGAAGGGGTAGGGCGCTGACTTTTCGCGCCTCTCGAGCCATCTCTACCTGATCCTCTAGGTAGCGATAGTCGGGATCATTCGCGGCGCGTTGTTGATGCAGCGCCATCAGGCCCGGCAAGATGGTGTCGTAGTCCTGGTATCGATTGAAGCGCGCTGGAGCGATTTGATCCCATGCCAGAGCGTTGTCGAGCGCGCTCTCTCCGATCTGGGTGGGATCAAATACCGACGGGTAATCGATGTCAGGAATAACGCCTCTGTGCTGAGTGCTGTCGCCGGATATGCGGTAAAACTTGCTCTCAGTGATCTTCAGCTGGCCTTCCTGCAAGGGCACCAGAGACTGCACGGTGCCTTTACCAAACGACTGCTCTCCGACAACGATGCCACGTCCATAGTCCTGAATAGCACCGGCAAAGATCTCAGACGCAGAGGCGCTCAGGCGGTTAATCATGACGGCCAGCGGGCCCTCATAATAGTTGGAGCGACGTCGCTTGCCATCACGCCATACCCGACTCTCGGCAGACCGAATTTGCACGGTAGGCCCATACTCGATGAATAATCCAGTAAGTTGATTGGCTTCCTGAAGCGAGCCGCCCCCATTGTCGCGAAGGTCAATGACAAGGCCTTCAACACCTTCAGCCACTAACTCGTCGATCAGCCGATTGACGTCTCGGGTTGTCGATCGATAGTTTTTATCCCCGCGACGGTAAGCCTCAAAATCGATGTAGAACGCGGGGATGTCGATAACGCCAATGCGATGGGTGTTCTGTTTTTCGTCCTCGACCTCGATGACCTTCTTTTGCGCTGCCTGTTCCTCAAGCTTGACTTCATTGCGCTGTATAGGAACTACCCGACGCTGATCGGTTTTCCCTTTGCCGGGTATGACCTCAAGACGCACCGTTGTGTTCCGGGGTCCGCGAATCAGATCCACAATTTCATCCAATCGCCAGCCAACCACGTCCTCTATCGGACCGTCCTCTCCCTGGCCCACACCAATAATTAAGTCAGAGGGTTTTAAATCTCCCTGCTTGTCTGCGGGACCGGCAGGGACCAGGCGTGAAACCTTGGCATATTCATCATCTATCTGAAGAATGGCGCCGATACCCTCGAATGACAGGCTCATGTTGATATCGAAGTTTTCGGCTCGCCGAGGTGAAAAATAATTAGTGTGAGGATCGTATTGCTCAGCCAGCGTATTGGCATAGATTTGAAAAACATCTTGCGCGTTGTACTGGTCTAGTCGATTAAGTTGATTCTGATATCGGCGCTCAAGTGTTTTCGGTATTTCTTCAGGCGCTTTGTCCGCCATTATCAGGCTCAGTGCCTGATTTTTGAGTCGCTTGCGCCACCGATCATCGAGCTCTGACGGATCCTCGGCCCAGGGCATCGTGGAGTGATCGATGACCAGATACTCCTCGACGCTGTAGTCAAACTGGGCCAAGGTTTCGGGTAGCGAGCCGAGAATGGTTTCGAGGCGCTGCCTCAGCTTTTGATGATAGCGGTCAAACATAAAGAATGCCGGGGTAAGATCACCGCTACGCCCCGCGTTGTCGAGCTCCAGACGCCACTTGGAAAACTCCGCGATATCTGCGGCATCGAAGAACATTCTTTGCGGATCAAGTGAATCGATATAGGCGACGAAGTGCTGTGCTGAGAGAATATCGTCGTAGCGACGACTGGCGTAATGTCGCTCCTCGATGACCTTCACCATCTCTTTCAAAGTGTCGCTTTGTGACGCCGTTGGCGTAAGAGAATAGGCGGGCCAGGCCACCAACGCCGAGCAGCAGAAACTGATTCCGTAAAAAGTGTGTCTGAAGGACAAATTTAGGTCTCCCTAAACCGTTGGGCATCGCCGTGTAGGGTAAGCGTAGCGGAGTCAGAAAGAATGACCAAATCGGAGGTATAAGGCCTCATTGTCGTTTTTACCCTTGGCCACTTCCAATCGGATCAGTATTGACGCGGCTTCGTCGAGCAAATACGAGACGCCCATACCAATGGAGGGGTAAGTGTTGTCAGAGCACGAGATATCTCGTCCGGCAATATCTTCGCCAAATTGGCAGCCGATGCCACCAAAAGCGACAAGCCCCCATTTTCTTGACAGCGGCAATCTGCCATCTAGGAGAAGGTGCGAGTAATGCTGAGATAAGTAATTGCCCACGGTATAGCCGGGCAGGGTGACGGACGAATATCCCGATAACGGCGCGTCGGCGGTGAATCGACCCTTTAACTGTATTGCGAGTACCGATGACCGATTGCTGCCGCCTAGAGAGATTCGCTCCAACGTACGGTACCAGCGCAAGTCGGCAAAGCCGACGTCAAAAGAGGTCTCGCCGCCCAGACTTTCCCGATATGCAAAGTTGTGGAGGGTGAAAAGGTGCCCCGACTCGGGCGTTCTCTGTTGGTCCATTGTATCGTGCTGCAGCACCAGTCCGATTCCCGTCGCGTCAAAACCGGATAAACCCACCGCATTCAAAATGCCCTCGAAAAGGCCATCGGCCCCTACCGAGTAATTCGTTGTGACGCCCTGTACGCCCGCAAACCACCCGCCTTCACGCAGTTCCTGTAAGTAGCGAAAACCCACCGTGTGGACGCTGTCTTGGGTTTCAGTGCTTTGGCCGGTTCCCAGAAAATCGTCATATTCGTTATTGATTTCCGCGCCCGCGAACAACATCGTCAGGCGCCGTTTGTCCGCGTCCCAATAAAGCTGAGCGCCGACACCACCCGTCACAGAGTCGGTGTTGGAGTATGAAACCCCGAGCCCCATCATCGAAGGCGTGGACTCGGCGTCCAGCTGCTTCAGGTATGCAATGACGCCCCCAACATTGGTTCCCATTTTGGGATCGGCCGACAGCGTGGGTGTGATGAGCCAAGACTTCTTGTCGCCCGTCTCGACGTTTCTCTTTCCGGCGGCAGTGTGTGCCTCGTGAGTATCTGTACTGGAATCCAGTGATCCCTCGGGCAGCGCGGCTATTGACTCGGCCGAAATGAAAGATAGGGCTACCAAAAGGAATAATGCTGGCACCCTTGTTCTAGAGGTAGCCTGAGGAGGGGTTCTTGTGAAAATAAGCTGTACTCCTGACAGTAGCAGGCATGTTGAATCATTAATAAATAGAATGGTGTTTACGAGTACTCAGCTGAGCGTTTGGCCCATAGGTACCCAAGCGTAGCAGATTCATTAATTATTGGCGGTGCAGAAAGCGTCACGCATGGCGTCCTGGTTACACCGTAACCACTGCATATACACCCATAACATATTATTGATAAATCCTAAGGGAAGCTGTCTAATCGCGAGACATTTCAAGCTTGAAGAGGTTTGGGCTGTGGACAGGCAAAAAACTTACGGACTTTCCGCGATTTGTGGGGTGATCATCTCTGCGACGCATTACGTCGCGTGGGCACAGACTCACTCCTCGCAGTTGACCTCTTCTAGCTCTTCGGAGAACAAAACCTATAGACTCTACAAGTCGGCCAAGACCTATCAGGAGGCCAAAGACTTCGCAGAGGCCCAGGCGATTGATGGGTACTCTGGTTACTTAGCTGTTATCGACAGTAGCACGGAAAACACCCGATTAAAAAATTGGCTAGCTAATAGTGTCAGTAGCTCTGAGTACTCCAGCACCTCAGCGAATGATGGTGGTGGCTCGGCTTATATTTGGCTGGGAGGTGATGACAGGGACTCGGAGGGAAGTTGGTACTGGCAACACCCAACTGCATCTGGCTTTCCCAAAAAATTCTGGGAGGGTAATTACGAAGGGCAGGGCGTAAGTGGCGTGTATACAAACTGGGGCACGACGGATAACACGCAGAATGAACCTGATGACTATGACTCTGCACAAGATGCCGTGGCCATCGCCTTGCAAACTTGGCCAAATCCCTCTTTAGGCTACGGCTTCGAGCTGGGTACTGGGGGGCAGTGGAACGACGTCAATGAATTCAATAATCTTTATTTCATAGTTGAGTTTGACACCATCGCGGGCAATGGCAATGCGCCTGACAGTGTGTTTCGTGTCGCGCTGGAGGAGCCGATTGATGGTCAGGTTCATACCGGCGTGGGGAATCTCCGAGGCTGGGCCGTGGCGTCATCTGGCATTACAAAAGTTGAAATTCTTGTGGATGGTGCGTACGTCTATGACGCGCCCTACGGTGGGTCGAGACCCGACGTAGGCGGGGCTTTTCCCGATGTAGACAGTTCTGCGAACTCCGGCTACTCGTTAGCGTATAACTACAGCGAGCTTGCGGCAGGAGAGCATACCATTACCGCCATCGCGCACTCTGAGCTGGGCGCGACCAAGCAACAAACCAACACCTTTACCGTGGTGAAGTTCCCAACAGCTAATTTTATTGCCGACCCCAACGCGGTTGACTTGAATAGTGCTAGTTGTAGCCTGAGAGATGACGAGATACTGGTCATTGACTCGATTGTTGATGGTTCAATTTATGACCTGACGCTCAAATGGCGAACGGCCGAGCAGGGCTTTGAGATCATTGAGGTGCGCTAAAGAGCTCTCGGCCCTCAAAAATCAATTTTATCCGCCGCAGCGCGATTCCGGCGCTTCTGGTGCCTTAAATAACGCCGCGTTGTATCTGCGCTAGCATGCCCTGCCATGTCCGCCGCTGTCGCTAAATCTTCACCATTATCAAGAAGATAAGTAAGGAAGCTCCGCCTCAGATCATGTGGTGACGCCTTATCCAGCCCAGCCTGTTTTACTCGCCGGGTCACGATATCGTACACGCCACGGGCCGTCAGGCGGCGGTCCTCGGTGATTTGGTTCCAGCGGTTCACCGGCCTAAATAGCGGTCCGAAATGCAATCCAGATTCCTCGAGCCAGGTTTTCACCAAATCGATGGTTCTCGGCGGCATTTCGAGTTCCCGCTCTTTATTGCCCTTGCCAATGACCTTGATCGAACGATCACCAAAATTAATCTTTCCAATATCAATGGTGACGACTTCGGCGCGGCGCGGGCCACAGCCGAATAAAATCCCCAATAAAGCCGCATCTCTAACGCCTGCCGCTCCCTCATCGTGCAGGCAATGGTCAATCAGTGCCGCGATTTCATCGACATGCAGCGCGCGTCCCACTGCCAATCTTTGCAGCTTAATCGCTCGGATTTGCTCGATCAGACTGAATTGGTGATCACTCATTTGCTGATGGAGCATGGCCTCGCGAGCAACACCTTTAATAATGGAGAGGTACAGGT
>Ga0255778_10004724_pt1 | contig 11171 bp, 8 predicted proteins | sample 071ome_31_FD_179976 | JGI IMG/M metagenome (GOLD analysis project Ga0255778, IMG submission 179976) | Coastal salt marsh microbial communities from the Groves Creek Marsh, Skidaway Island, Georgia - 071405CT metaG (version 2) | ecosystem: Environmental > Aquatic > Marine > Intertidal zone > Salt...
CGCAGCCGAGACTATCGGTCGTAGAGAGATGATTGATACAGCGCTCATGAAAAACGGGTTACCTGCAGAACCTGTTGAATCTTGGGAGGCGTTCCTTACCTCATCGGTGCCGCTTGGTCTCACCGTGGCGAGAATCGATCGCGGCCTACAATTACCCGATGAGAGCATCACTCTTTTAGGTGAGCAGCAGCTCTTTGGCGAGCGAGTTTTGCAAGCCCGGCGGCGGGAGAAAGAAAAAGAACACGCAGCAGAGCTCGTCGTCCGGAGCCTAACCGAACTCAGCAAGAATGATCCTGTCGTTCACATCGACCACGGGGTCGGCAGGTATCAGGGGCTCATCACCCTCGAAATCGACGGCGACCCTCATGAATTTCTGAACATCCACTATAAAGGCGACGCCACGCTCTACGTACCTGTCAGCGATATTCATCTTATTTCTCGATACTCAGGCGCCGACCCTGAGCTAGCGCCATGGCACCAGCTCGGCGGGGACACATGGCAAAAAGCCAAAAGAAAGGCCGCTGAACAGATTCGAGACGTCGCGGCTGAACTACTGGAGATCTACGCAAAGCGCGAAGCACAAGCAGGCGATCCGATCCCCATCCCAGAGGATGAGTTCGATAAATTTTGTCGCGCCTTTCCGTTTGAGGAAACGCCGGATCAAGAGACGGCGATCCACGATGTGGTCAAAGATTTAGGCGGCAAGCGCCCCATGGACCGCTTGGTGTGCGGCGATGTTGGCTTTGGCAAGACAGAAGTGGCGATGAGAGCAGCGTTCCTTGCCGTCCAATCGGGAAGACAAGTCGCGGTTCTAGTGCCGACCACACTCCTCGCTGAGCAACATCATCAATCGTTTCAGGACCGATTTGCGGGATGGCCTATCGTGATCGAAAGCCTATCTCGCTTTAAAACCAAGAAAGAGCAAGGGGCAACCCTCGAGCGATTGGCACAAGGCAAGATCGACATCATCGTTGGAACTCACGCGCTCATCAGTGATCAAGTTTCTTTCAAACAACTCGGGCTGCTCATTATTGATGAAGAGCATCGCTTTGGCGTCAGACAGAAAGACAAAATCAAACGCTTTCGTGCCAACGTGCACGTCCTCGCGCTGACGGCCACCCCGATTCCTCGCACCCTCAATATGTCGATGTCAGGGATTCGAGATTTATCGATCATAGCCACTCCGCCCGCCAAACGACTAGCGATCAAAACCTTTGTCAGGCGTCATGACTTAGAGATAGTCAAAGAAGCGATACAGCGCGAACTGCTACGTGGTGGCCAAGTGTATTACCTACACAATGAAGTGAAGGACATTGACCGAGTCGCCGACACACTAGCAACACTACTCCCCTCGGCCAGAATTCTCATTGCCCACGGCCAAATGCGCGAACGCGAGCTCGAGCAGGTAATGTCTGATTTCTACCACCAACGCGCTAACGTACTGGTCTGCACGACGATCATCGAGACTGGTATTGATATTCCCAATGCCAACACCATCATCATGGACCGAGCCGATAAGTTGGGGCTCGCGCAGGTCCATCAATTGCGAGGACGCGTTGGTCGTTCCCATCATCAAGCTTACGCCTATTTGATGACACCAGACTCTGCGCTCATGACAAAAGACGCAGGCAAACGTCTTGAGGCGATCGAGCAAGCAGAGGATTTAGGGGCTGGATTTGTGTTGGCAACGCACGACTTAGAGATTAGGGGCGCAGGTGAACTGCTCGGCGAATCCCAGACCGGCAACATGCACAGCATTGGCTTTGGACTCTATATGGAGTTACTTGATCGCGCGGTAGCGAGCCTGCGCAGCGGTAAACTCATCGACCCGGAGATCGATTTGCGCAGCGGTACTGAAATCAACCTCCATGCCCCGGCGCTCATACCCGATGACTACTTGCCTGACGTTCACATGCGTCTAATGATCTACAAGCGCATTGCTAATGCAACGACCCATGATCAGTTACGCGAGCTTAGCGTTGAGCTGATCGACCGCTTTGGCCTTCTTCCCGAGCCCACGAAGCTGCTCATTCGACAAACAGAGCTCAAAATCACGGCCGAAAGGCTTGGCATTCGCCGCATCGATCTCGGGGAAAACGGAGGCCACATCGAATTTAAGAGCGACACGCGGGTGCCTGCCACCAAGATCATCGCACTGATCCAAACCTCACCTGATCGATTTAAAATGGCCTCTGCCCACCAACTTGGAATTCTGGATAGAATAGCTGACCGCACCGAACGATTTGGATACGTGGAGGCATTTTTAGGTGAGTTGGCTGAGGCGGCTTAAGAGAATCCATGCCTACGAGATGGACTTCCCCAGACTGTATACAGATCAGGTAGCCTGGCAAGCACCCGTATCTTACCTACTGTTGGTGATCTTGCTCGCCTTGTCGCAAGTCGCCTTTGCCACCGATTACCAAATTGAAGTGATCGTCTTTAAACGCACAGATGGGCCAGCCCAAACATCAAGCGGGGAGCCCGATGGTCGTAGGTCAAACTTCTGGCCGCATAACATGATCGCCATTGCGCCACCGAACAATCAGTCAAGAGCTCCCTTTTTGTGGGCTCAAGCCGTTATGCTTGAGGCAGACCCCCTCTCCCCTATCGGTGCAGCGAGCAGTACAGCTAGGCTGGATGGCGCTTCCGCATCATCCGAACCGGTGTTCCTGTTGGCGAGCGAGAGTCGCGCGGACTTATTCAAGCGCCGTATCGCCCAACTCAACCCGTCAACGGAGACGGTGGGCGATGACCCTGACAAGGCGCGCGAGCAATTGCGCATCAATCAGCGGGACGCGCTGCTCGAGGCAGCATTTTTCCCCACAGCCTCCCTCGATTATCGATCTCTTGATACGGCGAGTAGGCAATTAAATGGACCTGCTCGCTCTATCAGACGTAGCAGTCTGTATGAGCTACTGTTGCATCAAAGCTGGCGCCAACCTATCGGACAGACCCCCACTCCGATTCTCATCCAAGGCGGCGAGCAATACGGGGATCAGTTTGAGCTAGAGGGCACCCTTTCGGTCAGACGCCAACGCTATCTCCACGTTGACGCTGACTTACGACTGACGCAGTTCAATCAGGAACGCTCAGCCCGACCTACCGAGAAGAACGCACCGCTCAAATCGAAGTATCCAGACCTCTATGAGGCCGCGCAGCGCGGTCGAGAATACAGCCCTACGGCACAATTTAATTTGAATGAGAGCCGACGCTTACGTTCAGGAGAGCTTCACTACCTTGACCATCCTGCGCTTGGGGTCTTGTTGCTAGTCGATCGAAGTGAGTCATCTGATTCTTTATAGGCACGCCACCTAAAAAGATCGGTGGGGGTAAGCGAGCAAAACTCCAACGCTTGCCATTGAGCATTCTGCCTTAACGACCCACACGCGGACTCTGAACTGGAAGCGGCTCACTGAATCCTGCTCCAGCGGTACAGCCCGAAACGGTATTTCTCCATTCCCTTCGCATGCCAGTTCGCTTAAGGCCCCAACTCGCTTCGTCGCTGGATGCATCTGTTCATGAAGCCAGGGTGGATGGGCGCAGGCTCAAGCAGACGGGTCATAGACGCCGGCTGCGCCCCATCGCGGGTTAGCTGGACCGTGACTGACGAGCGGCAATCATCCGCTTGAGGTGTCCAAGAGATAAAAGGTGCGCGTAAACCCAGGCAAGTTCTCCTTTTCTGAAGATGCTGAGCGCATCAGCATCAGCAAGCGCCAACAGTTGTCGCTCGTCCACCACCCTTGCCTTACCGAGACTCATGGCTGAGGATCCGGCCTGACCCGTGGTTGCCTTCACTTCAGACAACAATCCCAGTTGATTCAAAGATTGAGCGAAGACCTTGGTGCGTTCCATTTGTTGGTGAAATTCTTTTAGAAAATCAGCGGTCTGCTTGACGAACGGCGTAGGCTGCCCGTCCTCGAAGAGCGCATAACCCTCGCCTTTGGAGATTAAATCGCTGCCCTCATCGATACAGACGAGCGGTGCCTCGCTCTCCCCTCTGCCGATCGCGAAGGGATACTGCCTGATGAATGCGGGCACATATTGGCCGAGCCATGCACCGGAACTATCCACCCACTGATTCTCAGTCGCGTCCAGCCCAAATAAAACAATCGGCACCCAGCCATCACTGCCCTCAACGAAAACGATCGGATATTCGAAAGCCATCTCCCCAAATTCGACGCCCGCGCACAGGACCGAATTAACGCGCTTGGCAAACTTAAATCGCGCCCGATCTTGTCTGATGCTTAATCCAGTGTGGAGTGCCGGTGAAAGCGGCATGGGATTCTCATAAAAGAGCATCTGCGTCATGCGATACAACCTTAGCGTTGATCCAAATCTTTGCCGAGGACATCGGCCATATGCAGCGTCTGCGTGGGGTAAGCGATCTCGGCACCGTGATGTTCAATGATTGCCGCAATCTCTAACAAAATCGCTTGCTTGATCTCATGAAAAGCAACCCACTCAGTGGTTTTCGTGAAGGTATAGACGAAGAAATCAACGCTTGAATCATTGAAGGCGTTGAAGTTCACGATCATCGTCTTGTCCTGAGCAATCTCAGGATGACTCACCAACATCGATTTCACGCCAGCAACAATAGACTCCATTTGATGGATATCATCATAGCGAATGCCGATCGTCTCAAAGATACGCCGATTCAACATTCGTGAGGGGTTCTGAAGAGAAATGGTCGAGAACATGGAATTGGGAACGTACAACGGGCGCTGATCAAATGTTCTGATCTCCGTCAGCCGCCATCCGATCTTTACGACCGTACCCTCAATGTCTCGGTCAGGACTACGAATCCAATCACCGACCTTGAACGGTCGGTCCAGGTAGATTACCAGTCCGCCAAAGAAATTGGCGAGTAAATCTTTCGCTGCAAACCCCACAGCAATTCCGCCGATTCCGCCAAAAGCCAACACTCCCGAAATACTGATGCCAAGCGTTTGCATCGCCATTAGTGCCGCCGTAATCACGATCGAGACTCGCGCCAATTTGGCGATGGCCGTGACTGTCGTCTCATCGCCACCCATGGCGATGTAGCCCTTCTCGATCTCCTTCGCCATTCGAGTGACGAACAACGCCACCAACAAAATCATCGCGAGATAGCGCGCCATCGCTATGACTTCGAGCTGAGCCTGGCTCTGGTGTTCTGCAATTAATTCAGCGGCAAAGGAAATGCCCACCACCCAGATAAGCCATTGCGCAGGCTTCGACACCGTCCTTAAGAAGGCATCGTCCCACAAATTAGAGGACGCTTCGGCCCGCCTGCTCATTGCCGCAAACACTTTATGCGAGGCGAAACTAGCCAAGGCCGTCGCGAAAACCACAGCGAAGACTTGAACAACCAGTGGGTTCTGAAGCCACTGCCTTAGTGCTACCAGCAAAGTTTCTAATAACGCCACGGCATCTATTCCAAAAGTTGTGACATTAGCGTTGACTCAGCACGACGAAATGCGTGCGAATTAAGGCCGCTTAGCGTGGCGCGCGCAGGCGAATAGGATGATAATCCACGTCCGGAGCCAGCAGCTGTTCCACCGCCTGACGAGCACCTGCAGAACCAACTACTTGCTCAGAGGAGGTTGCCATTGCAACCGATGGGCCATCGAGCAAACCATCGAGGTCTGCCACCATGGGCGCGCTATCCGTTAGATCTTCAGGGTCACTAATCGATGTATCAAGCGGATCCGGATAATCGGTGGGTTGGCCGCCATACCAAACCACACGACTGACATCAGCCTCGCCCAGCCAAACTCGCCAAGTTTGCTCGTAATTGATGCTTCTGAGTAACGACGTAAGCCGAGCCTCACTCCCAGAGTCGATGGCTGGCGTAATCAAAACCCTGTGCCACATACCCTGACCCACTCTAGCGGTCTGCACCGCTGTAATTTGGCCGGTCAGCTCGCTCACTCGGTCCGCTTCCTTTGCGGCCAGGTCAGCTTCAGCGAAGCTTGCCAATACCCACATCATTTTTTGCGATGCAGCGTGCCCATCTTGAGGCAGACTAAATAGCAGCAATAGGGCCGCGATTTTGATGAAGTACTGAGGAGCAAATGCGGTCATTTTCCGCCTCCACGACAATCAGGGGAGAGCAAGCCTACATTGATCCGCCAGCAAAAATCAATTTTTAGCCAGGATTCAAAGGGTTGCCATTCATTCGATGCTGTATATAATAACAGCCTGTACAAATAAACAGACCGAATCGGTACACGCCCATGATCAAGCTGACCCCTCGCCAATCCGAAGTACTCGAGCTCATCAAACAACACATCGACGACACTGGCTACCCGCCCACCCGTGCGGACATCGCTCGACAGCTGGGCTTTAAAAGCGCCAATGCCGCCGAGGAGCACTTGAAAGCGCTGGCTAGGAAGGGGGCGATCGAGATGATTCCAGGCACATCGAGAGGCATTAAACTGCCTGAATCACGCGGGCTACCCATCGTCGGGCGCGTCGCGGCGGGTAACCCCATCCTGGCGCAAGAGCACATCGAGGATCATTGTGAAATCCCCGCCACTTTTTTTACACCGAACGCAGATTTCATGCTGATTGTTCGTGGAGACTCCATGATTGACATTGGCATTTTCGACGGGGACCTGCTCGCCGTACACAGCACGCAATCAGCCAATCAAGGCGACATCGTCGTTGCCCGAATTGATGATGAAGTCACCGTCAAGCGTTTTCGCAAAGGAGCGGTCTCCCACGAGGTCGTCCTCGAAGCGGAAAACGAAGATTACGATCCTATCTCTGTTGACTTAAGACAGGTCGAGTTTGCTATCGAGGGTCTTGCCGTGGGCGTGATCAGACACTAGCGTTCTGATGGTTTGGTAGAGCGTGCAATGGCGGTACCTGATGCTTTAAGCCACTGGCCTGCTGAAACACACCGGAGCAATTTCCTCAGTGGACTAAATTGACAGCAACGGTCGCGGGGCGCTCCAATGACCAAGAAATTAGACCAAGCAACTACACTGACTGCTTGCGTTTTGATGCAGCTCGCTTCCGTTTCGGGGCGGCTTTCGCTTTAGTCGTCACCTTCTCAATCCACTGCCCCGCTGACTCATCATAATCGGCTCGCCAACCCGAAGCTTTCCCTCGTTCAATCTCCGATGCGACATAGTGCTGCTTTTCAATCCTCGAAAACTTCACCAGCGATCGCCTGCCTTCAGGGTCACTCACTGGGGCTTTCATCAAGAACTGGTACTTGGGGTCGATCTCATTTTGGTGAGGGAGTAACTCATCAATATAAGGTGCCCTTGTCTCTCGATTTTTTGGGAATTGACTTGCTGCGAGAAATAAACCGGCCGCACCATCGCGCAGCAAATAGGTATCCTCGACCTTCTCGCACTGAAGCTCAGGCATCGGTACAGGATCCATTTTCGGTGGTGCCGCTTCCCCGTTACGAAGCAACTTTCTGGTGTTCTTACAAGGTTCGCCTTCGACCTTCCCCGTGCAACCAAAGTATTTACCGAAGCGACCCGTTCTTAGCTGCATTTCGGATCCACATTTGTCGCACGCGAGCGTCGGGCCTTCATAGCCTTTGATCTTGAATGCCCCATCTTCGAAGGCGAAGGCACTACAGTCTGGGTTATTGCCGCAGAGATGTAGTTTCGTATGCTCATCGAGCAAATATTCTGTCATTGCCGAATTGCATTCAGGGCAACGTCTTTTCTTCATCAGAATTCTAGATTCGGCTTCGTCATCAGCATTTGCACTCACCACTTCGTCGCCAGGAATCAAGTTAACCGTTTGTTTACATCGCTCTTTGGGAGGTAGGTCATAACCCGAACACCCGAGAAACACGCCGGTGCTTCCCGTTCTAACGTTCATCGGCCGCTCACAAGTTGGGCAAGCGCGCTCAATGAGCGATGGTCTATTCGCGCGCATGCCATTTTCTTCATCCGCCGCTTGGTCTAACCGCGCCGAAAAATCTCCGTAGAAATCATTGAGCGTCGTCAACCAAGGAACCTCTCCGTTTGAAATCTGATCGAGCTCCTGCTCGAGCGACGCGGTGAAGCCGTAATCCAATAGATTAGGAAAACACTCGTTGAGCCGGTCGGTAACGAGCTCGCCAATTTTTTCAGCATAAAAGCGCCTATTCTTTAGACTGACGTATCCTCTATCCTGAATGGTGGAGATAATGGCCGCGAAGGTCGACGGACGGCCTATTTCCTTTTTCTCGAGCTCCCGTACTAGGGAAGCCTCCCCATACCTAGCTGGTGGCTTTGTAAAATGTTGTTTCGGTGTTAACTGTTCGAGCCGAAGGGTGTCATCGACTTTAAAATCCGGCAGCACCGGGTCATCGGAGGCCTGTCCTGCCGGCGGTTGCACGCGTGTAAACCCATCAAATCGGAGAATCCGACCTCGCGTCCTCAGCTCATAGTCCAGCGCGCTCACCGTAATCGATGTACTGGTGTACTTCGCATTAGTCATCTGGCAAGCAACAAATTGGCGCCAGATCAATTCATAAAGGCGCACCGCGTCCGCTTCCTGACCACTCAATTGCGTCGCACCTACTCGAACGTCAGTTGGACGAATGGCCTCATGGGCCTCCTGCGCCGCCTCCTTGCTCGCATATAGACGAGGAGCGTCAGGGAGATAAGCGTCTCCGTATGATTGCCCAATAAAATCTCGAGCCATACTAATTGCGTCCTGGCTCAGATTAGTAGAGTCGGTTCGCATGTACGTGATTAACCCTGCCTCGTAGAGCCGTTGTGCAAGCGCCATGGTTTTCTTGACCCCAAAACTCATGCGGGTGCTCGCTGCTTGCTGCAGCGTTGAGGTGATAAATGGCGGATTGGGTTTTGACTCGGTGGGTTTATCCTCGCGCGCTGAGACCACGAATGAGGCGTCTCTTAAGGCATTAAGCGCAACGTCGGTTGCCTCACCACTCGTTGGTCTAAACCCTTTACCGGCCTGCCTAGCCACTTGAAATTCTGCCCTTTGACCTTGTCCGGAGAGCTCAGCAAACACTTCCCAGTATTCCTCTGGGATGAACGCCCGAATTTCTCGCTCTCGCTCGACACATAGTTTCACGGCGACGGACTGCACCCGTCCTGCTGAGAGGCCTCGAGCAATCTTGGCCCATAACAGTGGGCTCACCATATAGCCCACGACTCGATCCAGAAAGCGTCTGGCCTGCTGGGCTTCCACTCGAGCCATATCCACTTCACCCGGCTCTTTAAAAGCGTCTTGGATCGCTCTCTCGGTAATTTCATTAAACACAACGCGCCGATATCGGGACTCATCTCCTCCGATGGCTTGCTGCAGGTGCCAGGCAATCGCCTCTCCCTCTCGGTCCATATCTGTCGCGAGATAGATTTCGGGTGCGTTCTTAGCGAGCTTCTTAAGCTCCGCCACCACCTTTTCCTTCCCCGGCAGGATTTGGTAATTCGCTTTCCAACCTTTCTCTGGATCGACCCCCATGCGCCTAACAAGCTGTTCTCTCGCTTTTTTCTTTTTGTGCGCAGCTTTTTTCGCAGGGGGAAGTTTGCGGGTCGCAGCGGCCTCAGCTGCTCGCTTCTTTGGATCAACGGCAGTACCGCCCCCGCTGACCGGCAGATCTCGTATATGGCCCACACTGGACTTCACAACAAAGTCCTTACCCAGGTATTTGTTGATCGTTTTGGCCTTTGCTGGCGATTCAACTATGACTAGCGATTTACTCATCGGATCTGTCTATCCCATCCTAGCTAACATCCCTGCCAGCGTGTTTTTTAGTCAACTACCCTATTAACGGCGCGCCTTTAGTGTTCCCCAACCAATGGACCGTTACGCTGTATTCCCTCTACTTGAGCGCATTGCCTGCTGTCTTCTTGCTGTCTTCTTGCTGTCTTCTTGCTGTCTTCTTGCTGTCTTCTTGCTGTGCAGCCTTACCTACCTCGACCTAGTGAGCCGGGATGCTCCTCAATATTCTTTTTTTATATCCCACCTACTGACACTATTATTCAAGTTCTCATTGCCGCTCACTGCATTCCTTGCCATCAACCCGACTCGTGGGGCTGAAGTTCGTAGATATACGCAGGCAAAATCTCTCCGCTTGTGACCCTCGCTGTCACTTCAACCCGTCGGTACCCGGGCCCTTCAAAGCGATCTAGTCGCTCCCAGTGCTCCGCTAAATCTCTGGATCGAAACAACCACCCCGACACCTCGGGACCTTCATTGTCTGACCTGATTCCAGGGAAACCCTGCGCAGCGCCCCAACCCGCTTCAAAAAGATAGCCTCGAACCCTTGCCTGCACCCAGGTGCCCTCGAGACCGTCTAGCTGGTGCTCGTTCGCGCGCCCTGGCGCCAATGTCCCATATACGAACAACTGTGTATCGATGAGAGCAAGCTCTGTCACTCCGCGCGTTACCTCGTTCCTTAATCCTCTGAAATTCCTCTGAACTTCTCCAGACCTTATTCTGTCCCTCTTCTGGCCTTGCTCTGTCCCACTCGCCGAACGCCACCGATCGACACCGCTGATGTCAGCGATCGCCTCGCCGCTTAGCCTCTCGTGATACGGTCATTCCCGCGGAGCGCTCACTACTTATGAATGACCATTTGGGGTGAACTCGAGTGTTCCGGCCATCACCGGTTGGCCTGATCAACCCCTCGCAGTCTGCGAGCCTGCTACTCGCTAAACACCCAATGAACGATTAGCTATTCGCTCGCGGATGTTTTCAACCCGTATACCACGAACCCTCAAAACGGTTGGGGCCCTGCCTTTCATTTCTCTTTGGGCGGCTTTTTCGCTTCGTGCTCCAGCCCACGCTGGCGCTATTTGAGCGATTGCCAATCCACTGGGAGGGCATTTCTAACGCATCTCACATCAAGATGACAACCCTTGGTGGTTTGATCGAGTCGATTTCTGATCACTCAGGCGATGCTTTAGACAATGAAGACCGAGTCGTTCGATCGCCATTCCAAAACTCTCAATGGATTGCAGATTCGGGCTCAATCCCTATCAAACCTTGGCATGAAGCCCCCAAACGCATTGTCCAAAATGCTTTGTCTAGCGTTATCTATTAATAGCTGTCTGTTAACAGTGCGTTAATAATGACGATCTATTAACAATAGCCTCTTAGTCATGGCCCACGACGAGCGGGAAACTAGCGCAGACAAAGCGGTTCGGAGGTGACTGACCACTTGTGCTTGTCAGCCACAATTAGGTGTGCGCCTCAAGCAATGACTC